>Ga0209671_1001674_pt1 | contig 19062 bp, 11 predicted proteins | sample WorMetHERISLAND2_2_FD_187401 | JGI IMG/M metagenome (GOLD analysis project Ga0209671, IMG submission 187401) | Marine gutless worms symbiont microbial communities from Max Planck institute for Marine Microbiology, Germany - Olavius geniculatus... | ecosystem: Host-associated > Annelida >...
GGCCTACTGCGACCGTATACCATGGGGCCTTACTACGATTTGGTCCGAAAACTGGTCGCAGTAGGCCTACGGTCGCAGCCTCGGTGCGACTGCAGGGGTATAATCGGTAACGCGTTTGATTCGATCAACGAAGTTAACTCTACGCCGGGTCGGGTTAGTACTGCGATGGGCGACATGCCTGCGGGCAGGTAAACCATCTCGGTATTTAATCAGCCACCTAGGTCAACTCAGCCTTACTTAATTCCACCTCTCCGGGGTAGGTAAATCGAGTACCGGCCTATCTGGCTGGGGTTAAGGCGGGGCGCGTTCACCTTTGTCGGGTGGCAGGTAACACTGTGGAATCCCATACGGCAGGTGACGCTCCGTAGCTTTGAAATGAGCTTCCATTAAGAGCTATAACACCACCAGGTTTAACTTTTAACTTAGCTTTTGAACGTTCAATGGAAAAAGCAAATTTGATCTTTGGAAACGGAAAAAGTCACAGATGTTTGTGTTGTCTCGCAAAATGACGTTTAGTAAGTCACACATTGGCATGCATGTGTATGGTTACCAGAGGACATTTTATCACCATCAAAATTTCTTCTGGAGGGGCAGCCGGAAGGGCAAGGGCAATGGCCCCCACTCCTGTACCCCTCTAACGCCGCCCATGCCGCCCCTCTTTGACCGGTACCAAATTATACTGCTTTGTGACAGACCGTGTGTGTGAACAACTTGCCCACAGTCGTTACCTGACAGTGCACCGGGCAAAAGTCGAACCAGCGACCTCGCGGTCACTAGTCCGCACACTGACGATACACCACCAAGCCACAAGAACTTGCTTATTTATCGAAAAGGCCTGCAGTGTTTGCAAAATTATTGGTTGAATAAGCTGCAGTTAGAAAGTGCGGAACTTCGCCGACTTTCGATTCGATATTATTGCCGTAAACTTTGTGCCGTTTTTTTCTGGTTCACGCTGTATGATGCATATAAATGCAGCAATACTCTACGATCAGTGTGTGTACATATATGCATGCGAAGGCTCGTACGGCGTTCCAGAAGGCATGATGTTCTACATGCCTGTCAGGCACGTGTCACCCGGTCAGTACCTGGTCGTTGACGATCTACCACTCAATCTGGCCGCTCGTAAAAAGATTCGCGCCATTGTCAAGGTTCGTATTATCAGACATTATAACGTCTATACAGGGTGACCCAAAAACTAAGCTATTGTACTCCATTCATATTTTTTTTACATTTTTACACCAGTAGACGCTCTAAGAAATTTGCTTTATACTCAGTGGCATGCACACCACACCTATTGTGTCGTTACACTATCTTGTAAAACATAAACATCCGACAACAAACAATATCTACAGACGGGCGGAAGATCTAGTGGTATTTTTTAAAGTATCAGAGTGGAAATTGTGAACAAAGTACAACAGCTTACTATTTTTGGGCCACCCTGTAGACCTACTCGTTTTTAACGGCATGCTGTTATTGTTAATGTTTGCCAGGCGAAATCAGCGATAAATTGTATAAACAAAAATGGTGACAGAAAAGGAATTTAATTCAATATTGTCTATTTGTGTCAATACATTGTCTAACGTCATGCATAACCGTGCATTCAGCATTAAAAAAGGCATCACAGGCATACAGTCGTAAATAAGAAGGCGAAGCAGATCGACGAGCCGCAGACTTTGACTGGTAAGCTGGAGAAAAGGACATGTCAGGTATCTTTTCCAGCTCTCCAACTTGTCCGGAATGAAAGTGTTGTGGTACCGATCGGCGCTGATTTAAGCCTTACGAAACTTTCTGCATGCAGTATAGAACAGTATCGTAGCAATGAAGCGATTTTTCCCGCTGTTTAGCCTACTTTTTCTCCTCGATATGATTTTTTGTCAGAAAAATGTAGAACAAATTTATGATAAAGCACAATATATGCATACTGTCTTTGCCTATTCCGAGACTGATACACATGGAGAAGTGTTTATTTTGCGTGGTCACGTTTGCAGTGCATGCCGGTCCATGTATACATTTTTACTTTCATATTCGACAGCAAAAATATAGGCCTACCTGCAAAAGAATTTAGAAACTTGCTGGCTTACTAAGTTACTTTGGAACCACACTGCCCGTGTGTTATAACGATAACTTATATATTATACATGCACGCCAAACAAACTACGCGTGGATTTATACGCACACACACACACCCTAGCCCGGAGATAAATCTAACGCACTGACTATTTGACCGACAGCCGGTCAAATAGCCTTTGACCGGCAGCCGGTCAAATAGCCTATAGGCTATCTAACCAATCAAAAAGACATAAATACAGTATACGCGTTACTGACTAGAATTCGCGTGAATATTATGGTGTAGGGTTTAGGGCTTGAGATTCAATTAATATGGGTGGTAAATTTGTGGTTTCTACAGGCAAGCAAAAAATTTGTTTATACTAGTAATACGTGATAGCCATGCCTGCTGCTTGCTAGGCTCGAGGTGCCAGTTGGCCGACTGGCAGATCTGTGATACTTTACTTGCTACGATTGAGGTCGTCAGTTGCTCGGCTGCCGCTATTTCTGCAGCGGTTCCGCTATGACACGGTCTTAGCCTAAATTTAAACTTATAATAAATGTATGTTTCTATTACATGCAGAAAACGAAGAAATCGCACTGCCTTTTGAAGAAGATGGTGGATGCGTATACAGGTTAATGCTCGTATTATTGTTTCTCACAGTTTTGCATGCACTATGGGGTTACGCAAATCTGCATAAATATCATATAATTATTATTATTTTATTCAAACGCTTGATAAGTTTTCCTACTCTGTTATTTATTCGGTCATGTTTAGTAACATTTAAATTGTTTAGATTACACTGTTATAAATTTTTTTCTAAAAGTTTTTGTTTTAATTTAGTTAATTTGTTGACTGCAGTGCAGTGCTTGTGTTTAGTTATGCATTGTATTAATTATCAATTTTTTTTGTTTCGTCGTTTTGTTTATTAATAGTCAGATCGTGCAGTATAATACAAAGCTTAAAGTTCTGTGCCATATATTGTGTTTTTGAAGACAGTGTGTGATTGGAGCATATTTTAACTATTTTATTACACTGTCATACCTTACGTCATAACCCAGCCAGACACCAGTTTGCAACTGCCAGACGACGGATACGGATCTAATGCAGATGTGCCTGTTTACCTTCCAGCTTTTGCTGTGCATATATAGACATTTTAATTTTAAATTAGCCTAAACAAGTTTTTTACACTTGATCAATTCATTGCAGATAAACTATTTTTTTAGTTTTGTTTTGTGTAATTATGTATACAAGGCCAGCTTAAGACGTAGGCCAATTAGAATCCAATTTTAGAAGCTTTGCGCTATAAGTTCCAGTAAATTTGTTTAGATGATTTTCGGGGAAATAATCAAAACTGTTGCCATCAGATGTCATAATAAAAAGTTAAAATTTATAACAGTTACGTAAACCGTTGCGACTTGGTTTTGTCAGACCAATTAAACCATGCATTGTCTAAAAAACAATCAAATAGCCAAAACGACAAGTCTATAAGCTTCCACAATAGGGTGTGGGGCGGATTCCCAGTCGAAATAAATTTCCCTGAAAACTACTTCAAAGCGATGTTTTCATTTCATTGGATCAGCGTATTATTAATTAGTGTTACATTCTACACGTATTTAGCCGATATCGTTATCGGTACGATTTGGCCTTTATAAAGCTGTGTGAAGCTTAAAAGTCTGGCTTTTTGGTACGAGTTGTCTGTCCTCCGTTTATAACGAAAGTACTCTGGCTAACCGCGGTAGGTAAAGAAAACATTGTACACGAATAATAATTAATCTTGAAAAAAGTAGCCTAAACGTGCAAAATTTGGCCGATGCTGTGAAGTGAAACATTTTCAAATTTAGGGTTTAATGGCGGGGGTAGAAAAAATGTGCGTTTTTAACAGAAAACTAGCTGTATCTCAGAAACGATGAGAGATAGAGCTAAGGTTGCTATAAGTGTGATTTTTGTAACTCTTTTTGAAATGTTAGCTTGCAGTTAGTTCGCAGACGCTATAAAATATTTTATTTTGCAACACAGCATCGTCGGACTAAAAGATAGTCAAAAGTAGAATGAGGTATAATAATACTGTTATTTAACACATTATTTAATATCTATAAGACAGAAGCTATAGGGAGCCGGTAAACTCGGTCGAGGTAAACTCGGTTTAAATAAAGTCGCTCTATAGAAGAAAACTCGATTTCGGTAAAGTCAGTCGATGGTTTTATGCAGAGGCGGTAAACTCGGTCGAAACACTGAGTGATCCACAAAAAAAATTTGCTGCATACATCACTTAAGCCTATTGTTGAACTGTAATTAAAATATATATAGGCTAATAGACAATGAAACTAATTCCCAAGACAAGTGCAAAACGACAGTGGCTTCTATCTTTATACCTGCAAGTGGGCCATCTTGGCCCAGTAATAAATAGGAAGGGGGAGTTTTAAAGGGTGTAGATTAAAACTTTTCCTTTATTTTTCACTGGGCAACCTATACCACCTTAACAAGATTTTTTATTGCGCAATAAACACTTTTAACAAAACTTTGTTTTCTATTTTTACTTTTCTTCTATCATTTAGTGTAGGCCTACACCTTTAACAAAAAAAATCCCCCTGAAAAGAAAAAGTATACCAAAGTCAGGGGGTGACTTCAGTCAAAAAAGTAAGGGGAACTTAAGCTTGAGATTGTGGAAAATCTGAGCCCGAAAATGAGGGAAATCTGCGCCCGATTTCGGTTCCAGATCAGAAGTCATTAAAAACGATACACATTAAAAAAAACTTTTTTTACTACATTATTATTATACAGGACAGCCATTTTAATTAGTTTCCTAAAAATCAACTGACCAGATTTTTTGCAGTTCAAACGTTTGTTTGTTTTGTCTGGAACATTGGGGCCATGGGTTCTGTTATCTACGCTAGTGATATAGAAGAGGCGTTTAACTGAGCTACAAAAATGATTTAGTTGTCATATATTATAATTTTTATTAGCCGATCGTACACAAGTATAACAGTCGAGCTATTGACATGCTTGTCGTCCGTCTGTCGTTTGCCTGTCTGTATGTAACGGATGTACCTTGGCAAACGAGTAAATCTTAAGAAAAATTTTTTACACTACTAATTAGCTATGTGTCTTAAACCTAGGCATGCAAAATTTCAGCGATCTAGGGCATGGAAAACATTTTCAAAATTAGGGTTGAATGGAAGCGGTAGAAAATTCAATGGAAAACTGGCCATATCGCGGAAACGGTGAGAGATTCGGCCAAAGTTACTATTAATCATAATCAAAAAGTGGCATAGGCTTACGGTCTTCGAGATAAAATGAAAATCATCGACCTTGGATGACCTTGAAGTTCACTGACAACCAGTACGGTCGGCTATGCTAGCGACAACTAGGCTTTTTGTTTACACTGTGCAGAAGCTCTGGACGCGGCGGCTCATATGGAGTCGGATCTGCCAGAGAAAAAGCGATCGCACGAAAGTCTGCATGACGTTCACGGAGTTCCTGAAGTGGAATTTGGACTGCACGAAGTCTGCCGACTAGCGCTTATCAGGGACGTGCACGGCGCCGACCTCTGCGGCGTGTGTGGCATCTGCCAAGTGCCCGAACCGACGGCCCCAGGGACATGACTTTTTACTGCTGGTTGAGGCTGACAATATGTGCATGCCTCAGTGGCGTATAACCGGGATCCAAATGTAGTGGGAGCACTTTAAGGTGGGACGTGGGGAGCAATGTCCCTTCCTTACCAGAAAAAAGGTTTGGGGAGGATGCTGTGCTCCTTCCCCAGAAAAATTTGAATTTTTTTGGGTGTAAAAATAAAGTGTTTTGGTGCATTTTTTGACACTATTTTGAGTAACTGAGTAGGTTTCTAGGGAAGGGGTACGTGCATGCCTCCAGTGCCCCCATATGGCTGCGCCAGTGATGTGCCTCTCCAGAATTTTTCAGGGTGACAGTGGCTTCTGTGCCTAAACCGAACTCAAGTTCATGTTTCTTTTTCCTATCTTTCCTTTCTACCCCATGCACGTCCTCCGGATCTGAGCAGAGCCCATGTCGCCAAACGGTTTGTGGTGCATTCTGAACTAAAAACAGCGCTTTTGATGCATGGTAGCAATTTTGCATACACCCTTAACAAAACGTTTCCCCTATTTTTCACTGGGCGCAAGTGGATAGAAGCCCTTGCAGAATGGTACCCACTGTGTGTGCGTGCATAGTATTGCATTATTTATCCGAAAACTGGTCGTCTCAGAGATATAGAGCCAAGTTTGCTAATAATTACTAATAGGAAGTTGCATAAGCTCTTTCAGATGAGATGAAAATCATTGACCTTGGATAACCTTAGAAGTCAGTACGCGTTACTGTGGCTAAACGGTAGGTAGCATTTCGGAAACGGTGAGAGATAAGGGTAGGGTTCATATTGAGCACTAATAGGAAGTCAAAAACAGGCTCTCTATAAGCCTTTTTACATGGCACGAAAATTATTTGCTGGCCTTTCGTCACCTGCGTACGGTCGGCCCTCTCTAGCGAAAGCTAAACTTTTTGCTGAGATATACTATAGTAGGCCTATTATAGGCGTTTGCTTGCATGCCTGCAGTTCTGTAGCCTCTAGATCGTTAAACTGAAAGTCAATGTATACCTATTGAACTCTGGTATTTGCGTTCGGCGCTTCATCGCCTGGAGGACTAGTATGCAACCATGCAGTGGCGTAGCCAGAAATTTCAATTGGGTAAGCCTCGTCTCCCCCTCCCTTTCCCTTTCCCCTTTCCCCTTTTCCTTTTTAATTTTTTATCTTTCCCTGTCCTCCTTTCTTCTCCCCTCCCTTTCCTTAGAAGTAGGACCTCCTAGAATCCAGCTATGGGGTCCGGAGAGCGCTGTGAGCGGGGTATAAGGCGGAGCCCCAGCCGAAATCGAATTTTATGCATTTTAGCTTTAAAAGATGAGATCTGGTGGCAATAACTGACAAAATTGGCAAATTTCGTGTATAAACGTATATGCTTATGTTTTGTCTGGAGGATTGGGGGAATTAAGGGCTGCCCCCCTGTCTACGCCACTGCAATCATGTTAGCGGGGTCTTTAACCAGCAGGTCCAGCACATCAATTAAGCTAAACGTGCAGTGTGGAATGAAATCTATGCAAAGCGCGGACCTTGACCTTGACCTTCGCCAGCTGAGCTGACAGAACAGAAAGGCAAGATAACGGGCAGGCCGCAGTGCAAAGTTAATAGGCCTATCCATCACATCACGGGAGGAGCCGTGAACGGCCTTCACCTTCACCTCAAGCCGCTGCGTGCTTGCAATGTTGTTCGACCAATAACCGACCGAAAACGATCGTTCCCCGTGCTACGCCCACTACTCTAGGCCCTATCAGGGCCTACTCAAACACATACAGGCTGTCGGCATACAGCCCTGCCAGCCCATGAGCCACAGGCTGATTTCACGAGCATGAATTATGCACAGTGCAGTAGCTTATTGTCTACGATGGCTGACTCTGGGTCAAATGCACGCCTATAGAACGTGCTCCTTGCGTGATGCGTTTCAACAGGACTATACACAGACGCCCTCTGGCTTTCTGATAATGGATACGCACAGTAAGTAAATTGCACATAAGTAGGGCCTAATGTCAACAACTAAACATGACTTAAGCTATTCTAAACTATTCTGAGACTATAGGACCGAGAGTTTATCACTATTGCTTTACAGCGATGGCGTAAAAATAACGAAATTTTTAGGCATTTCCAGAGTTTTTCATGCAAAAAATGCATTTGCGGTCTTAATTCCGTTTGGGAAGCTTATAACGCTTTTTGAGAGACCCTTTGGGCCTCCGTCTGCCTTTCCCAACTCTATTTTTTGTCTACGCCAATGACTAGGCCGATATAGGCCTATCCTTTGTTTGTTTCTTTGGGGACTGTGGCAGATGTACGATATAGTGACACGTGTTGCATGAGATTTTGTTTGGTTTTAAGCTTTTGGCAGAAGCTATGGTGACGTAGCCGAGTGGTTAGAACGTCGGTCCTGGCCGGTTTGGGATGTTTTTCAACAGATCGCTTATCAATGTTGATGATTTACAACAGTTAACCAGCTGAAGCAGGCGCTGAGTGGGGCAAACCGCCGCAGTGTCTGGTTAATCGCGCCATTGGTCAGTGGCGTCGCCGTCTTGGATGTGTCGTCCAGCAGCAAAGCGGACACATTAAACATTTGATGTGAGACATGATTTTTAGACAATAACTGAGACAACAAACACGTTGTTCTGTTGTTAATTTCTTAAAATATATTCTTGCAGAAGTTATTCTGTTTTCAATTGTTACTCTTAAGACACTGACATTTCACAAGGTAGTGTAGCGACTTGGTGGGATCTATAGTAAAAGTTTTATTGCAAATTGTCTCTTGATTCTGAAAGTGAAGGAATTTTGAAAATCGGTTAACATTTGGTGAAGTTATAAAACATACAAAATCGGTGTCATTTTTTGGCCCACTCTGCATGTATATATACTGTGTGTCAAAAAGTTACAAAACATCTCCAGCATTATCGATTGTTACTTGAAAAATTATCTAACTTTTATAATATTTAGTACGAATATTTTCCGACAAAACTATCCATCAAATGGTTATTCAGTTTTCTACTCACCCAACGTCTGTTTTGCACTACCTAGAAAAATCAGAAGAAGCGAAATATACGAAATATACAAAGCCAACTCAGTCTGCCATCCCTCCGGGGTCGGTTAAATGAGTAGTAACCCATTTACATAGGTTACGGAAGGTGGTGACCATAGTACAGCTGACTGGGGCTGCCTAGCCGGCCGCTGCATTAGCCTGTGTCTGCAGGCTGCACGCGGTGGCCGTGCGGCTGGCGGCTCTTGTTAGTGACGAAAAGCGCATTAGAGGCGTGTACGCGAGATGCGCTATACAAATATATTGGCACCTTTACCTTTACCCTTTTTTGACTAAGTAATTATAATACAGCAACATATTCGTCGGTTCTGTTTTTTCCAAATATTGCAGAAGTAAATGTTGGGTGAAATTGAACGTGAACGGTCATTCGCTGGCCGGTTGTGTCAAAAATATTCACATTAAACAATATTACAAGTAATTTGAGCAAAGCTCACGTGACGCGCGATAGCAGCGGTCCTGCCACTTTGGCAATCAGTTTGGGCCTAAAACAATAAGATATTAATGCATCTTGAAAGAGTATTTTAATTTGAGGCCTCCGTACTAAAGACTCCTTGAATTTAAAAGATCGAAACTTAGATTTTTAAAAATGTACGTTCTATGCTAAAAATGTCATACGCAGGTTGTCCAGGTCCATCTTCTGCCATTTCGGCGCAATTTACTCTTAAAATGTGTGTTGCAGCCGGAAATCGCAAAAAAATCACTAAAATCCCTATTTTAAAGGTTCAAGGTCATCGACGTTGATACCAATAAAAAGCTTGCCACTATTGCTTGTTATGATAAGCAGCATGCCTGGGCCTATCTGCAACCGTTTTCACGCTACACGAGATAATTGTCTTTGACGCCCGCTTGCGCCGGTCTCTTTAAACATAAGGGGTCGGGACTTAAACTGCTAAAATATAGGTTTAATGCTGAGAACTTCATATGCAGGTTGTCTTGGTCTATCTCCAGCCATTTTGTCGCAATTTAGTGTTGAATTGTGCGCTGCATGCAGAAAATGCAAAAAAAATCATTAAAAACCCTCTTTTGGAAGGGTTCAAGGTCGTTTAAGGTCATCAATGTTGATAAATCTAAAAAAGCCTGTCACCAGTGCTTGTTATGATAAGCAGCATGTATGTCTATCTGCAACAGTTTTCGCGCTATACGAGCCAATAACGGCAAAATGACGTCCTTATAAAGGGTACCCCTTTTTGACGCCCTCGTTCGAGGGGAACCCCCGCACCCACGGGCACGAAATTTTATCACGAAAAACTAGACTCCCGTGGCAGCCCACAGTAAAAAATTTCATGATCTTAGCTTGCATTATTTTAATACAGTGCCAGGGTTTGCCGGACGGACAGACAGACAAACAGACGGACGGACAGACGTCCAGGCCATGGCTAAGACGCGCGAAGCATTCTGCTATCGCGCGTAAAAATCTGGTAATATTTCTTCTGAAAGTTAGAACGAAAATTTTGGGGATGTTTTTATACACTGCAGCGTATATTATTACCACCACCGTCATCATTTATTACCAAAGAATACCTGGCTTTGTGCGTAATTTTAATTGAAAGGGGTCTCGCGTTTCTTTCCTTCTTCTTCCCTTTCCTTGCGTGTCTCCCCTTTCCCCTTTCATCTCTCTCCTTTTTCTCTCTCTCTCCTTTTACGCTTTTCCGCATTTGTTTTTCCCTCTTTTCCTCCTCTCCCTTCCCTTAGAAGATCCTCTGAAATCCAGGTATATGTTTGGGGGAGCGCTGCGAGCTCCCCCAACGAGGTCTGGGGCAAAGAACCGCCGAAGTCAAATTTGGTGCATTTCGGTTTTAAAAAATGAGATCTGGTGGCAACGTGTCAACAGTTTTAATTATTTTCCCAAGAATAAACTGATCAAATTGGCAAATTTAATGCAGTTTAAACGTATGCTTATGTTTTTGTTTAGTGGATTGGGGACCTGCCCCCACCGGGCTTTCCTTGTCTACGCCACGGAAAGAATAGGTCAGCTATACAAAATACATTCCAATAAAGCAATACTGACTACTGAGGCACGATTGACCAAACAGCACGTATACATGAAGTTGTCTTGAAAAATTATGAAACAAAACATACCATAAACATTGAGCGCGAAACGGTGAAAAGCAATGCATTCGAAAAAAATGATTCATTTTGTAGTAACGTTTTAACCTTAAAAACGAAAATCAATTTGCCTAGCATACACGTTATTTTAAAGATTAATGACACGTTTAACTAAAAACAGACCTACAAAACTATTGAAAAAGTGCTTTTAGAATTTTGTATTCGTGGCCTCTCGTGGAGCTGAAACCTTTTTGTGATTTTGCCGTTTTCAATGTGTCAGTCATTACAAGACGCCGTCAGCAAAATTAGTGTTTAAACTAAAGTTGTGTACATTTATCACGATAACAGTACACTCTCTATGTAATTATTTGAAATATGTTTGAAATATTTATGGCGTATACATATTATAAAGCAAAGCAATGACCAGAAAGTTTTTTCTCAAACTTTTCAATTTAGTCCATGTTTTATGCAGAAAACAAAGTTTCATTACTTAAGCCATATCATAAGTTTAAAGTTTTTTTTATAAAAGTTATGCTATTTCGCCGATTTTGAGCTCTGGGCTTTTTCAAATTTATCTGTTCTATTTTAACGTAAATACTGTCGATGTCAAAATACAAAGAATAACAAAATTACATGTGAAAGCATATGAGCAAAGTTTTCTTGTTTTGTTTTTTTCTGACTTTCTCAAATTTCTATTTTTGCGTGTCAACTTTTTGCAAATTTTATCAAGGCTATGTCTTTGGGATTAAATATTTTTTGCTTGAGAAAGAGCGAAAAAAACTATATTTTCTTTTTAAACACGCTGAACACGCGAATAATGGCATATACGGTGTAGTCCTTTGAACATCGTTTTTTTTTGTTTTTAACCATTTTTTTATTTCATTGTAAATTTTAGCGTATTTGTTCGGTAAAAAGCGCTACCTATAGGCGTACATAATGTCGTAGAAGTATAGTTTAATCTTAATGCGACGAATTACGGAAGAAAGTGCGAGATTAAAGCATGCTTACCCTGCACTCAGAGTCGCTTTGAAGTCGAATGTTAAAAGCACTCGACTGCAGGGTTGACATGCGACTCGTGATCTGCTCTAGCCTACATTAGCCTACAAATACCGGTTGACATCATTTGCACGCTTATAGCATACAAGCCTTGGTAAGTGGTTTAATGTTTTATAATTGGGCCGACTGTTAGGCCTAAGCTGTATAGCTTAATAGTCTGCATCTTTGCTATCTGTTACGGATGTATTGTGGCTATAGCGGTCAGAGATAGCGCCTAAGTTGCTATTGATTAATAACATGAAGTCGCATACTGCCTTTTAGATGGCACAAAAATAATAGGCCTTGAATGACCTTCAAAGTTAGTACACGCTATTGTGGCTAAACGGTACGTCGTAATAAAAAACGGTGAGAGATATGACAAGCTTCCCATTGAGCACTTAAGAAGCCCAGTCACATAATTAAATAACAAGAAATCTGTTTGCATTCGAATTGGTCCGCGTTATAAAGCCGATTGTTGCAGTCTTGTAACCAGTGACAATTGCGAATTGCTTTGGTGTAACAGTATTAGATACTTAGGTGTATACAAGACATCTTCAGCTGTATTCACTTGCTCCTTCAGCAACTCTAAGAAAACTACTTTTCGGGCTTTTAATGCACTTTTTGGTCGTCTTGGCCGTGCCACTTCACCCGACGTCATTGTACAGCTGTTTAAAGCGAAATGTCTGCCGGCATTATATTATGGCTCTGAAGCTTGTCCTGTTAATAAAACAGTGACTAAGTCTTTGCAGTATGTAATTAAAAGTTGTTTCAGCAAAATATTTCAAACTAGGTCTGATGATGTTATTGCTGAATGTATGAATATGTTCAATTGTTTGCCTGTGGCTGATGCAATTTCTAGACGTAAAAATTTTTTTTTGTCTCAGTTCAGTCAAAGTAATAACTTCTTATGTTATCTGTGCGGTCTTGCTGCATTTTAAGTACTGATGGACATTATATTACATCTTTAAATCTTAGTTAAGTTTTAGTTAAGTTTTATTATTTCTTTGCTGTTCATTTCTTGTCTACCGTATTACGGTGAATAAAGATGTGTGTGTGTGATAATTTTATGGAATGAATTTCGGTAGCTTATGTTTGGCTAAAGTAAATTTCAGTGCAGCACAGATAACAGATCACCTGGTACGGGATCACCGTTGAACTTGACGACGATGTTGTAGGTCTCCGGCTTGAGCGGTGTGAATGTGACGCTGTAATGTGACCGATTGGTGCTGTCGGCATCCACAAAGTTGGTCGGCGCATCGGTCGCTGACGTGATTGTGATTTCCAGATTGCCGACACCGGCACCGCTCGCGTCAACTTAAACGCACATCGCGATCGTCATCATTATCAGTTTCAGCATAAACGTCATCACCAGCCCATCAACGTTTATCCATTTCCTTTCTGAGTGTATAAGGGCGACTGAAATCGCGAGACCTAACAACGCGGCACCAAATAGCAGGGGTGGACATCGCGAGACTTGTTTTATCGTTCGAGTATCTTATTGTAGCGTTTTAGTGTTTTACGGTGTTTCCGACAACGTGAGGTAAGACTAAATGACGCATAAAATTAACTTTAATTTCACGTAATCCGTAGTCAGTTTAACATTGCATTAACTTTGACTTTGCGGCCGCCTGGCTATGCTTCATTGGTCGGACTGATACTGTCTATGCTTGCTGTTGAAGGGTTTTTTGCTTAACATTTAATCTGGCGTTGTCAGGTCTCGCGATTTTAGCGCCTCCCGTGTATGCAACACTTAAACTTTAATCCAGCCTATTGGGACGGTCTTGTAAAAAAACATACCAACATACTCTTATAACCCACGCGATATGTGGGTATCAATTCTATATTTTGCTTAACCGTCAAAAACTCTTGACTTTGACATTTGACTTTCTGCCCTCTGAAGCTTATCCGACTGTTGTATAGTTACAATACAATACAATACAATACAATGGAGAATTTGCACTCAAAAGCTGACAAAACTGTCAGTTTAATCTAGCACATAAACTAAAAAGAACTGAAATGTTTAAAAGAAAAATAAAACGAGAGAATAAAAATGAAATGAGTCTGAAAAACCTCCTCCAAAGCCATGTTGTTCCAACACAGCTTGTCTGACGAAATTAAACAAGCGGAAGTTTTGAGTGCGATTCACACTATAGTTTCATTTTCTACATTGACCTAGTTTTATGTGACCTAAAAACCTTGATTCAACGCCACGTTGTTCGCCAGGTGCCAGCACCTTAGCGACAACGACGGTTTCCCTTAAGGCCAATAGTAACGAAAATTTTAAAGTGATCCAGAATCAAGGATTCCTGCTGGATCACGCCCAAAAGTGAATCACAGGTAGTTTGTGCCATGCCCGACATAACCTCAAAATTTAAGAAAGATCCGTCCATAACTTTTTGAGTTATCTTGCTGACTCACAGACAGACAAACAAACAAAAACCGGCAAAAACATTATCTCCTTGGCGGAGGTGAAAATTTCTCAGCAAACGGCGTCCAAATACGACAACAATTGACAGTGAGTAGTTATTGCAAAGATAAGTTGAGACAACAATACACAGACAGACAGAGAATGTAAAAAAGAGAAAGACAGTAAGAGAGACGAAGAAAAGGCAGCATACTGTTGAAGGTGGTAGGTTTGCCAACACGTCCAGTGGGCGGCACGTTATAGACCTCGACCTGCGTAGCATCCCAGCACGACACAATGAACGGACTGCCGGAGATCGCTACTCCGTGACAGCTGATGTTCACCTTGTATTTGCCTGCACGTGCCAACAAAACCGAACTGTTACTAGAAAAAGCGACCAGAGATCTTAAACCTCTGCTGAGAACAGTGCTGCCATTTGACGAATACAATATATAGGGACGATAAAAATGTTCGTGTCAGCGACCTCCTATTATCAGAGATAAAGAGAAGCAAAAGCACGGCAATGCAAGTGCCTGTGAAAACTATCTATACAAAATCTTCAAGCCTTGCTCAAGGCTAGGTACTGCCTACGGGCCATGAATGTGCAACAACTCTCCGTTGCCTGGTACGTACGTTATCCACGCACAAAACACGTGACCTTGACCTTTGGCCTACGACCTTGACATTTTAACGAACTTCTAGCGGTTGTCAAAATGCACGTTTGTGCAACATTTCATCAAGCTCACTGCAGCCGTTCAGAGCGACAATGCTGAAAACAATGCTGCCGTCGTTTCCGCGGACAGCAGAACTAGTTGAGTTGACCTGCTATGTGCGGAGTGTAGTCGACGATAAAGCCGTGTTTGCCGCTCGCTCGCACTTGATTGTGTACCAGGCGACCACCAGGACCTGCACAACGCAATTACATACACGAGTTATTCAATAAATCAATCAATCAACCAATTCTAGCAAACGATTACCGCAGAGTAAACCAAATTCCCAGATTAGCTTGCACAGATGACTGTATTTCATTCATTGTGGTCTTTCTAGGAATTGCGGGAAAAAAGTAAAAAAATCTCATAAATAACTCCTCGATGTGGATCACCAACCAGATCCAGCAACCACGCATCCTGATCGTGATCCAGATAGTGACCAAAACATAATTAAGTGTACTGATTCCTCCAAAACATTATCAACCGTCCGATTAAATATCTTTACAAAAAAGCTATTGCTGCTACTATTACGTATTTTTACGTTTTTCACTAATATTACTCACGTCTACACAAGGTACAGGATAAACAGAACAAAAACAGACAAATCAACAAAACGCCACAAAACAAAAAATGGCGACCTAAGATAGCGACGTCAAGGTCGTTTAGTTTAAGCGCGGCGGCTCCAGCAGCAGAAGCTGATGCGGTGAACACAGTGAAAGATGCCGGCTGACGACATACAACACTCGACAGACCACGACCCTTGGCTGTGACATGACTTACGTCTGTCACGTTGAACTTGAACGGACTGCCTACACGCAGACACACAGGCAGACACATAGGCTGACACGAGAGAAAATAAGATCGTCAAGCCTTGCTCAAAGCTAAGTACTGTCCGCGGGTAGCCCCAGTTGCTTCTGCGGGCAGTAACAAAGTAGCGCCATCTAGCGAATAACATAGCGTCAATCCAGGCTAACTAGTTTAAACAGTATCATGCACAAAAACACACACATAAAATAAACCCACGCGAACTTGACCTTTCACCGATGATCCTGATATTCAACAGAGTTCTAGAAGTTGTCAATGTGCATGCAAAGTTTCATCAAGCTAAGTGCAGCGATTTATGAGTTGTCATGTTAACACAGCCGCGATGCTGAAAAACAATACTGCCGTCGCTTCCACATACAGTAATGAATACTCGCACACAGACATACACAGTATATCGCTTCTGTGGCAGGTCGCGATTAGGTAAACAAGGAGCAAAGCAATTTAGCAAAAGGCGGCATTGCTGTAGCTGAGATTTCGACCCCAAATCTCCCCTCCCCTAGTGGAGTCAGCGGCCCCCATCTTATACAATGTGTCGTTAGACCTCACGAGAGTATGTGCCAAATAGCATCTAAATTCGTCAGACGGTTTGAGCAGAGTGCATGAATGTCACAGACAGACGGACGACAGACAGACAGAACACGCCACGGAGAAACGTGTCGCAATAGGCGAAAAATCGGCTGCAACGATGCCGCCTAAAATAATGATAGGAGCATGACAAACCGACCAGGCACGTGTTCTGCGTTGAAGAGAACATTGGCACGATGTTTGCCCGACTCTAGCGGTGTGAACGACACTTCGAACATACCGCCGCCGACTTGCTGCACGTTGTTGGGAAGATTTCGACCGTTCGCCGCAGTGACGCTGATCTCCATGTTGCCTTCGCCTGCCTCAGCAACGCTCACTGTAGACAGACCCAAATTCCATTACGCCGACTTCCCATGACGCGCAACAAGCCCGTGACAATCCCGAGATAGCACACGGAAAAGTCGGCGACTTAACGGTTTCTTTCCGTGACAATTCAGCAACGTTTCATGCAACGTTCGTTTGTCGTGTCGTGTCGTGCTCGTCCCCAAATTCCATTATAATTTCGCAAACAAACAAACTTGTCACGGGATTTTTCCAAGCCGATCCAACATGTCGCAATGGTTTCAAACCCAAAAACTTTCCCGTGATATTCCCATTTCGTGGTCCACATCCGCGACTTCCCTGTGACTTGTCCGTGACATCGCCGAGGCACGTTTGCCAGGGGGTTATCTCGGGAAAGTCGGCGTAATGGAATTTGGGCTAAACACAAACGCTGTATTTCGTTCAGCGTTCGTGCACAATCTTTGTTTCTATTATTGTTAAAAGATTAAGTACTGCAAACGCCAGAAACTCAGACCACATTGTTCTTCATCTCTAAGTACTACACCGTGCCTCAAAAAAACAGTGCACAATTGTTTTTGTCGGAATCTCTTCAAATTTCCACCAACTTGGACAACTTTCAGCACAAAAAAAATGACAAAGAGGAAATATAAAAAACAACGTTTAACAAAAACAAAGCCAAAAATAACCGATAAAATAAAATACACAAACAATGACAAAAACAAATTGTTAAAAATAAGAACCGGTGAAAGTGGTGGTCTTGTTGACTACGCCGTCTGATAGTCCGAAGACGCGCACTCGCGATATGTCGTACGACTTGACCAGAAACGGACTTCCAATAACTGCCGTGCCACCCAACTTTACGTCTACCTTGTACGTCCCTGAAACACCCAGCAAATATTCAGAGTTGTTATCTCCACTGTTGACAGAAATTTTATTGCAACAGGCGTACCACACGTAACTGTGAAATTCTAACTAAAATACTCTAGCCTACAGTAATTACTTGTGCGCTAGCTTTTATGGCTGTACAGCACAACACAAAAGCGGTGCCTACATGTCTCGATAAAACTAAAACTAAAGTGGAACAAAATGGCCGCTGAATACCTGGAGCTCTGGTGATGTATTCGACGTCGAAACCTTTGAACGAACTGCCGCGAATACTGACCGGGATTGTCTGCGTGGGATCATCGGCAGCTGAAACGCAACAACAATTGCACGTAACACAGCGGAGATAAGTAAAAAAAAAAGCAAAGGTGGTGCATAGCTCTTAATAGAAAACCCATATGAAGCTTCACCTGCCATATGGGATCACACAGTGTTAGCTGCCACCCGACACAGATGAGCCCGCCACGCCTTTACCTCAGCCAGACAGCCTGCTTCTAGATTTACCTGCCCCTGAGGGATAGAAGGCCGAGTTGACCTTGGTTTTGGTTATACCCAGATGGCAGACAGTCACCCATCCGAGTAGCAACCACTTGATAGTGACCCACCGGCAGCCAAACCCACGACCTCTCGATGGTAAGTCCAACGCCCTATTGTTACACTACTAAACCACCATGTGACAAATGGGTGACTCGGAACGGTTTCCATTGTCACCGGCTAAATGCACTGACATGCTAGAACTACGAGGCTGTAGATGTATAATATTATCAGACCAATCAACGACCTGCGACGGTGACATCAAGTTCGGCTTCCCCTGCACCCTTGGTGCTGACGCGGAACGTACTCGATGAGTTGACTGCGGCGCGCTGCAGACCGTCGCCCTTCAGCGTGACGTGAGCCACATCAATCACTGGCACCGACACGCTCCCACCTTACCAGATCAATAAATAAATTAATTAATTAACTAATTGTTCAACCAATCAAACAAACAACAATCCAAAAATCTAAAATAATTACAAAGTTATAAAAAATAACATAATGCAAAAAATAAATAAATAAAAACAATTTTCTTTTAAGTGGCAATAGAAACACTTGGCCCCATGAGTGCCAGCACCCAGGAGTTTTTGGTACAAATCAAAAGGCGTTCTTATTTCAGCGCTTGTCGGTCGTCGTCCAACGTTTCAACGCGGCATGCCTAGCTGACGCGTTCGCAATTTCCGAGTCCGCATCGTGACCATTCCAGACAAAACTAAAAATTTGGGGCAAAGCCCAACATGAGTCCGCCCGGCGCCCTAAATCCGATTGGAAAGAAAATTTAGGGGGTAAAATTCCCCAGTAGCAAAATCACGTGGCCCGCACTTAAATGCATTAGCGTACGCAAAACGTGCAATGTTGACTTAGAGAGGAAACATTAGCTGCGTAATCTCTGGTGATAGTGGACCAAAGTTCACCAATTTTTTTATTCAATGCGGGATTAACTGTACTTGATAACGCAGTTTACTGCTTGTCGATATCTTTATCCAGTCCAGAGATATTTGCGGTCAAACCCGAAAGTTGTCGTAAAACGTACTAAATTGTGGACGTTTTTGCCCTCCCAAATTTTAACGG
>Ga0209671_1001676_pt1 | contig 19051 bp, 9 predicted proteins | sample WorMetHERISLAND2_2_FD_187401 | JGI IMG/M metagenome (GOLD analysis project Ga0209671, IMG submission 187401) | Marine gutless worms symbiont microbial communities from Max Planck institute for Marine Microbiology, Germany - Olavius geniculatus... | ecosystem: Host-associated > Annelida >...
ACTTTATATCAACAATTTTTCTATATACAGGCACATTCAGGTTATTTCTCATTAATGTGTGCCTTTGGTGTTGTGTTCCTATCTTTAAATACCCCCAAAATGGTATTTTAATAAACACTAAACAATAAGTTTTTTTCTCTGCCCAGGACAGCCTAAGATTTGAGCATTATGCTCAAAGTTGTCAGAAACTTTGCCATTTTTAACCATGCAGTTAGGAGTGGACCTTTCATTTGCCTGATATTTGGACAATAGTTTAGACCGTTGGTTTTGTGGTCTTCCTGATAATTTGGTCTAAATTTTGATGTTAGGTTTAGTTTCACCAGCATATGCAACTTAAACTGCTTCTGAGTTAAATTTCTGTTTCTATAATTTTACATTAATAATAAATGCAAAAATAACTTTATTGGTGCTTTATGGCTGTTGCAACTTACAGTTTAAACTGCAGAATATTTGCATGCAGCTGTAGCTAAAGTGTTATTGTTATTGTTGTTATCATGCTGTTTTTGTTGTCTGTTATGTAACTGGAGCAAAAATTTTGTTTCTTTCACACAAGATGGAAAGCCAGATACCTAGATTCATTGTACTTTTGTTTTATCCTGTAACGAGTTTAGAACTGTTTTTTTGTCTTTACAGTGGTCTCTTTGCATCATATTTTTGTGATTTATAGTGGCCTTTTTGAATGGTCCCATATTTTAAATTTATTGACATCATTATTTATTTTTAGGCCTATTACTGAGTTGTGCAAGTAATCATTCGTTTAATCATTATTGTTATTTTTGTTATCACATTCGTTTGTTTTGTTGTTATGTTGTTAATGATGTTTCAACTTTTTTTTATGGCTCACAGCAATTTACCTTAATTACATAATAATGTTCCACTTTGAACATAATATCTGTAATGTAATCCTTAATTTCCTTTATGCTTCTGTGGCCAGATAACATTTCAAGTGTTTGACTATATGCTCGGGAATTATGCTGCTTGGCTCATTTTGAGAAGAGGCAGATTTTCTAAGCATAGAACAGTGGATGACAGGCAACTGATATTGAAGAAGCTGAGCGTTGAGTAATAATTTGTTTGAACCTGTAAACGTGCATCTGCAGCTGTGTACTATTCCTTGGCTCAGAATAAATGTTTTCGTGCAATTCTAACATGTTGTATTGCTTTATTTCTGTGTTTTCTCAGAGGCATTTACTCTAGAACTGTGCCTTTCAGTTGTTTCAGCAGAATTTGTCGAGGCTGACTCCAATTTATAACGTTCGAATAACTCTAGATTGAATGATTTTGCACCTTATTACGACAGTTCAAATCATTGCTGCTGCTATCATAATATTAGTACTAGTGTCAGTATGTGGTGTTCAAAATATACACTTTATACCATGGGAGCTTAAAACCAGTTGAGCCTGCTGTTTTGCACAAGCCACTGAAACACATAAGTGAATTTCCAACAAATAAAAGTTTCGGAAAAAAATGTCTTATGACCAACGAAATGGCTAGCAGATTAGCAATGGCCGGTATATGCAAATCGTTGACAACATGAAAGCGACTGAAACAGCGATAATGGTTGAAACAGTGGTTGTTTCATAAACACTGCAATCAAGTAATATACACTGTGGTAAGAATTAATAATAATCACATGTACAGCTGCCTAAATAAAAATCATTTCAAAACCAAATTGGGGCGAGTGAGTGAGTATAAATTTACCATCCCACTCAACACATAATAGGTCATTTCAGAGATGGTCTTTCAAAGCAATGCATACATAAACACATAATAATACAACAGGAATTTTAACCTTTACGGAAAAGACCTCATATGGAACACTACACATCTTGGGTCATGCCATGATCAGCCACTACAAAAAAATCACCAAAATTCAATTAAAGTTCATTTTCGAGTTATGCTGCATACATAGAGACAGACTCAAAAAAAAACACAAAAACAGCGTCCTCAATCATCCACAATAGTAATTAGTGTGTCGGTCATAAAAAGTGTAAAACATAAAAACCACAACCAGCTCGCTGAGCTCGTATTAGAGTCCTTGGACTGAGCCAATAATAGATTTAACAAGTGGCCCATTTCAAAGTGGGTCAGGGTGGCCAATGACCCAAAGCAACAACAAAAAGCAGTTTGCTTAAGTGTAAACTGAGAACCACAGTGCAAAAATGCACCAACTACATGAATTATAAGAAAAACACACCAAGACCCCAATCTACTGAGTCTGAGGTTCATGCCCTGCCAAACGCAGGGAAAGAAAAGGGGAAGAATCAGAAGCCCTGGCAAAGAGAGGAAAGAGCAGAGTAGGAGAAGAGTCAAGATATATGCGGGAGGCATAATCAGGCCCAATGACGAAAGCCTGCAGCCCGATCTATAAAACATCCCAAGATTGTCATAAATTCAGTAATAAAATGATTTCAAAGCCACGAGATTAACCTTAAGATTACAGTTTATTAGTGTCATCAGAGAAATTACAACACCCTCCTAAGATGTTTTGTAAATTGGACCCTAAGACATGTTACTGGGTTCAACATTCTCAGTTTCCATGGTTCAGATAATAAACTTCAAAAATCACAGAACATTTTTACAAGTCCAAAGACATCAAAATGCAACAAAAACACTGCTGTGTCATCATGATCTTATTTATTATAAGAAGTGTGATATTACACTGGAAGTTATTACTTGAGAATTACAAAATATACTGAATGAACTACTTAAGTATTCATCCATTGGCCGTGTAAGCTCTGAAAATGGGGCGGTAGCTAGTGGCCTGCAAGTTATAGTGATCTGGAATGTTACGCAAAATGTACACATAATATTTAACTTAGACTTCGAGATATCAATTAAATGACATCAGCATCGCCATGGTATATTCCGTGCCACTTCTGAAAGCAACAAAATTTGCTATCTGGCCATCCCAGTCCCTGCCATATAGGTTCAGCAGTCCAGGGTGTATATTACAATGCCAAGCATCCAACATCCTAAGGATGAAAATCAAAAGATATGTGACCCTACTGCAGTTTTTGGTATCCAATGGCTCCAATATACGCTATCATTACCCTCTAAACTCTTTCAAAATCACCACACTCAGTCTAATTTTGAATGCCAGCAAAACAAACACGTGAAATGTGGATTCCCAGATGAAGGGCCATGTAACATGCAGATATCACCTTCCCAGCCTTTCCCTGAGAAAACTTTCTGAAAAAATAAACTGCTTTATAAGCAACTAACACACAGACTCAGCAATCTCAGTTTCACCATTTGCCTAGTACTCTAAATTTACAAAGCCTGGTTGTACTATGACGCTGTCCCTTTGGCACTGTGGATTGTCTGTTTACTCAAACATGGTCTCGGATTGCAAGTTTTATACTACTGACTCTGCAGCGCTGCACGATTCCTAGAAAGCAAAACAAAATGACAATCAATGAATTAAAATGTGGGCAAAAAACAACAACTAGAACGAACAACATTAATTACACACTTATGCATGTAAAAATAAAACCACAAAACTGTCAAGTAGGCTAAACATCAGAAGTTTTAAGAGCTAATCTTTTTTCAAACAGCTACCAGTATGTGACAGCCCAAAATTGCTAAAAGGAATTTAATTCACTCAATTTATACCAAACTAATTCTGTTGCAAAACAACCTATCACTATAATAATTTCAAACCTAAAATGCTTATTATAAAGGCTTATTAACAAAATGCAAGATTTCACAGTTTTTAACATAAACCACTGAATCAGGCTTCCTATTGCAGTGTCTTATAAGCAGTATTTTAATACAATAATGTTGCTTGAATAATACAAGTTGCAGTAAGTCAAACAGCACATGAACATACTAATACAAGGGGCGTTCAATAAGTTCCAGGACTACATCCCGTATTCAATGACAATAAATCACACATTTCTGACAGTTATGTTACTTTTCAACATATTCTGCCTGCAGTTTACCGCAATGTTCTCATTGTTCTACAAGTCAGCTGGAACTCGTAGCATTAAGTTTTTTACTGGCATCTGTAGAAAGTTTTGCACATTTTGCTGTAGCTGCAACTAGAACATTTTATGATTTAATTTGTAATCTGATTCACTAAACAAATGTCAATGCCCATCATTTATATCTTAGTAATAATCATGTCCCAACGTGACGTCAAAAATGAGACCATGGTCCCAAGTGATGTACAATAGTGGCAGTACAACTTCATAATAGTTTTGGTTTTCAGCTGTTACTGTGTGCTTGCTGAGAAGAACAGTCCTGGAACTTAATGAACGCTCCTCGTAATGATGACGATGTCTGGAACAATTTGCTATTTTATAAAGGCATAATACAAAAGTCAAAGTCTCAAAGACACAGTGCAAAAATTTTCCACAAAACACATGCAGCAAAAACATATCATTACCTTTTCCTCAGGCAGAAAATGTGGACCATGTGGCTGCGCTGGACGTCTGAATGCAATTTCGCAGTCATCTATGAGAACGTCAAATTTAGGATCAACCGACTGAAGTTGTGTAACAGACTGTGACTGACTGAAAGAAGGTAAACTGTCAGGAGTGTCCTGCTGCATGGAAAAAGGGCAATGCTGTACTGCCAACAACCGCTCTCTAACACTTAGGACCCGCTCGCGTTGCTCAACTGCCCTTAGCCGCAAGTCAACCAGTTTTTCTCCTTGGCATAATGACAACTGTCTCTCGGCTAACTCTCGGTCCATGGCCTCCAGTCGTAACCTCTTACAGTCAATATCACTCAGGCCTGCAATACTGGATGGTGGTTTGTTGCGCTGCAGTCTTCTAAGTTGGCGCCTGACTCGATACAAGGCAACAAGTTTTTGCCGCAATTCCTGAATATTACTAGAAGAGCGGCTTGAGTCTTGTAAAAGATCTCGGTGACAACCATTATATCTGTACTTTTTGGTGTACTCTGACTGTATCCGGCACTCTGAGACAGTAATTTTCTGCACTTTGTCCTTCGCTAATCGGCAACCACTATCACTGCTGAGTTTCGATGCTGGACATGTTTTACTTAACCAAACAGCGTCTACCGTGGATCTCAAATTGTAAGTTCTGTTCTGAGTATTCCCACTACTCAAACCACTTGCATTTGCTTCATCACTTGGCGGTGTGACTGCAAGATTATTTTTCTCTTGAGCATATACATCTGCAGCACTAACATCACAATCAGATGGAAGTAGTGAACTATCTACATTACTGTAATTCAGCGCATTAGAAATGTTGTGACTTGATGGCACTTCTGTTTCAACAGTGGTCCAATCTGCTCCTTCAGCTTCAACCAAAAGTATATCGGTAGAGTTATGAATGGATTCAACTGCATCACATTCATTTGCATTAGAGTCATCACCAAGTACACTTATAGTAACTGCAGTATCAAATGGATTGCTTGGAATAATATCTGCCTCACCAGCTGTTGTAGTTTTCTCAGCTGAATGCTCTTCTGCTCCACAGGAACTAAATTCAGCAGGTGGACTATGTGATGAAATACTGTGTACATCGGAAATGTTGCAACTGGCAGATGGCTCACACGAACACGTGGCAACTTGGCACTCAAAAGTGTCCGAGTTGCAGTTTGCAGCAATATCCGAAAATAGATCGTTTGACTGATTTGAGTGCAAACAAGAAGCAGAGTTTGTTTCGCTGTCATTGCCCGTAAATTCTGAAAGAACAGCCACCGAAGATTTGCTAGTACATGAATTGTTGGCAGCAGGCACATATGAAGAGCACACGTGGTCAGAATTGGACTGACAATGATCACTATCTTTACACAAGCTGACAGCAGCGCTGCTATTTGCTGAGACACTCACACATGGCACAGAAAAATGGACAGACGAGTTACTGGTCTTATCACAAGTGGCAACATCTAAAACGGGTACATTAAGTGTGCTGGATGTAACTGTCACATCAGTGTTTATAGTTGGAGACTTTTCGGCATTTTCTAAACAAGCCAAAATGTCATTTGTAACCTTGGAATCAAGACTAGAGATCAAGTTGACCTTAGTTTCAGAAATATCATGGCACAAGCTTTCTGGTGAAGAAGGCACTGAACACTGTTCCATCTGCAAGTTGCTAGATGACGTACTACTGTTCACACAAACTGGCAGCGTGTTTCTCTCGCATACGAATGAAGTGGTGTCCATATCCCGATTCACTTCTGTGTCCAACTGTACTGCCAAAATCGGGAATGCATGGTCATACACAACATGATTCATGCAGCTACTGAAACTTTGTAAGTCTTCTAAACCTCTACAAGCCTCCGATGATGTGCTGTCTGATTCAGGTTTGTCATGTTCTTTACAGTTATGCTGCATTTTGTGAAAATTTGTATTACTACCATCTGGTGAACACGTAATTATCTGGGCACTGTGCATTTCTAAGTCACTTCCCACAGTAACATCGTCTGACTTGGTGTTGCTAACAGCGTTTGTAGATGGAAAACAGTTGAATGATGGTAAACTGCTGGTTGTGGCATTAGTCGGACGAAAAACTTCCCCATTTACATCCACAATATACTCAAACTCTTCGATCGTAAGGTCTTCGGCAATATCATTTCCCTGCTCGTCATACACAGTAAGAGCACAGTAGTGACTGTTGGGGTATGATTCTGGTAGAATGTGGGGCTGCAATGCACCATTGGAGGACAGCAGTTGCAAGGACAGCGGGAGATCTTCATCTGTCGCAATAACATAGATCAGTTCCGACGAATCCATTACAAGCTAGAACCATCCAGAATCACTGAGAAATGCTCCTAAATGCACACAGTTAATACAACTCCTTTAACAACTTCCCTAACCATTTTAAGGAAAAATGTAATTGCTACAATTACAGTAATGCATTCACAAGTGCACTAAATTGTATAATATGGTGAACTCAATCATGACCCGATCCCTAACCCAAACTGTGCAACAGCATGCATCCTGGCAAACTCACTCAGCCAGTGCTATACATAATTCTAACTTTACAGGTTAAAATACTGAACAAGAATTTTTGATTTTAAAATCGATAATTAATACCCAGTTAACCTAAATGAGTCAAAAATAGCTAGTGATGCAAATAACCTTAAAAACATGAAATTATTTTATACACAGCTTCCATGCAAGCCGATCAAATTATTAGCAGATTTATTGGGACTGTATTTAGCTAGCCAGACTGTTAGACAACATATTCAATTTCACAATTCTCATGATGCATCGGTCAGCGCAGGTGTTCCGGGTTTGTTTCAGATGCATTATGGGCAATGATTGGAATTATGATACGACAATCGGCCTCACTATCATAATTCCCATCACGCATCTGAAACAGAACCAAAACACCTACGGTGACTGATGCATTATCGAAATTGTGATACATAGGGACAGCAGAAAATCATAGAAACACGGAAATCATGGAAACCATCATTTTCATCAACGATAATTATACGTTCAAATCGGTGACCTGAAGGTATCAATTTTTGTCCAAGATTGTCAGATCACTGATCTGAATGTGTCACTGTGCCAATGCAAACAGATTTGCAAGGCGCCACTAGTGCTATACGTAATGCAGTAGGATTAATTATTATTATTTTATTAGGGTTATAGGGCTATGGTTAGTGTATTTGATAAAGTTATGTAATAATAGATAGACACCCATAACATTAGTTAAGTATTGGAGTCAACTAATCCGAGTCTGCAGACTTGGCTGACTGCATGTAATCCGTGATATGCCATAGGGATTGAGGTCGTCAGTAACGGCATGTGTCTGCGGCGGTACGAGCACCGACAGGCGCTCGTACCGCCGCAGTCACATGCTGTCATGGCAACGTGCTTTGGAGTGTTCAGATCGCTGATCTGAACGTATCAATTTTTGTACAATTTTCATATCGCTGATCTAGAAGTATCATTTTTTGTCAAAGATTCTCAGATCGGCGATCTGAACGTATCACCATGCTCTTCTTCTTCTTCTTCTTCTTCGGTGTATGGTCAAACTTCAACAAGTTGAAGACTCCTGACCAGTAGTGGTTGTGGACATGCCGGCAGTGCTGAGTGCATAAAAAAAATCATGAACGATGTCCCGGTGCAAAACTAGATGCTAATTAAAATAGAGAAGTGTCTCTGGCTCTTCACGGAAGGGTCGCGACTCCCTTTCACCAAAATCGATGGAGTACTGCTTTCGTCAATGCCATGATTTTGCCGAAATGCCATGCTTTTTGCTAAACACTGTGATTTGACATTTTTACAAGAATATTTTGTTTTCAATCAGCATAGGTTAAAGTTTATTGCATGATCTTAACACAAAAATATTTACATTTGCCTCTGCTACCAAACCCGTGTGCTTTTTACTCACTAGTTTAATGAGAGTGTGACGTCATTGTAAAATATGTACTTTACCTGAAGCAATATTTCTGTGGACTTGGAAACCATAAGTTTTAGGCATAAGCTGAACTTTTGTTGACAGAATTTTACAGATGAAAACTTGGCAATGCATGTAATAATGGTCGTCAATGCCAGATGTTGCGTTTTATAGCGTTTTTAGACTGTATAATAGTCTTGGGGCCCGTGATTTAATGTCTTTGCCGTGACTTTTGCGATTTTCACAAAAGTTTAGCGTGTTTTGCCGTGAGTTAGTAATAAACTGAACGCACGAGTGGTCAGTAATTGACAAAAGTATCAAAAGCGTCGTTTTAAGTAACACTGTGCACCGTGTTACGCTAAACATACGCGTGTATTGCATAAAATAGAAAAAGTGCGCTACTGCAAAGTTTTATTGTTATTTTATTATTATTTATAAGACCAAAACACAAACGAAAAACAACCGGAAGCGAATAGCAAATGGTCTTTCCCAATACCGGGTAGTACCCATATGGTATAATTCAGTAATCAGTATTGATGATTCAATATCAGAATTTCAATTTCGATACGATATTGATACGATATTTTGAAAATATCGCGATATCGATATTTTTAACATAAACAAGACGTGAACGTACAAATGTACAAAACATAAGCTAAGTTTATACACTTGTTAACGAAAACAGGACAAAAACAGCAAAATTGCCTACATCACACTGACTGTGTCAATGTGCTGCTGACTAATATAAACCTTCTGTAATTTTTGCTGTTTTTGATGTGCAAATTCAACCCAATCATGACCTAGACTTCGACACTTTGACCCCAAAAATGTGAAGCATTGATTCTTGTCCCATAAAATATTAAGGCTAAAACTATAGCGAAACTACAGGGTGCGACAAAAAAGTGGACCCCTAAAGTTTTTCCCTGTTTTCTCAGCAACCGTTTGGAATTTTAATTTAAAATTTTACACATTTATTTATTAAAACCATCTACATTTAACTGCCAAGTAAAATTTGATTCCGTTCAAAAACGATTTAGTTACGGACTTTTTAACATGCATGCCCGCCTACCGATTTTTCAGCATTCAAAAATGTTCCGGCTACAACACCAATTCAATAACATCGTTGAAACAACACAGTTAAATAATGATCAAATGCCAGAATTCCATTGCCACTGCGAATTTCGAAGTGTTCACCACCAGCTCCAGCAACAACACCAGCCTCAAGTCGCCTTATTTGAGAAATCTTTTACAGCCTTGTCGATCGGTCCCTGTGGCAGGTTGCCCCAGATAATCTGAAGCGCTTCCTTGAGGGTTTGGCTCTCATTTTTAGCTTTGTTTTATGCTTGCAGTAAGCCTCCAACATTGCACCCCATACGTGATAGTCCATTGGGTCTATATTCGACGAATTTGGAGGCCATTGGTCTTTTGTGATGATATCTGGACAGCTGGCCCGCAGCCAGTTCTGTGCACTGCGCGGCGTTGCGCGCTGTGCTGACGCGCCCGGCGCGCTGTCCTGCTGGAAGATGAATCTGGTAGGTAGCCAGCGATTGCTTTAAAGGAACGATAATTTAGTGAACGTCACTGTGACGTCATCGACAGTAACGTGTAACCAGTTTTTGAAAATTAAATAGCATTTTTAGCATGAATATTTTTGAATGCCAAAAAATCGGTAGGCGGTCACGTTAAAAAGTCTACAACCTCGTCGTTTTCCAACAGAGTCACATTTTACTTGGCAGTTAGATGTAGAAGGTTTCAGTAAATAAAGCTGTAAACTTTCATATTAAAATCCCAAACGGTTGCTGAGAAAACGGTGAAAAAATTTAGGGGTCCACTTTTTTTCTGCCTCAACCTGTATAGCCTATCCAGTAACATTCAAGTCTTTTCAAGATAACATACCAACAAGGCAAAAAGGTCTCAGTGGCTCTGAATTGTTACCTTTTACACCTCCAAACTTAATACAGCCAGCCTTGTAGCAAAATGCATTACACCAATAATGCTGAAAATTTGGATGCATCCAGTTATTCACAATAACAAAACTGAAGATTTGGAATGCATGCAAACATGCATGGTGACTGGATGTAAAGACCGTGGAAAGTGATTGAAAGTGGGGATGCACGAAGCACCAACCTATAATGGGGTACTCGGAACAGAACCCAATAGGGAGTCAGAAGCAAAGCCCACAGAAGCTGAATAGTGGTGGGTAAGAAATTTCCCAATTATTTGCATTTTTCACTTTGCTGTCGTACTTATTGCTATTTTTTATCCTCTAACTAAAAATAAAATAAAATTAATCAAAATTTAGTTACTACACAAATAAAAAATGGGGTGAGATAGCAAACAACATTACATGCCCACTTGAAAAACATGGGAAAAGAGCACATGCCAACCCTGTGCCCATGGTTCCAGTCTATGCATGATCCCAAAAACTAAGATCTCTGGCCACAATACATTGGCAGAGGCATAAAAACGTTCTGAGAAAAATACATTTTCTCTCAGTGTCCTCTCTGCGGTTATCATCAACTGAATAGCTACCCCGATGTGAGTACTCACCCACTGGACTGTGCAAAGTTAACTGTAACCTTTGACCAATTGGGCTAAAAATGGTACATCAGTCACTCCTGAACTGTGCAACATTCACGAAAATTTTGTTTTCTTTCTTCACCCATTTGCTTTCCAGTCGAGAGCCCATACAAGACCGACAGATGAATGTAGAGATATCTATTAGGATAGCCACATACTAATATACCACATACTCAACTATACACTGATAATACAACTGTAAATCATACAGATGAGAATGAAATGAACATTATGTTTATCTACAGCATCTAATGGAGTCTGGATGCCACAAATGAGTGACATCGTGGCAATGGGGGAAAAGGGAATTACCCACCCTAAATTTTTGCCTGTCAGAAAATTGTTGGCAAATCAGGAATGCTGATAACACCAAAAATGAGTAACAATAATGGTGAACATAGTGATGGGAAAAAAAGGACTTGACAACCTTCTCTAATTTTGATCATCCCACCAAAGCCAAAATTTATTACCTTGGCACAAAAGGCCTAACCTTAAAGTGCACACTTTGCATGTTTGGGCCATTTGGCATAACTGCATGCTATTTCTAGAAAAAAATACTGACATCCACTTCCAAAAACACGAACTAACAGTTGATGATCAATTAACAGCATATCCACTTGAACAGCAACACATAATTTAAAAATCTCAAAATAAATTATAGCACAAAAAATCTACCACAAAAATGTGACAACTGGCTAATAAAACAACTAAGAGTAAAATGTAAATGCAGTCAATCTACATAACAATGAACCTTACACACTCTCCCCGTTCAGAAAAAATCAGTCTATGTATCTGTCTTTTATTCTAGTGAAATTTCAATAACTTTTCCAACTAACTGTCTTTTATTCTAGTGAAATTTCAATAACTTTTCCAACTAACTGCCACTATTACAGCAAACAAAAAAGGCTTATTCTATTAACATACAGATTGTAGATCCATATTCTACTTCAGTGGGTTCTTTATATATCATGTTTAATTCATAACTTAGTTTTCTGTTTTGCAATTGTTTCTTGAATAATATCCTAAACTGTTCTCTGCAAAAATCAAGTCAATATATAAGCAGTAAGAAATAAAAAAAAATAGAACTGCTACAATAACAAGCTACTGCAACACCATCTTCTTCAAAAATTCCAAAATAATGCAACAACCAAAAGTATTTGAAGAGAAAACCTGAACCAATATGCAAAAATGACAGCAAAATATGGAACAGGATCATCAGATTTTGAGAGTTAACAGTCTTACCCACTTCACTGGCCTAAATATGAAAAATTTCATCAATAGCCAATCTCAGTAATTTTGTAAATAAACTGCTATGCAAAACAGACAGACTAAGATAAAAACATTATTTTGTTACTTCGGCAGAGGTAGTAACAACAGTAACTGAACTACTGCCAACATCAGTAGCAAATTCTACTGCAGGCACATATATTCTACAAAGAACAGTCCGTTATTTCACTCAGCAAAAACCATTGAATCAATTAACATTGGCTGACATGCTTAATTTAATTTCAGCATCTATAACCAATCATAAAATCTGAATCAGTTCTCTCTAATGCTTTGCACAATATCTGAGGACAAATTATCAAGAGAAACTGTATATAAATAACAAATTTCATCAAAGTTTCATCAGAATCTATCTTGGCATTGCAGATGAAAAATTTTACATACGTATGGTTTCTTTTCTATAACAGGCATCATGTAAGTGGTTAATTCCCCAGAAAACCCACAGTCTTGGCTAACAATTGACGTTTGCCTGCAAATACATAAAATGAAAGAAAGAAGCACAATGGTAAAACACTGCTGGTATGTCCTTCATTTGGCAGAAATATTGACAACAATGACATTGGAACCAGTGTCAACCTCAGTAGAAATTATCATTAGTGCGAAGCACAGCTTGTTGCTGTATTCAGCATAAGATAAGTCTAACTAATAAATTGCCAACAGCAAGCATAGCAGCTCTGAATGTTATGTTAAGAGATCAGATGTGCAGAATAGAAAACATAGAGACCACAGAACAGACACAGGAAATGGCAGATCTTGAAGAGACCACACACATAGACAGAATGACACTACTTCCATCAACATCAGTGGCAAATACAACAGCAGCAGACATATTCTGCCAGGCACAGCAGATTAGAGCATCCGACGAAAGCCATCTACTCAACTATCATTGTCAGACCCACTTGAACTAAGCCAATTTATACAGCCACAGATTGCAATCTAATGCACCTGTGATCTACTCGCAGTAAGTAAAGCAACATTTTCTACAGACAGCAGAGATACAGAATGACAGATCCAGTGAAAATGATAAGCTATTTGCATTCAGTTCATCAAATTACAACCTTTATTTCTTTGTTAAATCAGTGAACTGAGATTAAAAAATCCCACAAACTTCTCATTATCTGTGACAGTTTGTTTGCTATGACAAAATCTAATGGTAAACGAAAATTGTAGTCAGAAAGGCAACTATGGAAAATGGAAATGTCAACAATTAACCTAACAATTAACAATTAACAGCCACAGATTAATAATAATTTGATCACTTTACTGCTTATTAGTCACAGAGTCAAGCAATGAGATTATTCAAAGTAGATATGACGTTTCACTGACAGGATGACAGAAGCAACAAGCTGGCAACTGGCATCAGATTCCGATGGAGATGAGTCAATCTCATGGTGCAGGATGGCTGCCTGCCTCCGCAATCTCCACACCTGATAGATCTGTTCCTTCCACATTCAACATGACCACCTCATTCTTGTTCAGACGTTCTTGGCTTGATAGCAGGTAAGTAGACCGACGAAACATGAACGACACATGCCGGCTCTGCATCACAGCACAATACACTACAGAGCATATTTACTGCAACCATTATTCTTAATAAAGACCGAAAAAAATTGTTAAAAAATGGAATCACTAATCAATAATGCCACCTGGTAAGTCTCAAATCAGCTTTTTACGTACGGTAAGTCAGAAGCAATTGCACGTTTGGCTGGCGATTAGACCTAAAATTTCCCCTTCCTCAAGGGGTCAGAAATCCCAGCTGTCAAAATGTGTCACTGTTCCTACTAAACGGCATCCGAATCTGTCAAATGGTTAAAGTAGGTGCATGAGTGTGACTGACGGACAACCGTGCTACCAAGAAATGTGTAGCAATAGTCAACATCACTTGCAGTGGCAGCGATTCTGCGTAAAAGGGTTAAAGATGCACTCAGTTCTTCAAGAAAACACTACTTGCCATATGGGATGACACAGCCACCTGACACAGGTGAACACAACTCACCTTAACCCCAGACAAGCAGGCCAGTACTAGATTTACCTACCCAAAGGGATGGAAGGCTGAGTTGACGTGGGTGGCTGGTTATATACCAAGGTGGTTCACCTGTCCACAGACAGTCACTCATTCTAGTAGTAGTTGTTAACTGACACAAATGCATCAATCACTACATCACAACATCTAAAAAAAATTCCCCAAAATTAATCAAACTCATCTTTGAAAAAAAACGAACATAACAGGGATGTGCATAGATCACTGAAAGTGGTTTTCCATGACTTTCCAAAACCTTATTATATGCATTTTCCAGAACCATTTAGACAGTGCACAGTTTTCAATGTAAATACACAAAACAGAGACAATACATAGTTATTCTTGTAGTAGCATATCCGATATGACACAGCAACAAATATACATAAATGCCGATAACTTGTAATGTACACTGGTCTAAAATGCAGCAGCAGCCAACTGGTTCACTTACCATAACTTTCTAGCATCTAGGCTTGATTAAACGACTTTGCAGATCTGGTAAATTTGAATTTTAAACTCCCTTACTTTCTAGGATCTGTGTGCACTGTGCATCCTGACAATTTTTTACAATAAAATGTGTGAAACATATAAAACACAGAAATAAGTAACTAGTGTTTTAGGAAGCTCATGATGCCAATGCCCATGATGTGTAGTATTGAAAAGTTCTGCACAAATTAATTTTACCCTTTTTAAAATTTTAATTCCATCACAACAGTGGCTTAAGTTTATTTGAGCATTCAATTCAGTTATGGCAAAATAATTTCAGTTATAGTTCCAAAAAATATCAATGACAACAATAATGCACTACTATTGCTGCTGAACTGCTGCTAACTACCACAACAACAACTATTACTACTACTACTATTACCACCACTAGCACAGACCGTGAGGCAGGCAAGCAGGGTTCCAAGAATGCTGCCAGCCAAGACATCACTCCAGTGATGCTTGTAATCACTGACACGTGACAGGCTGACCCAGACTGCCAGATAGATGGCCAGTGCTTGAATCAGATGACGCAGCAGCTTGCTGCCGGACCAGGTGAACCGCGACTGCAGGTACAGCTGCATTTATCACATACATGGAATATTTCCATCATCATCAGCAGCAGCAACAGCAGCAGAAGCACTGCAGCAACATTACAAATTTAATACAAGCAGACATAAGTTGCTTTTAACATTGCCCAATCAAAAAGTGACCAATACACCAGTCCATATCCATGCCTACACCTTTATTTCCTTACTTAAACTGAATGCAAGCATGCTGACGCACCAGAGCCTACTGGTATTCGATGGCAATTGTTGGTAATATGGGATCTAATCTGCCATTCATTTTAAACAGAATCAGAAAAGTTATAATATTAAGTACTCTTATGCTTGCAGCCATAGACACTAGCTTGATAATTGCACAAATGACAACAACAACAACAACAGCGGGAGAATGGCACACTCAGTGGTTCACTATCATTTTGCCAACCATCACATGACCACCAGAAAGTCTATGGCAGCTTGCGATCACACAGTGTTAAGTAAAGTAATTTGGTTAGTGTTGACTGTTGATACCATAACTCTTAGACGATGACAATTCAAGAATACTTAATAATATAATTATCATAAGTTCCTTGCATGAAATGGTCTACAAACTCTTACAGCCACTCTGCAACCACTGTGGCAGGCAATCAAAAACGTCATTATACAATGTCTTTGAACAAGTTAAAGGCTAAAGCAGCAACTAATAAATGCGACAAAGATTGTAATTTGATGAATTTATCTTACGTATTAGTGACTATACTACCCATTTTTGTTTAGTTGGCCCATCTTCCTCAGAGTTCAGTTGTAGCAACATATTAAACAAAACAGATACAAAATGTTTCAAAACATTTTTAACTAGAGCTGTTGAATTAATGCATTAATTTAACACGTTAACACATTAAAAAATTAACACATGCTAAAAAAAATTAATGCACATATGTAAATTTGCTTAATTCTGTGAAGCAGGAATTCCAATATTCCACTAATCTATGCTTATTTGATAATACAGATTGAATAATATTCAAGTAATTAGAAATAGTTTAGTTGCCGTTCCTTCACTACTGTTACAGTCCAGCAACACAGGCACAACTTTGTGTGCTTCATTCCAGTCACCCTCTCGATGTAGTCCATCTTTACAATATCAGCAATATTAATGATCAATATATTATTAATGCATTAACGCGTGTGTTAAAAAATTAATGCAACGCGGTAATGCACTTAAAAATTTAACGCTTCGACAGCTCTATTTATAACATGTTAAGCATGTGTTCAAGACAGATAGTGGTTACGTTAGCACTCAGCAATACATGACCGCAAGTAATAAATAAACTAAAACTGCAACAGACCACTAAGAAGATGGCACAGTAAGCCGAGACAGACGTGTGGCCAGACAGGAACGACAGTCTGCACTCAAACAACAGCACACATTGCATGCAAACAGCTGCATGTCAGACTGCATTACTGGTAATAAAACTTGAGAAAAAATCTGTAACAATTTCAAAAAAGGGCAAAACTTTACACTGGTTGCTCAATTCAGACTTTGTTGATTCAATATGTGCACCGATAATGAAATGCAACCACAAAAATACAAACTCGGTACTCACGAGCTTGAAAGCAATAGAACATACAATAAAATTTGTCATTATCAGCAGCACGAGAAACTAAAACTAAGCTTTAAACTAAAACTGAATTAAGTAGTGGGTGCGCTTTTCGATGCGATTTTCAAGCTCAGTTTATACCAAAAACCTGGTGTTTTTACACGTGAGGTTATGAACTGTGTAGGGTTAGAATGATACCAATAAAGCTACCCATTACCCAATACTCAATATTATTGGGTTCTGCCGATACCAATACCCAATACCGATACTGATATTGGCTTCCTGCCACGTCCTGCCAGAGCTTCACAAGAAGTGAAGTGTGTTGTACTACCCAAACAAACTAGCTAAGCATTAGGATCTGCTTGTTCTGCTTTGCCAGCAGCTGCACTCAGCCCGCTATTTAACGATGCAAGGTCCTTTCACTCTCTGTCCATTGCCTCTCAGCCTATGGCCGTGCCATGACTTAGTAGACGCTGTACCAGGAATAAGAAATGGCAACATTCCTCACTACATGGCAATGGCAGTGGCAGTAGCAATGTGGTGTCAATTACATCATGCAGCACAGGTGTCTACGATCTGCCTCACATGCTAGTAGGTCAGTAGTGGCAACTGCCAGAGAGCACAGTGGCTGGCTACAAGCGGGTGGACGTCTGCGACTGTTCACTAACAGCTTACACAGGGTTCCCACACCTCCAGGAAAGTCCTGGAAAATAAAAATCCTGGTTAGTCGGTGGAAGGCGGAGGGCGGCCGGTGGGCACTTAGAACTCGTTGGGCAGTATTGGTATTGGATACCACAGCTCAGAAAAGTATTGCCCAGAACCCAATAAAACCCATTACCAGCGAATATTGGGCCAATACCCCAATGCTAGTATCATTCTAATCCTAGAACTGTGCCATTTACCGTGAGTCAAGCAGCTTGTCATCCTCCGGCACAGTGCAGGTGAAATTATCAACATAGACGTAGACGCCGGGAATGTGACCGTCACACAGGTTGGCAGTGACGTTCGGCTTACATACATCAAGGAAGTGAGGACGCAGACGACCGATCGTGTATTTGCAGATTTCGATCACGCTCTGATTCACTGCGGCACCAAAGAGAAACGCGCCAATGAGTTTGTAACAGATGTAGACAAAGCGAGGGACAAAGCGTGATGCAGTCAACTGATAGCTGGGAGGCTTCTCCACCGATGAACTGCATCTCTCATGGATTAGCTCCACCACAATGATCTGAAATGTTTGGATTATGCATAGCAAACTCCAATAACCAACTATAAGACCATTCCATCCTATTCCTTTCAGTTTACATTTGACCTGCCACCCATTTCTGGCACCTTTTAGCCTGACTTCTTAGACATTCAGATTACAGCCAGATTTTTTCGATTCAGTGCATTTTTGACGCACTACAGCTATGCTGTAGGCGTCTATGGTACAAGTAGTTGTCGTGTGTCCGTCTGTCTGTCTGTTTGTCCATCTGTAACGAACAGATGTATTGTGGCTAAGTGTTGAGCTGCAAGGGAAAACTTTTCACACGAATGATTAGCCCTTTGTTGAGGCTCTCTGTGTACAAAATTTGGGAAATACAGTTCAAGGAAAACACTTTCAAATTTGGGGCTGAATAGAAAGGGTAGAAAAATGTGTATTTTCAATGGAAAACTGGCCACATCTCAAAAATGGTGAAAGAGAAAGCCAAGGTTACTAGTATTAATCACTAACAGGAAGTGGCATATGCCATTTCAGGTGAGACGAAAATCATCAACCTCAGATGACCTAGAAGGTCAGTATGCACTATTGTGACTAAATGGTAAGAGACAGGGCCAAGATTGCTATTGATCACTAATAGGAAATACGCCCATTCATATAAGATGAAAATCATCGACCACCTTGGATGACCATGTAGGTCAGTACTGCAACAGGAACTGTATAGGCTGTAGTGCATCTTCCCGTGCGACAGCTGGGCTTTCTTGTTTCTTTTCATTTCAGTTCTTACCAGTATTCCACTCCTGTTTTTAGTTATTGCATTGCTGTTCTCAGGCTAATATCACTGCCATTTCATGACTGTTTTTTTCACTGTTCTTATTAGTCCGCCCGAAAACGATAGTTTTCGGAAGGACTTATGTTTTACGCATGATGTTTTTTTTGTCAACGCGAAATCTCCGAGATGCGTCGGCCAACCGGCGTGAAATTTTGCACGATGGTCAGCAATAGGCCCTATTTTATAA
>Ga0209671_1001679_pt1 | contig 19032 bp, 12 predicted proteins | sample WorMetHERISLAND2_2_FD_187401 | JGI IMG/M metagenome (GOLD analysis project Ga0209671, IMG submission 187401) | Marine gutless worms symbiont microbial communities from Max Planck institute for Marine Microbiology, Germany - Olavius geniculatus... | ecosystem: Host-associated > Annelida >...
ACCCTGCCCTTCCCTCCTTTTCCCTCGTCTTTTTCTCCCTCTCTCCCCTACCCTCTCTTCCCCTACTTTCGCTTCCCTTCTCCCCTCCTTACCTCTTTTCCCCTTCCCCTACTCCGAAACCCCTTAACCGATTTCTATGAAACTTGGCGTCATTGATCACATCGACCACCCAACCCCATAAACGAAATTTGGTTACAATCGGTTAAAAGGGGGCGTGGCTGCGCATGCGCGAAATTTGCCATTATGCGTCTATTTTTTTCTTTTTTCCTTGCGCACGGCTACAGGTCCGCCCGCTGGACCGACAAACGCCGTTATCGCCCCAAAACCATTTTTGCCGTTTTCGAGTTTTGACTCATATCGCCCTTACATACCTTTGTAAACTGTTTTTTGCTGTAATTAGAAGTAGGCCCCCTTAAATCCCGCTAAGAGGTCTGGGGAGCCCTGTTAGCTCTCCCGGGTCCGGGGCGGAGCTTCAGCCGAAATCGAATTTGGTGCATTTCAACCTTAAAATGTGACATCTGGTTGCAACAATTTGAATGATTTTCCTGAGAATCATATGACCAAATTTCGTGCAGTTTACACAGTAAAGGTTATCGGGGACAAAAAGTTTGTCATCAGTCGTTTATGCAGGACTTACTAAAAGACAAAATTGAAATCACAAATCCTTGGGAGTCCGTAGACCCCTTCAGCCCCCCTAAATGACGCCCCTGATAACAGGCCTGTATTTAGCAACCCAATCCGAGCCAACATCACGACGCTACACATAAAATGCACACCAGGAGCAAGAAAGGTGAAGCAATACTGTTCCCATAAGTTGGCATAATTATGATACCAATCAAACATGACAATCAGTCAATCACAGTTGGCTTAACAACAGAGTTTGTACTTCAATGTTAACAGTACAGAGCGTTCATGCAGGTTTAGACGATGTCCGGGTATGGTTTTGTGCATATATACATTCACAGGATGCACGACTCATGCGATGGAATCATGTACTTGATGTTGATGTAAGCGTCCTCTCCTCCATGACGCTCCAACACTTCCAGCGTTTCCTGGATCAGATCTCCCAAGTTCTCGCGCTTCCTCTGGCTGTAGTCGATGCCGTCACCCGAATTCACTAAACAAATGATCCATCATTTTAAAACTAGAAGTTAGGTGAAGGCAGTGTCTAAAGTGGTACTTGACAGCATAGTTGTAATAAAAGTTCAGAACAAATTTTTAAAAACTTTAAAACGTGTTGTTTTTGTTTTTTTAAATGTAAAAAAACGTTTGCAAATGTTTATTGCATGTTTGATAGCAGAGGTAGCTCTCCAGTACCTAACTATATGTTAATAATGCCTCATCATTTTTTCAATCATCACTAGTACCGAACACTGAGACAAGGCAAGAAATTGATGTAAACAGTGCAGGGTAAGATCACGTAGCACAGAGGGGGTGTAAGCCAAAGCACTCCCTCTCATTTTTTGATTAATGGGTAAATGTGGATAACCAGAAGTTGGATTGGTTTCTTTCTGCTTTAAGAAATCCAAACAAAACTGCACTGACAGAGCATAATTTTCAAAAATGTCCAGTTCGTTTTTTTGTAGTTGTTGTATACTTGTCAAAAATGTGAAAATTTGTCCGTAATTTTTTCTGTAAGCCTGCTCATATGCTAATATAATGGAACAAACAAGCCAAAAAAGCAAAGCAATTAGCATAACCTGAGTTGCAGTGCTATGGTTCCAAATATTTGGAAGAAATTAATAGCATGAAGCACAAATGTCGCTGACAAATTAGTAACACCAAACACGGCATATCATGTTACTAACACCCTCATAAATATGCAATAAGTACATTAAGTACTTACAGTTTTTGCCTTTAAATATGTTGAGAACTGGCAAAATTTGTCGGTAGTATGGCACAAGTGCTTCACCAATCATTTCGCCAGACAGAACAAGATGCTGTACAACTTTGAGTGTGGCGCACATGACTTGTGGATTCTTGGTACTCAATGCATCTATTAAATTTCACAAAATCCAAAAAAAAACATTTACCGCAATGCAGTAATAAAACACTAGCCAGTGTAAACTGTATGTTCATTCATTCATTGTAATCTTTTTTTACCCACATCAAGTACATACTTTGTTAATTCATCCAACAAAACCAAAGTTCTGTAAAACGTTCATCAAAAGATACAGAGCAAGCTGAGCAACATGAAAAAAAACATACTTTTGATTGGAATGATGAGTTGTGGTACAACAGGCAGGATCTTGTTGCCGCCATGTTCCAGCATGTCATGTATTCCTTGCTGTGCGAGGAACTCAAACGGATGTTCAGTTTCACATAGACCGTCAAAGAACAAAGGCAGATAGTGATGATAATCGAGCTTGTCAACTTCCACCTAACAACATGCAGCGTGAGATTTGTTTAGTGGCATACTAGGGTGCAGACTCTGGCCAGACGCCCAAATTTACAATTATCTCCAATATACCGGGCATTGCAATAATTTTATTGTTCTTCTGGTACATATTACAAGTGTAAAACAGAAGTGCAAAACGTGAAAACTAGCAGAGCAGTCAGAGATTGCAAACCTCTGCCAAGAACAATGCTGCCATGTAGCAAATCCAATGTATAACAAAAATGGGACCACTTTTATTTTTTGAATAACTCTGTGAAACATTGGCCGATTTTGATAATTATCAGCATGCAACATCGTGAAGAAATGACACATCAACAGCAAATGAGTTGTTCTGGGTCGCACGTTATTGAATGTAGGCCTACTGCTGGAGAGTCACGTCAATGTCCGCCGCTTGCATTTGTGCCGGAGGAGGACATTTTGAGCATATGTGGCAATAAAAATGACGTGATATAACACGCATGACTTTTTGAGAGATAATAACTGTTAGTCCTCTTTGTCAGTATTTAATTCAGTTAATTATTTTTCAGCCAATGCATGCACTACCCAAAATGAATTCATTGTTGTAAACAACCAACCTATGACTTCTGCATTTCAAAAGGTAGTGTAGCAACAGTACTTAGGTGAGGTGGGCAAAACTACAGTCATTTACATCAGGTTTCTTTATGATGTTGTGTACCAACAATTATCAAACTCAGCCAATGTTTCACAGAGTTATTAAAAAAGTGACACCATTTTTTAAAACACCATGCATTGTTACCTTCCATGCAATCTTGTTGCCCTTTGTGTCATGCTCCAATGCAACTGGAAAATCTCCTCGCTCATAAAATTTGCGAAAATTTGTTGGAGCAGCACTTTTGCCTCTAAAAGCATTGGAACTTGGTGGAGCTCCTGGCTAAAACATCACATTCAATCAACTGGCATACTGGCATTTGGGGAGTAGTTATTATAACCAGAAATTAGAAATTAATAATGTAGTTTAAAATGCCCATCAATGGGTTTTGTTTGTCTTTTTTTCTTATTTTTTGCAATATAGGCTTAAATACATAATTTCACCATGCTGTAATAAAAAATCAAAGTGCTCCGTCATGTGACATTTCATGTGTTCAATACTAAAAATATTTTTTCAGCATAAAAATTTCTGTCGTTGAACCATCATTGCAAAATGTTAGCAGATGACATACATCAGAAATGTGTGGACACGGATGCAGATGGGATGCACATCCACAAGCATTTTGCAGATGTAGTCGCACATGCAAAATTTAATGTTTTTTGCAGACGCTTCATGAAAAAAAATTTCTTTACCACAACGTTTCTACTTTCTAGTAACAACAATACTGCAGAATTACAGCTGCATTTGCAGTTTTTTTGCACATGCCACATTGTTAAAAACTGCCCTTGGGTTCCAGTATATTTTAAACATTATCACTCTTGTTGACAGTGCGAATGCATTCGTGGACGCCACTCTGCGGACGCGGACTGAAAAAAATTCCAAGATCCGCACATCTCTGACATACATCCCCATCCACCAACTGCACTTAAAAAGGATAGACAGATATGGACACACAGCATACTGTAAAACTTTGAACAGAAACACCTAGCTTATATCAATACGGGAGCTGGTTTGTAACCAAGACCAGATTTCCATCTCTACAAGTTACCTTGACCTCCAAGACATTCAAGGCTTCATCCCCTGGCCTGTATCCAGGACCAACGTTTATTAGATGTTTGTGACTTCTGCACCCAGGTCTTACAACACGAAAAAAATGCGCTCAGCTGATTGTGAAACCTTTGCAAAAATCACACTTACTCCACGGATCAAGACTGCATTTTCAGTGCCAAGACCAAAATTATCTTTGAATTAAACAAAATTATCGTCTCGGGACCACATCAATGAACATACATGATTTGGTAAACAGAACATTAATACCAACGGTGTACTGTAGTCGTCGGAGTCGAGTTTATGTACCCGGTAAGTGGCCTACTTACGTTCCGCTTGTTGGCAAGAAGAGAAAACGCAATAGACTTGGACTTATGCCGTTCTTCGCAGCCCGAAGGTACGCGCGATACTGCAGCCATTTCCTCGTGTAGTTAACGACGCTGGTTATAATCAAATATAGTTTAATATAGTAGTTTCATACAATCCTAATAGACAGATTACAGACAACTGCTGACAGGTGCGTGTCGTCAAGACAACGACGACGCTGCATTACAAGAAGATGGTACTCATAATTACATTGCAGTCCATACTGCAGTAAGTAAGTCAGTCGGCGGCGCATTGGATTAAGTAATGAAACTGTGTATGTATAGAGCAATATGCAAACGACAGAGGCCCTGGTCGCGGGGTCAGAGAGGCAAAGCCCCCCTGAAGCTGAAACACGTCTAGTTTTTGGACGTTCAATGGAAGCCGCAAACTTGCCGGCTATTTAATATTCGGAGATGCAAAAAAATCACAGTTATCTAGCTGCAGTCTGCATGATCCAAGATCATTTTCATTGACTTTCGAGAAATATTCTCCCTGACATTTCCCGGACAACACAAATTTTCTGACATTTTCCAGTTTTCCTTGACCTGAAGGAACCCTGGTAACTGCGTGGAATTTTAACGCAGTTTTGCACACGTGTTAGGCATAATTATTCATGGTCACGTTCACGTCAAAAGGCATTTCGTTGTCTTTATCTGCGACAAAGTTGTTGAACTTTTTCTGTAATCACGTTGTCATTTCTCACGTTCACAACTTCACATGAACCATATTTGTGCAGAACGTAAGGCCCACCATGTTTGCTCTGGAGAAAGTCATTCGAACAACATATTAATAAACAGTTTGCCAGTGACTGTGAAGACTTGAAGTGTCTACCGCCAACTTTTACACTGTATACTCTAACGGTAATCTTGTATTGAAGATTTTAACAGCTCTGTTGATGACAAGTTGACCCAGATCACCTGCAGTGCCTGCTCGAGTTATAGGGTGTTTACACGATGAAGCAAATTTAGAACACACGCCGTGCACGTGTATATTCAATAATTTACTTCATGTATGCTTCCTTGTGTAAATGGAATATTAATAAAATAAAAAATTGAAGCAAAAGATTTTACAGACCTTGTTCATGAAGTCTACGTCGCTTTGACTTCACGAACAAGCCCATTGTTTTCAGTTGCATTCATCATACAACTCATTACAGCATCAACTTTTTCGAGTTTGCAAAATGACGATGTTGGCTCGTGATAAACGCTGCAACTTTGCAGTGAGAAGTGGACCACATGCCGCTCAGACTATGTATGCAGGTATAAACAGATAATTTAAGTGTGAAAAATTTCACGCCAAAATTCTAAGCGGTTGCCCAGAAAATGGCAAAAAACCTTAGAGGATTACTGTATTGCCTCACCCCGTTCACATGTAGGCGAAAAAGGTAGTGTTATGGAATTCGAATGCTAAGGTGTCAATCTGTCGAAAATTTGAAAAAAAAAAACGAAAATGAGAAAATATAAGCCAAAGTGCTAGTTCACAATATAAAATACAAAATACCATTTAACAGAATGATAGTAATGTCACTGCACAATAGCGGCAAAACAGCAAACAAGTCAGTAATTGTAGCAGACTTAAGCCTGACTCAAGTTAGTGGTTACTGATTTTGTTTGCCTATTTTTGTAAGCCAAACTGTTAAATTCTTTCACATTATGAAATGACCTTGCAACACTGTGCTGCAGATGCAGTGTTTGAAAAATAGCTAAAAATGGTATGGGGGTTTCTTACGAAAATTTAGAGAAAATCAGTTATGGTAACCTCAAAAATACCAGAGAAAGTTGGCTGAAAAAAAACAGAAAAATTTTAACGGCCCTTCTCTGTTGCACTCTGGAGGAATAGTATATTAGGGTGACCACTTTCCAATCCAAAAAAAATTTCCTGACTTTCCAGTGTTCACGACACTTTTCTACACGTTGTTTACCCACATAAACCAGAACAAAAAAGCAACAATAACTGTACAATATAGCAGTAAAATGTTATATTTAAAATATTATGCATCATGCATGCTGCTTCAAATGTGAAGTTAACCATGAACAGTTTGCCCTCAACAATCAACCTACTTTCTCGATCAATTTCATGATATTTCCTTTTTTTCATAAAAGTGGCCACCCTGTAATTTAAAAAATCTCCTACTTGCTACAAGTGATTAGACATACAATATTACATATTTGTAAGAATCATTGCTTTGCTACAAGTCAAAAAAAGGTTCAAACTTAACTTTTGTTTGATTTCAAGTCAGCCATATTTTGACAGGGATGTTAAGGCATTGAGGCTTGTGTGGCCTCGACACCAATTTAATTTGCTTCAGCCTCATGGCACATGGCCTCATAGAAATTGGCCTCAAAAATTTACATTCACAATCTAGCCATCAATGCTTTTGGTTTAACTTTAAAAACCTGGGACAGAGTCGATTTTTTTTGCCCCAAATAGCATATATTTTGGTGCATTTCTAGCACTGCTAAATATATTTCCTCATACACAACGAGTTGTTCTCTAACGTGTCCGGCCTCAGCCCTATACATTGTGGCCTTGGTCTCAAAAATCTTCGGGTCTTGGCCTTTTGCCCAGCTGGGCTCGTTAACATCCCTGTATTTTGTGTCGCATTTCAGGTAAAAATGCGAGTTGGAACTAGATTAAAATCACCAACTATTAACCAGTTTCACCTGATTGGAGAATTGAACGGCACTGATGCTATGTGGCTTTAATGAAGTTATGTGCTTGCAAAGTGGCAGACAATTAGTCACATGACTGTCTTAGGCATATAATCTTCATCTTTTGTATGCTAATTTATACATACAGAATTTATCTTGCAGCATCATTTGCTCACAGACAAAAAACAAGACATTTCTTTCAGCTTTACTGGAGAAAAATGCAATGACAAAATCAAATGACAGCAGACAGCACTGTAGCTGTTGTTTATTACCTTCCCATTTTCTGAGAATTTTTTGGTAGCAGCCCTTAGCAGTGGCATTGGCAGAAGGGGGGGTGCATCAGGTACAGGTGGAAACCCAAGATGACTGGAGTAAGTCGCAGTTTACGAGAATGTCTCTAATTGTAGTTATGCTTTTTTGTGAGAACTAAATGACATTAGCAGTCACCACAAGACTTTTCCGGACTCTTATTCAGGGCTGGCCTTGGGCATGTTTCAGCCGTTCGGCTGAACTGGGCTGCCATTTTGTATTCAAAAAATTTGGTATAAATTAAAAAACCTGATGCATTTTGCAAGCATACAATGCAGCAAAATGTGACTGGGACCCCGAAACCTGCTTTAGAAGCAAAAAGTGCTCACAGAGAACCTCTAGCTGGTATAAAGAGGAATGGGAGAGAGAAAAGCAAAGGCAAAAGAAAAGAAGCAGCCAGAAATGGGTATGAGAGGGGATGGAAGGTTCACTTTGATCCACAGTTAGAACAAGAATGAGGATGGGCTGAGACCAGTCTTGCTCTTACTGTGTCCAAAATGCACTTGTAATTAGAGTTAGAGCTCTGTTTACAAAGCGCCCCAGAGCCCACAGATGCCCTTTTCCAAGAACCTAATTCCACTCTCTGCCTTCGGCCTCAAATTTTGGCCCTTCAGGCCTCAACGGTGTACTCCCAAAACAAATTCCTGGCCATGCCACTGGCACTTTCCACCACAAAAAAGAAACATCATCAAAGGGAGATTCAAAGCACGGAAGCACTAATATGTAATACGTAACACTTTCAAATTTTATTAACAAAGTTAATCCTACTGGGGATGGTATTGAACAGAAAACCTTAAGGATGGTCACACCTTCATCTCAATTTCTCCAATGAAATATCTATAAAAGTATACAACAGTTCAGTGCAGCACTGTATCATGATTAATGGTGCAGAATTTGCCCATATGATAAAAAATTAAACATATGAGAAAAGATAACACCAGTTCCCCACTAAAAAAGATGGACCTTTATCTACATAAAATACACTAGCCAACACAGTCTAAAAAGCAAACTAATGTATCAGTCATGTAACTTATCAACGTCAGTTGTTGTAGACTTGCTGCCAGCAAAGAAAAAATATCTGCACAAATGTATACATTTACTGGTCGAATGCAACCTTTACTGGATTTTCATTCCTAGCCAATGCACGAGAGAACGTCCACTCCAAACGCATATCACCGACAGACTGACAAGAGCCTGAAGTCCTCATAATGACGCGATTAATTAATTAAAAATATTACCAAACTGTTCTTCAATTCAGACAGAACAGAGTCACTCACAGTCCAATCGATTCAGCCTAGTTGCTAGCGACTGCCAGCATAGCTTTGTCATCGTCCGTGCCATTCGGTACACAATCCGAACCAGTCTTTAGTTCAGCAGTACCGACTTTTGAAGCGGGTCGGAATCGATCGACCATGCTCCTATGAAGTCCAGTCGTCTCGGCCGCTAGCTGTTCAGATGGCAAAGTGTCGCTGTGGCATTCTGTCGGCGACGTCCGCACATCGTTAGAGTAACTGCAGTTTGCCGGTGTGTCATCCACGTCCATGTTTTGTATTCTGTCGCTATCGTCCAACGCATTTCGCTGGCTGCTGTACATGGCCAGATCATCAGGCTCTTTCTTCATGTACTTTTCGTCAAACATCCTAGTCCCATCTTTCCCTGCGGTCCGCATCAGAGCATCTGAGCTCATCTTCTGTCTCAGCAGCACGTCGCTGCTACCACCGTCACCAGTCAGTGCATTCATGCTTGTAGCCATGGCTGAGAATTCGCTACATGTGGCTGTGGCAGCTGATGGTGGCAAGCTGTTCGTGTTACTAGCTGCGGAAGTAGAAGTTATCTCTCGTAGGTGGTCGAGCTCCAGCTGCTGTTGCTGCAGGCGTTCCTTGGCATCCTTCAGTTCTTGCTGCAGCAGATAGACAGTTCCCTGCATTGCTTCCAAGTCTTCATCCACATCTCCAAGGAACTCCTCAGTCTCTGCCATACAGGAAGAACGTCAGCGTAACAACAAACATCACAGCAGTGCAAAAACAACTAAACATCTAATCCAAGCAGGTATTTCACAACAGCACTTTAGTACTTTCACAGCCGACGCCGACGCCACCCTCGCCTGATCTAAATTACTCAAACAAACAATGCTCGCAGTAAACGATATCAGGCCATAGTGATGCCAGCCAGGTTTAAGTTGGATGTGTCATTTTTTGCAGGTTTTCGACTTTCAACAAGCATCAACTTTGACCTTTAAAAGTAAAAGATGACAAAATGGTTATGCTTGCTGTAGAGAATTTTCACAGCAATTATGTTTTTTTCTACACCTTTTGCCTACAAGTTAGAAACCCGTACAAAAACAGAAAGATGGACCAAGGAATGCAATGACAGGCATAAACTGTAATGCGGCTTATAGAAACGACTGCATAATAACAGGTGACAAGAACAAGGTCAAGTTATGAACTCATATTTTTAAGAGCAATATATTATCCTGGCTTAAGCAAATGCTAGAAAACAAATCTTCAACAATTATGTTACAAACTGTGAAATTTTTTAGAAGGCATTACTGTGACTAGTCAACTCTCTAAATCAAAGTGACATTGAAATTTATGATTTATGACTAAATGCAAGTACGGCAAAAAAATGTGATGATTAAAAAGTAACCTTTTGGGTAACATGTAATGTTTTCAAAATAAGAATCTATAGTATCAAAATTGGAAATGTACAAAACTACGAGCTCTGACGTCATGTAATATATGATTATTGCATGTACTGTAGTGACATCACATTCTTAGATTAGTAGCAGCAGCAATGTCATGCACACCTAAAATCACTAGATTCATGAGACTGATCACAAAATACAACAAGAAATCTGAGCTAATGCTCATGAGACGCGCAAGAGCCTATGGCAGTTCCTGTTCGCACGTAATCTTGGTCTATCTCCATCCATTTCGTCGCAATTCACTCTTCTGCAGCCAAAAATCGAGAAAAAATCACTTAAAATCAATATTTTTAGGGTTCAAGGTCATCGATGTTGACATTCATAAGCTCGTCGCCAGTGCTCGTTATGATAAGCAACATGTCTGTGCCTATCTGCAACTATTTTCATGTTAGATGAGCCAATAGCGGTAGAATAATGTCTTTTTAGGAGGGGAGCCTCTTTTTGCCGCCTCATTCATGGGGACCCTTTTCACCAGGTGGCGTGAAATTTTGTCACGAAATACTAGAGACACTAGGCTATCATATGGTGAAAACCTGAAGTTTCTATCTCAACTGATCTTGAAACGGTACCAGGCCGCGACGAACAGATACACATACAGAATTACCATAGCTAATACGCACTACGGCTAGCTAGCTAGCTCTCACACGTAAAAAATGAATACAACAACAAAACACCGACCTTTCTCGCTGCTTTTCATTTCATCAATGAGTCGTTTCTGCAGCGCAATGTCACCTTCGAGCTTGGCTATTCTGCCTGAAGACATGGACCGGCCGAGATCCTCATTCTCTTGCAGAAGCATACGACACTTGGCCATCAGTCGCTTCCCAGTTTGACTGAAACATACAGTCACTATTATGCAAGTATTTTCTCACTAAAATTAGTACGATCAAAACCTGCCACAAGCCAGTAGGCACTTTGCGTATGTAAGTCCACCATGTTGTTTGCTATGACTTCTAATGAAGTAGGGGACTTAGTTTAAGAGAAGAAAACTCGAATCAGTACCTGATGGACGTTAAACCATTACAGTAGTAGTAAAAGTAGTATAATTTTCAGTTGCACGTGGTGGGGCCCGATGCATGGCAATGGTACTGTATATATAATTGGCAACATTTAGCATAATGGGCATTTGACAGGTGCAGAAGAATGAACGTCGTTACTGATCAAAAAGGGACAGGCAAAATTCCTGAGCTGTTTCATCTAGGAACGAACTTGGCAGCATGCTATAACTCTACGGTGTCTTTTAAGTGAGTAGGCCTACTCAAACTTCATGCACCGAGGCAATAGTACAGACGAATGAAGGACGTTCAACTGTCGATGATGCATGGTGCGAGGACGGCCATTTTGCGAGTATAGGAGGCCTATTGCTGTATTTACAAGTTTACAGTGAGCTAGTGTAGGCCTACTTTCATCCACAGTCTGTCTGCATCCACAGTGTTCAGAACCATGAGAATCGACAGTTCATCGCAGCCAATAGAGGCCCAGTTACCTGAAGATGCATGAAATTTTGTAGTAAAACTTGATAAAAATGATTCATAAGTCAAAAAGTCACCTATTTAATGGCTAAAACAAAATGAAAATTACCCATAGTTTTCAGAATGCTGATTAATAAATAGTCACCTATTAAAACCAGCAATTTTTCGTCTAAGAGAGATTCCGCAGTCCATTCATAAATCAGAAATATTCTGTGGATCCTGGTCCGCACGCGAACTGCGTGCATCATTGGTGCAAAACTGTGTCGACTCATTTGTTCACTTCAGATCCGGTAATTTCGCTCACAAATAAAAGCAATTTACTTCATTTTTATGCACACTACGTGTGCAAATTTTGCTACACATGAAAATAGACATGTTATTATTTTAGTTTCTGGGTTTACCTTAATTATGCCAACATAAGCCAGGTTATTAATATTGTCACTATTATTATTATTATTATAAACAGCAAGTGTTTACCTATCTGGTGTAAACTTCCAGGCTGCTAGATCTTTCTGTGACTGTTCAAGTTGGCTACGGCAAGTGTCCATTTCACGCTTCATCTGTGTAAACAGCAGGTTGACAGCTGGGTCTAGCAACATGGACTGTAGCTGGGCTGAGCTCGGGTTTAACGCTTGCTTCAAGTCCGATATCTGACCCTGACCACAACACAAAGCATAGCTACACATACAGCAGCACATAGGGTTTCTATTCCCAAGTGCCCGAAATTCCCATAAATTTTTCATTCCCGATTTCCGGGGAATGAAACAGCCAGATTCCCGGAGAAAATGGAAATGCGAAAATCGCCATCAAGGCCATAAAATAGCTGCAGGAACAAAGACAAGACTACGCAGTTTCATCGCGGCACGATTCAAGCTTCGTCTAATGCTGCAAGGCGGCGTGTGTGGGAAGCAGGGCTGGCTGCTACTGCACTGCGTAGTAATCCAGACTGACTACTTCTAGGGCGCTGTGCAGTCCAGCAGCAGCCAGAGTGCCAGACCCTCTCCCACTGGGTGGCTGGGAAGACTGGACAGTGGTCAGCACTCAGCCTATCACTCAAGTCAGCCTCAGATGCCTCTCCCAGGGTCCCAGCATGCCTGCATCGATAATACCACCTGCATTTCGATGTATCCTCTCAAAAAGACTGTTGGTGTTACGTACTATGACCATCAATAGGCACTGCCGCCTGCGTCATTGACAGATGCAGATGCAGCAGACAAGAACATTCTTTCCACCATGAAAGCTGAAATGACTGTCTTCCAGTCTACCGACAAACGAAGCTGGTGCCTGGAAGCAGTGTACAGATACCTGCTAAGTGTCCCACCAACTTTATTGGAGGCAGAACATGCCTTTTCTGCTGGCAGGCTGCTTTGCACAAAAGTGAGATCGTTCAATCGACGCACAATGCTTTCTACGTGCGTACTACAACAAGGCTCATCAGTGAGACAGTGACTGTGGCTTGTGACAATTGAGTAATGTGTAGTGACTAGTGAATAGTGAATTTGAACTCTGAGGACAGACTTTGATACATTTTTTCATTTACATATGCAAGTTGTGATGCCATAAGCACCAAACCGAAACTGCATTTTTCCCCCAAAACCAAACCGAAATCGACTGACTTCGGCCATTGTGAAACCGTAACAACACTGATAGTGTCTACTGTTTGTTCTTGACAAGCAAGAGCATAGTTGTGTTTCCTAAAGAATTAATTCAGTTGCATCACAATAACCTTGGTTTTTACGTGTGACAGCAGCTATACTGCTGTAGCGCCGCGACTAGCATGTCTTAGCCATTGCAATTCTGTCTGTCTGTCTGTCTGTCACATCAGTGGATCAGTCAAAAACGAGGCAAGCTAGGATCACCAAATCTTCACCATCGGCTGCCTGGAAGACTCTAGTTTCAGGATTCGTAAAGCTTTTTCATAAAGTCGAAAGAGGTCACCCTTGGCGAGGGTGCTAAATGACAGCGGGTGGGAAAAATTTGTGATTTTTAGCCAATAAGTCACTGTATCTCAGAAACGGTGCGAGACAGGGCCTAGGTTACTATTAATCACTAACAGGAAGTTGTACACTACACTGGCTTTTGATTGGCACTGATGCATTCATCAACTCTCACTAACTCTCACTGTGCTGTCTAGTGGTATTCTCCTGCTACTGAAGCAATGAAAACATACCAATTCCCACATACTGAGACAAATTGAGGCAATTTTAGCATTAATTCAGCCGCTTAACCAGTCTGACAGTAACTGAGAGTTTTTCACTTACCAGCAATTCCTGGACTTCCTGATCCTTAGCAGCAATTCTCATGACAAGCAAGCTCTCCTGGCGTGTGCTCTCGGCAACTTGAGTCTTCAGTTTTTCGACAGTCTCACGCAATTCATCCAAGCCTACAGAAAAATGCCACTCGCATCAATTACTGACATCTAGATGCTGCAGACAACGGTCCTGTCATCAATGGTGCAATACCGCAGCACAATACAAAAGCAAAAGAATGATAAGTAAAAAAAACTAAGCAAATTACTAACATGTGTTAGGCACCAATGCTTACAACAAAACACATAACATAACAAAAAATGTGAGCTAACGCTCACAAGACGCGTGAAAGCCAATAGCAGTTCCTGTCCGCAAACTGTCAGTCTATCTCCAGCCATTTCATCTCAGTTCATTCTTGGAGACTTGGAGTATGCACTGCAGCCGAAGATCACAAAAATCAATATAAACCCCTTATTTTGGAAGTTCAGGATCTTTCAAAGTCATCGATGTTGATATGAATGAAAAGCTCGTTGTTAGTGCTTGTTGTGATAGGCAGCATGCCCATGTCTATCTGCAACTGTTTTCACGAAAGACTGGCCAACAACAGCAAAATAATGACTTTTACGAAGATACCGCTCTTTGATGCCCTCGCGCACAGGTTTCCTTGAACCTAGAAAATCAGAACTTGGACCATTGCAACCTACATCCTATGCTGAAAATTTCATACACGGCTTCTCCATGTCTATCTCAATTGATTTTGGTGCAATTTGCTCTTGAAATGTGTCTCGCAGCCCGAAGTCACCAAAAAATCCATAAAAACCCCTATTTTAGCATTCAAAGACATCCACGGTCATTGAATTCGATGGCATTGTACGACTTCCTATTAGTGATTAATAGCAACCAAGGCCCTATCTTGCACCGTTATTGAGATACAGCGACTTATTGGCTAAAAATCGCAAACTTTTCCCATCCCCTCTCATTTAGTGCCCTCGTTCGGGGTGACCTCCTTCGAAATTATGGAAAAGCTTTACAGTTCCTGAAACTAGTCTTCCAGGCAGCCGACGGTGAAGATTTGGTGATTGTAGCTTGCATCATTTTTGACTGATCCACTCGTGTGACAGACAGACAGATGGATGAATGGACAGAATTGCAATGGCTAAGACGCGCTGAAAACAGCAGCTGCTGTCATGCGTAAAAAAAACAAAAACAATGCAAAACAGTAAAATATTAAACTAGACAAACATACAGCATATATGATGCTGAGGACAGCTTCTCTGTCACAGCCTAAAACTTCATCTCAGTTCCACAGTTCTGTCTGATTTTGTTACTACTTAACATTCAGTTTAATGTAACAATGTGAATATCACACAAGCTACAGATGGTGAAATGTAGACAAAGTACAGATACAAAATTATCTATTACTAATTGGTTACAAATAGTACGATAATGAAGTAATCAGAAAACCTACTCGTATCGTTGGCTGGCTTTGCCATTAGATCGTCTATTTCTTGCTGCTGGCGAATGATCCTAAAGCAGAAATACGCCTTCCAAATGATTCCAACAATTCCAAATGATAAAATACCATGAAAACTACACTGTGTCTCAGAAAAAACATCCCCGACATTGTTGACTATAACTTGAAAGCCAATTATCAGATTTTGATAAGAATATTCCTGACACAACTTGCCTTCAAATGACCGCTTAGTTTCCCACCTCATCCAATGTATGCTTCTGCACTACTTAGGGAAAGCAGATGAAGCGAAATATGTGTTGAAATAAACAGAAAACCTGAAAAAACATTTTGACATTATCGATTGTAACTTGAAGAAAGATCAGTAGATTTTAATAATTTTTAGCAAAAATATTTCGGACACAACTGGTTATTAAATAAGTGTTTTAGTTTTCACCTCACCCAACGTCTTCTAGTGCACTACCTGGGGAAAGCAGACCAAGCCTAATACGTGTCAAAATGAATTAAAAAACGTCGATAAATTCCATCTATCCTAATCTATGGGCCCAAACAGCCGATCTATTACAAGGTTTGACTGTCATGCAGCAGTGTGTCTACCAGATGAAGTTCAGGAATGTTTGAAAAGTCAAGAAGCGACTGGTACAACCTGTATTGGTCTGGAGCAGAACTTTATCAATACTGCTGTCAATGAATAGAGAAAACATCTCCTTGCCTGTGTTCGCATAGTGGGCAAACACTTCAAGCAATTTTACTGCAGGCAGTTGAAAAATGGATAACTGGATGAAATGTCAGCCAAAGTGTCAGAAATGTGAACAAAATGTGTTTTTACGCGTTAGGTTAATTAAGCAATCATATCACATTAGATAAAAAGTGATATTTCGCTGGTTGTGTTTTCCCCAGGTAGTGCAGAAACAAATGCTGGGTGAGGTGGAAAAATGAATGGTCCTTTGATGGCAAGTTGTGTCAGACAGCAAGCGGACAGACAGATAGACACAAGGAAATCGCACCCAATGACCTGAGAACTGCAAGAAAAATATACGAGTCTGTAAAGACAGACATCGCAAAATATCTCTGAGGTTGTCAATGAAACTCTGACCATGCAAGCAAATGCCATTATATGCTGATAAAGTCATGTTAAAGCCCAAAGTATTTAAGAGTTTACTTACCAAATTCAAAATAAGATGTGCTGTCTCAGCCTGTCTGCATGCAAGTTTACATTAAGATCATCAAACCAATTTAGATTTTTATTAGCTTTCTCAAAACAACAGAATGTGCATGAAAAATAGGATAGACTTTCTTTGATATCAACCTTGCTCCGTAGTCTACCTTGGTGTGACATTCAAAATGCCAGATACTGCATACTTCTGAGGATATCTCTTGACTCTGAAAAATGTTAGTTATCAGCATTCAGCAACAAACCGAGTTAGCACAATTTTACATGGCAAAGCCTTCAACATGCACAGAAAAACAACATAAATGAAGGACCTGTTAACAAGCTCTTCTCGTGCCAGATTCCACAATTCATCCTTCTCCCGGCTTAGTCGTATCTAATAACAAACATAACATCAGAATCAGTTGTAACAGTCATTCAACTGCATTAGACAATACTTATGTCACAACAGCAGTATCCTGGAGCAGCAAAAGCAGAATAAAACCATGAATTAGCAGCACCGATGAACAACAAATCACAGTGTAGCACTGTGGTGTTTATAAGTGTTAAATGACACAGCAAATGTCTTCGCTTTTGTGCAAGTAATTACAAGCAAGCATACTGGTTTAGCGTCAGTGAGAACGATAAATCACATATCTGACAAAAAACATGTACTGCATTATCCTACATGTAATCTATAGCATGTTTTTGCAATTTATATAAAGCACTTATGTTTGTCACGATCTCCCCAGTTCAATAGCTGCTTGCATATACTTTATTTTATATAGGTCAATTAAGAACTGCATCATAACTATCAACATCTCCTAGCATAAATATTCAGTGTCCCTACTGTAAAAATGAAAAAAAATGAAAAATGCACTATGCAGCCAAGTTAAGTTAATTCGGCTTCTGTAAATATACTGCTAACACAAAACAAGTGCAACTTCTAGGAGTCTGAACAAAGTCTGAAACCAACATTACTAGTCAAAGATCAGTTACCTTTTTATTTGCCGATACTCCAATGTCATCTGCCATAGCATTCATTCTACTAAAACAGATATTAAGCAGCATATAATTATTAAGGCTTCAATTCCATACACAATTTCAATAATTTTCATCAGTAATACACAAATTTTTCAGCCACAGGTAGAACACTGTAACGAAGAGCTGCACAAGCAGAATGTTATTGCTAGTGACAACAGAATGCAACAGACAGATACAAAATGCAACTAGAAATTTGGGGCAAAGCCCAACGTGAGTCCGCCCAGCGCCCTAAGTCCAACTGGGGGGAAATTAGGGGTGGGGGTAAAATTTCCTTGGCACCAAAGTCACGTGCCCCGAACTCAAATACATTGGCATACGCCGAACGCGCACTGTCGACTTAGGGTAGGTCAACATGAGTGCTTATAACTATGTTCGTAGTGGACAGAATTTCACAAAAATTTCTTTGTTCAACGCCCAAAGGATCCTTCTCGTCAATGAAGTTTAGATTTTGTTGCTATCTTCATCGATTCCAGAGATATTTGCGCTCAAACTCGAAAGTTGTCGTAAATCGCACCGATTTTTTAACGTTTTTTGTCCTCCCAAATTTTAAGGGGGGCGGTGCCCCCAAATGTTGTACTTGCGTTAACACCCCAACCTAAAGACACGTCAAGTGCCAAAGTTTCGTCAGGCTACGCCCCCTAACTCCGAAGTTATAAGCACTCCTTTATTAAATTTTAAGCCAATTTTTGACTTCCCTTTGAAAAAAAATAGTAAGGGGGGCCCCAGTCCCCGGTGGGGGGTGCACTAGTAAGACTTAGTCATTTTCTAGCACGTGTAAAAATTTGGGGGCGCAGCACCCCTTAGGGGCCGAAATATAATCTTCTGAAATATTTGACTTAGGGTAGGTCAACATGAGCCCTTATAACTTGATTCATAGAAGACCGAAGTTTACACAATTTTTTTTTGTTCAACGCGGAATTAAGCGTGTTTGATAACGCCGTTTGCTGCTTGTCGATATCTCTATCCAGTTTCGAGATATTTGCGGTCAAACTTGAATGTTGTCGCAAAACGTACTAAATTTTGGACGTTTTTTGCCTTCCCAAATTTTAAGGGGGGGCAGTGCCCCCAAATTTCGTACTTGCGTTAACACTCCAACCTAGAGCCACGTCAAGTGCCAAAGTTTCGTCGGGCTACACCCCCTAACTCCCAAGTTATAAGAGCTCCTTTATTGTATTTTAAGTCAATTTTTGACCCCCTTTTGAAAAAACTTGTAAGGGGGGCCCCCGTTTCCGGTGAGGGGTGCGCTAGTAAGACTTGGCGATTCTCTAGCACGTGTAAAAATTTGGGGGCGCAGCACCCCCTAGGGGCCGAAATATGTTCTTCCGAAAAATGCACTTTAGGTGGGTACGAGTTCACATCAAGATCTCCAAGGTTACTGGACCAAAGTTCACCGGACTTGTTTCGCCTAAAGCAGGAGGAATCGCGGTAGATAAAGTAAAAAATCCGATTTTGAATATCTTCATCCGTTTCAGAGATATTCGCCGCCAAACTTTGAAGTCGTCCGAAATCGGGCCAAATTTTGCATGTTTTTGGCCCCTGAAATTTTTTTAGGGTGTACCCC
>Ga0209671_1001680_pt1 | contig 19029 bp, 16 predicted proteins | sample WorMetHERISLAND2_2_FD_187401 | JGI IMG/M metagenome (GOLD analysis project Ga0209671, IMG submission 187401) | Marine gutless worms symbiont microbial communities from Max Planck institute for Marine Microbiology, Germany - Olavius geniculatus... | ecosystem: Host-associated > Annelida >...
GATGAATCAAATGTACAGACTTTTCAGCTAAGGCTCAAGTTGGCCTTTTTTAATAAACCCAAACTCCAACAATAAAACCCCAAAACATTACACAAACCATTGAATTGGGCTTTTCTTTAAAACAATCCAATGTGATAACTGTTACACCACCAAGCCAGCCCAGTCTCATTTACCGAAATCCAATCATCAAGATGCTTTGTACCACCTATTTTGATTTCATCGGCAAGGCTGGGGTACTGAACTTCAAACTCCTGGTGGTTCCATGAGATGACGCAGCTGCTGGACAGATCTTTGTCCACGTTGAATGCTCGAAGTTCTTCCTCCAGTGTACTGCGCAACTCCTCACGTGTCTACACACGAAAACAGTTTCAACGGAATACAATCCTGGGATCCGTAATCCCAGGATGTTGGCCGTTTTTCCCAAATTCCAGGATTGGCAACATCCCAATCCCGGGTTACAGAATTGCAAAAATTAGCTACAGTTGTACTTTTTTGCATGTTATTTCATGCATGCCAAAGTCCTACTCAACTGCTATGCACTGTAAAAGGTATTTTAACAATCACCGTCACTCCATGCTGTTTGTGCCCCATCTTCTGTGGGGCCCTACTACATCATACGCATGAAATAAGTCTGTTGGAGATACCAATATAACGAACAATCTGTAAGCCTAATCCCACAAATGGGATCCCGGGATTACAAATTTCTTAATCCTGGATCCCAGGATTAAGAATTTAATCCCAGGATTGCAATCACTATCGCAACGCATTGCAGCAAACAGCTGCAAATTTCCAACAGAGAAAATTATGCACAAGCTCTTTTTGCTTATAAAATTAAATTCTCCCAAAATGGGAAATTTTCAGACCCGCATTTAGCATTTTTGGAAAAAAAAATTCTCAAAAAATTTTTTCCACCATTTGTCCACTTTCCAGAAGAATCAATTTAATTCCAGGAGATTTGCTGTATTTCCAAGAGTTCCAAAAGTTGCAGACACCCCACCACTGACCATAAATGGAGCTAAATGGCAAACTGGCAGTACCTTGAAGTTCCAGATGAGATTCGGCCTGGCGTGGTCGTGGTTGAACTGGTAATAGAACAGTTTCCAGTTAGCTTCAGACTTGATCCTTTGTCGATGTTTACGCAACACAACCAGCTTCTCCTGTGATGCCTGCTGCTGTAATAACAATAAGGAAATATGTGTGTGCAAAATATTTTGAACTAAGTCTAATATTGTATCAAAATTTGACATACGTGTACAGGCCTGAATTGTAAAAGTGCACATTTAGGGGCGGTTTCTGGATCTTTTAGTTAACTGATCAGTTAGTAAACCCTCTGTTAATTGTAACTCGCTAGTTAAGTTTGTGCGTGTTTCTGAACAAAACCTTGACTGGCCGTTAGCTAACTGAATGGTAAACTATAGTTGCTTAGCAGGCGTCATGAATATTAATGAGTGCAAGCGCTCATCACCCAGCCCACGAGCCAGCCAAGCAATTGCGGACAGCCATTTTGTCCACTCATGTATGGATTTTGTAGTAAAATTTGTAGCAGCAAACGTCTCCTCATGCGTTTTGAAGACATTGCTATACGGTAAAAATCATTTTATAGTATCACATTCTTCAATTAACTGCTTGCAAAATGGTCCAAAAGTTGCGTTAAATACGATGACTACGATCGACGGTTAGCTAACTGCCCGATGTTGGCCAGTTAAATTTTTGGCCACTTTGACCGTTGCTTAGTGCAACGGGAAACGCGAGTTACGCAAATCTGCCAGTTAACGCTAACTTGATCAGCTAGTTAAGATCTAGAAACCCGCTCTTAGTGAAAACATTTGCTATAGTTAAAGAGGTACGGCATTTTTCTAGGGGGACTGTGTTGTGGTTAGCTAACTAAGTAGTTAACCAGAAAAAATGAATAACCGGCCCCAAGAGAAGACACGAACCTGTTTGGTGTCGATCCCAATGCGTGCTTTCCAGTGCAGTAGAAAGTTCTCAATCTGTTTCTCGACAATTTTCCACTGCAGGTTTTTCCGTCGACGATTCTCATGTTCCTGTAAGACCAGACCAGCACATGTCTACATTACTAGAGACAAATTAGCATTTAATGCATAAAAAATATGCCAACCGAATGGCAGGAATCATTCAGCATGCTGTTCAGTAGACCTACACATCTGCCCATCTGTATAACATAGCCGAAACACTATTATCAGAGATGATGACTCACAAAAATCACTGTGAACAGACGAAAAACCATGGCATTATGGCATACTTTAAATTCCTTGAATAGCAATTTACGGTTACAAAACAGCAAATCATGCCAAAAGCCAAAATTCTCTGCATCTTGTGGTGGTGGTGGTAGTAATAGCAGCAGCAGCAGCAGCAATAGCAGTAAGTAGCTGTAGTAGTTTTCCTGTTGCTGTTGTTGTAGTTACCTGAGCCAGCTTGAGATTGTCACGAACGTTGATGCGATCAATGTCATCCTCTGGCACGTCGTCATTGGAGTCCAGATATGTCAGTAGACCCGTCGGCTGATTGCGTATACACACAAGTACACCAAGAATCATAAATAATGTGCCAACAAACTTTTATCCATATTCTTGCCAAATATCGACCGATTTTAATAACTCTTTACACTAGTACATTTCAAAGAAAATTCACAACAATGTGATGAGTAAACATCCCACCACACTTTAACCACATAACTACCCTGTGTCTCAAAAAAAAACATCCCCAACATTTTCAACTATAACTTAAAAACCAATTATCAGATTTTAATAATTTTTGGCACAAATGTTTCTGACACAACTTGCCATCAAATGGCTGTTCAGTTTCCCACCTCACCCAATGTAAGCTTCTGCACTACCTAGGAAAAGCAGATCAAGCAAAATATGCATCAAAATAAACAGAAAACCTGAAAAAACATCCCCAACATTATCGATCGTACCTTGAATAAAGATTAGCAGATTTTAATAATAATCGGCAGAAATATTTATGACACAACTTGCTATTAAATAAGTGTTTTAGTTTTCACCTCACCCAACGTCTGCTGTTGCACTACCTGGGGAAAGCAGACCAGGCATAATATGTGTTAAAATGAATGGAAAAATGTCAATAAATTCCATATGTCCTAATTTGTGGGCCCAAACAGCAGGTCTATTACAAGGTTTGACTGTCATGCAGCAGTGTGTCTACCAGAGTGAGCAGGGTTTAACATCCCACCCACCCCACACAGTATAGGTCATTTTGGGGACGGCCTTTTTAGGCAGAATGCACACAAACACAATAATAGAACAGTAAGTTTTAACTTTGCAATAAACAGAAAGTTTAACCTTTACAGAAACACAAAACACAAAAATGAGCTTAACCTAAAATTGTAAGAATTCCATTGGTCAGGAGCAGAACATTATCAATACTGCAGCTGTCAAGTGAATGGAGAAAGCGTCTCCTTGCCTGTGTTCGCATAGTGGGCCAACACTTCAAGCAGCTTTACTGTAGGCAGTTGAAATATGGACAACTGAATGAAATGTCATATCGCATTGAATAAAAAAGTGATATTTTACTGGTTGTGCTTTCCACAGGTAGTGCAGAAATAAACGTTGGGTGAGGTGGGAAACTAAATGGTCATTTGATAGCAAGTTGTGTCAAGAATATTTTTACCAAAAATTATCAAAATCTGATAATTGGTTTTCAAGTTACAGTCAAAAATGTCGGAGATGTTTTTTTGAGACACAGCGTACATTACCTTGTGAAATGTGAAGTACTAGACCCATTTTGGCTGGCAGAAACTCTGGAAAAAATTAGCCAATAAATAGAAAAACAGTTTTGTAGCTCTTATAGTTATATGACAGTCAACTAGGTATTATTTACTACACCACTTTAGTAAGAGCAGATACATACAAAAGCAAATGGAAACATAAAGACAGAGAGAGCCACGAAGAAACAGACAGAACGAGACTTACCATGATGCGTTTAAGTAACGCCATGGCAGTTGGATGACCGGTGACCCAAAGACCAACCAAATGTCGACTGAGCTGCCTACACGCATGACAAGATCCACACACATTATGATGGCATCAACAACACAAACATTACAACTAGTGACTGCAGTTTTCCAAAAAAAATTTTTTCCAAAATTAACAGGCCAGTTAGGAAAATTCTGTGACTCAGAGCGTGACAAATTTTTGCTAATTCCACGGCATCCGACTGATTAGGAAATTGAGAAATTTCTGCATTAGTCACAGTATAAAAACGTCTGTCACTCTATTTATCAAATGTTCCATAATCACTGATGAGGTGATACCTCAACATCGCTGCATCTATTGCACCACAATGACAGCATCATAAATAGGGCCCACAGTCTTCTGCAGGAAACTTTGCCAAATTCCACGCCGTACATGGGCCAGTTTGCAAAATTCCGTGGCTCACCACGGCAAAATTGTCCAAATTGCGCGGCTTACCACGGCCTTCCATTTGTGCGTAAACTAAGCTCTATTCTGACAAAAAATTCACTTTTTGTAGGCTGGCATGGTGCTCAGTTATGATAACAACATACAAAAAGAATTATCGATTTTTTCTTTTCAAAAGTGCAATTTGTCAATTAGGTGCATTGTGTTTATTTACAAATGTGCCGCATTATGATGGTAATTATTAGTAGGGATGCAGTTTGAAGCAGTTTAGTGTGATTTTTTTCCGTGATATAATTAGTCATTAGTCTAATTATGTTATCAAGCCGACAATCATACAAATCATCGGTCATTTCTCAAATTCTGCAAAATTTCGTGAAATTCTGCGGCAATATCGAAATTTTTCCTCAAAAAAAACAAATTCCGCAGCTTGGCTCGAAATACCACAGAAAGCGAAAAAATGTGGGCCCTAATCATAAACATTATCACAGATGCACGGTAGACAGTCAGACGGATGGATGGAAGATAGAAAGACATAGACAGAGATGGAGAGAGAGAGACAGAGAAAAGGACATAGACCATGGTTCCTACTACTCTGCAGCATTCACTTTCCCCGACTTTTCCCTGATTTTTCTATGACAAAATGAATCGTTTTTCCTGACTAATTTGTTCACACAAAATACCAATTGCGAAAAGCCACGTTGTAAACACAGAGCTCACAAAAATATATAATATGATAAGACGGGGATTGGCTAATCAACAAATCAGACCAAAATACCGACCTGAGACGTAAAAAGCATGATAAAAATTTCTGATAAGTAAGCAAGTAAACTAATGCAAGTGTATGTCGCTCCGAAGACATTTTTCTGCATTGTTGTTAACTGTTGCAACCCGGAACTTTTACATTCCATGACGTTTCCTGACTTCCTCCGACCATAGAAACCATGACGAACACACAGACAAACGAATAAAGAGACGGGCAGACCTGACAGTAAGCATGCGGCTGTCTATACTCTGAGTAAACATGGCCGTGTGTAAATGTCTCGGCAGTGCGCCCTCAGCCAGTGCTAGGTCCTGCATCTTGGCTGCAATCTCCGCATCTCCTTCCTCGATGATCGCTTTCATCACCAGACCCGCACCTTTCACTATTGCCATCGACGGATGCTGCAAGCAATACACAGAATACAGAATAAGATTAAAAATTACAATGTGCCTAATGCATATGAACAATAGGAAAGGTCGATCGATGGCAAAACGGTCAAAATGTTCGACCTATGATCAAAACGTTGTCAGTTCAACTCCCAGCTACTACTTAGATGAACGACTGTCTGCAGACGGGTAAACCATCTCAGTGTATAATCAACCCAAGGTCAACTCAGTCTTCCATCTCTCTGGAGTAAATAAACTGAGTACCAGCCTGCTTGGTTAGGGTTCAAAAAAGGTGCATTCACCTGTGTCGAGTGATCCCACATAGCAGCTCCCATAGAGCCATACACCAATCTACCTTTACAGCTATAAACTAGGTATGTGGAAATTAATGATTAATCGCACCATTAATGATGAGAAATTTCTTTTATAAAAATCATGTAAGTGACAAAGCGTTACAAAGTACACACGATAGCAAGCTTCTGAAAAGTGATAATCTATTTCTGTACAACTCAGCACTTATTCTACAAAACTCGACAGAAAACACTTACTAATTGCATCTCAATACAAACAAAAACATGTAATTTCTTGGACAATTACCACTGATGATTTTTAATCAAACTTACGGATCGATCAAAGTTAACTGACAAAAACCTTTAGTTGTTAGTAGATGGACAGATGGACATTGGACAGACAGACAAACAGACACACAGGACAGGCAGACCTGGAAAAGCCGGAAGATTGTACGACCGTTATTAGCGACCATTTCAAGCAGAGTGTCAAAGTGGCCTCCATCTGTGGTCTCACTGTATGGAGCACACAGTGCAAATGTGAGAAAGTCCAGCATGGCTGCTATGACCAATGCACCCGTACCACGGACCTACAGACAGACAGACATGCAAAGAAACTAGGGATGTTGGCTTATGGCAGAGAATTTTCTTAAAATATGCGACACTTTTTGAGACAAAATATGCGGGAAAATATGCGAAATTTGGCGAAATATGCGGCGCATATATGCGGCATATTTTTCCGCATATTTCCAGCATATGCAAACTTGAGTGATGGAGAATCATAATCATGATCGTTAATAGACCTTTTCTGCACAGTTTTGACATTTTCGACTTCAATTTATTCAACATTTAATTGTAAATACCGGTAATCGTTTGCCACTAAAATATTTAGCAGTCTTAAAACAATGCTGGACAAGAAAAATACTGAAAAATGCGATCGCATATGCGGAAATATGCAGCATATATGCGACTTTTTGCATACGCGGCATAATTTTCGCATATGCGATTCTGAAAATGCCATTATATGCGAAAAAATATGTGATATGCGGGTTTTGGCAAAATATGCGTTGGCATATTCACATATAACCAGCATCCCTAAAAGAAACTGTCATAGAGATATGCAGACATTATACATTGTGTCACTGCCAGCCGGTCTCAAATTAGAGCTACCTTTTGCTCTCTAACAGTGTCGTATGCCACTTCAGAGTCGACCATTTTACAGCTGAATGACACTGCCTAAAGCTTCCAATTCATCTGAGACAGACTGACATTAAATTTGAACATTTTAAATAGTTACAAAAAAACTTCTATATTAAGGTGTGAAGATACACTACATTGTGACTAACTGTTGAATTATATCCTGAAAACGCTCTTACTTGTATAGTTTTCAACATGTTTAACATGTGATGTCAACTCCTTTAAAAGTACTGTAATAAACTTCGGTTTTGTTTAATAATTATATAGCCATACACAGCACAGTATCACACCCTTGTAATGTCTACGATGTTATGGTGTTATGTCGCATTATAAAAATCATCGGCATGTTCAAGTTAGATATTAGTATTATTTTTATGAACAAAGCAACACACTAAGATAACGTGACTGAAAATTACCACATGTATGTTGAACATTTCCAGAAGTCCTTCGAGAAACTTCTTTGTCGAGAGAATCGAAGCTTTGTTCAACTGCTCTTGCCGCAGATCATAGTCATCATGCATCGGCTGCACGTCAGAACAGAACCATTTTAACTAACCAAATCTAGAATAGACTAAAAACAATCTGATATACTCATCATTGTCATGAGCGCGAAGCAGAAGTGCTCCGACAGAGGCTCGACTGTGATAGAAAGTGGGGTGGGCTAGAATAAACATGAACTTCTAAACCTGGGTTTAAATGAACCTAGACTGCCGGCAACTTTCTAGTGTTTGCAGGTGGCTGATTTCAGGCAATAGTAGCAACCACAGAATAAAGACAAAAGATGCAGGTAAAGTATTAGCACAAAAGTTAGTCCCAGTAGTGATACTACTACTTTCAATGTTTGTAAAATAGATGTACCACTTTGTCATGTGAGAATTTGCCCAGAGTTGTTACATGACAGCATATCTCATAATTTCCTGATAACGCATCGAATGACAGGGGTCAAAGGTCGCCAAAAGCTCATTACAAGAAATGGATCTCAAAGCTATCGTGCATAACCTGACATACTGGTACAAGATCGCACAGTCTTACCTGCTGCCTGACACAGGAGAATAAACCAGTAAAACAGGCCAATACGCAATTTACCCACCCTGCATAAAAAGAAAGCTGAGTTGATCTGGGCAGTTGGTTATACACTGAGATGGTTTACCTGACCACTGACAGTCGCCTGTCTAAGTAGTTAAGCCCAAATTCCATTATGCCGACTTTGCGACAAAGTCCGCGACAAGTTCCCGACAAAGTCGCAGACACAAATCATAAAAGTCTGTGACGCAAATCACATCGCCGTCTTTCATGATTTGTGTCCGCGAAAAGTCCGCGACTTTGTCGGGAACTTGTTGCGGACTTTCCCCGTGCACTGTAACGAACCAAATTCCATTAGAGCAACACAAACGGGTTTGTCGTGGACTTGTCATGGACTTTGTCGCAAACACCTCAACATGTTGAGATGGTTTGTGTCTGCAACTTTCCTGATTTGTGTCCACGACTTTCCCCGCGGGGGAGTTTCGGTGAAAGTCGGCATAATGGAATTTGGGCTTAACTCACCACTTGATTGCAACCCAATCGCGAGTCAAACCCATGTTAACAGCCAAACCATTACTTTATCAAGCCATACCAAAACACTGACAAAAAGACAACAGAACAACTGAAGACCACAAATTTGTCAATTGCTGCAAAATTAACAGCATGATACCACTACATCTACTATTAACCTGCATCAGTGCACAGAGCATGTCTATTGCTGCGTGACTTACTCCGTCGTTATTTCGTTTCAGAGCACGTACGACCTTCACCCCAACTTTTTCACGCATTCTACGACATACACAACATGCCATCATTATTACAACAAAATACTACAACTATTACTACACACAATACATAATGCCAATTGTAGCATCAATGCAACCAATGGCAAATGGAACTATGCCCATCATGGAAAGTAAGAGGCAGGCAGGGTGATCAAACTGCTTATCTCCCCTCCATCAGATAAAACACCAAGTCTGTGACGCATGGGCAGTGTGACATCAGACCTTCCCAGCTGCAGAGCATCACCACCCCTTGGCCGGTACCAAATTATACTGCTTGGTCAAAGTGGGTGCCCAGAGTTGTTACCTGGCAGCGTACTAACCGTGAGTTAAACCTGCAATCTCTTGATCACATATCTCTGCTGCAACAAAAACTGAGCCACCAAGCATAACTAAAACCATCATTATCTTGCTTCTTTTTTGCAAGATACACAGCATGCCTCTACTACTAACTACTACTACTATTACTACAACAACTACAACGACTAATACTACTACTCACTCTGTTAGTGACACACAGGCTCCAAAGCTGGCCTTAAATGCAACAAGTTTCCTAATAGCATAAAACTGTTCTCTTATGCTACAAACTACAACTATTACTACTACTACTACTACTACTACAACTCACTGTGGTAGTGACATGAAGGCTCCAAAGCCAGCCTTTGATGCTACAAGTCTCCTAATAGCATGAAACTGTTCTTCAAGCTCATCAGCTGGCAAACTGTTCTGATTCCCCTCTCGGTCTAACAGGGCGGCTAGAGTAGAGTTGATCAACTTCTCCTTGTTCTCAGCAAACAGTGTCTGCACAACCAACAACTACTATTATGAGTACTACTACAAGCTGTTCTGATCTCCCTCCCGGTCTAACAGCACAGCCAACGTAGAGTAGATCAATTTCTCCTCGTTTTCCACAAACAGAGTCTGCAAAACTACCAGCAACTACTACTACAGATACTACTACAAATACTACCACTGTTCTGATGAGTCTAGCGTTGATTAACTTCCTGTTCTCTGCAAACAGAGTCTGCACAATCAGCATCTACTACTACTACTACAGCTATTACTACTACAACAACATATAACAACTACCACTATCACTTTACAGACTGTTCTGATCACAGGAAGCAATCTGGGTTGTTAACAATACATGTACATATAAAAAGTACTGCAATGCACTACAAATAAGCCATGCACGGTGCAATGCCATCACCAATATCAATACATGTCTTAGCACAGGGCTGAAAAACAAGGTAAATAAAAAAGGCAAATCGCCCAGAGTCAACTGCACTCACTCACGGCTCTGTAACCCTAATAGTCAGTGCTCATCTCCGTTTCCAGGATCCTGAGCCAGAAGTGAGTGCAAACACAACTCAGTTATATGGGTAAGAAGCCAGACCTATCCCATACACCGCCGTTACCTTCCCAATGCTTACCAAATTATGCTGCTTGGTGACAGAGACACACGTGAGTGAACGACTTGCCCATGGTTGTTACCTGGCAGCATACTGGCCGGGAGTCGAACCAGTGACCTTGCGATAATGTGACATGCTACCATCAGACTACCAAGCCACACAGACTGTAACACCAAAAGTACAAATGCTTTTACTATTCTCACAGAAAGATACAATGACAGTGCATACATCAGCAGTGACGGCATGCAGTAATCCACTGTAGGACACGTTGCAGTTGAACCGTGAAACGGTCTCGGCGAAACTCATTCCAGCCGGCACGTTCTGCATGAACTTTAGATGCTGGCTTTCCACCTCTTCATCCACAGGCACTGTGAACGGACCTACAGCAAAACAGTACACAAAGTAGTTACGCTGCTACAATATCGTGTGAAATGTTAACCTATTCCAGCCAAAGACGGTCTATTAATAGCCTAGACTGGCAGCCTATGGGCTAGCACCTAATCAAACTATGGCATACTCACAGCCTAACCGGAATATTGACACCTAACTTAGGCTGTCGTCTGCGCACAGAAATCACGTGACCATGGTAAAAATCATCCGAGTAACCATACAATAAATTGGAAAAAATTTAAGACCTGTATAATTTTTACTAAAAATATATTAGCCAAATACGTAAGAATCAAACATTTATACGGACTGATACATATTCAGCTGGTCACGTGACTATGGTGTTGTAGGCGGTGCCCGGCGGTACCACTGTGGAAGGCTGAGCTGCTAGTCTAGACTATTAACAGAACATCTTTGATTCCAGCCGACACGTTCTGCATGAACTTCTGATGCTGACTGTCGACCTCTTCAGCCAAGGGCACTGCTATCACCCAGCAATGGCAAATTTTCTACTCAAACACAAATATTTCTATTATTTTGCAAAAGCAAGGCCACACAAACTTTCAAAACAGACAAAAACTTATACCAGTCTGAAATAAACAAGAAAAAAAAATTTCTCGTTCTTCTAGTTAACTAACCACCAGTTTACATTCATACAGCACCGTGCAATAACAGACAGCTGTCATTAATAATGACTAGCTGTCATTAATAATGACTGTTGTTACTAGACAATGCTGATCGCGTAGCTATGTAAACAGATGAGTCACTCATAGACATGATGAATATTAATGAGCTTGGTTGGCTGAGTGGTTAAAAACCAAAAATGGCCCTTAAGCAGTAAACTGACAAACAACGTTATGAATCATTAACAACAATTACCAAGTCGGTGTCCGCGGTGAGTGAAATTCATTTTGACATGAACATCTCGGTTGCCAGACGCACGAACACCGTCAAGAACTGACGCTATCAAAGCATCGCTGAATACAACACAATATGACAAGTATACACCATGCTTAGAAACAAAAGCAAAATTGTTCCTCTCAACTTGTCAACTGTCGAATGTCCACCTACTTCGATAATTTTTGGTACAAAAATGACAACAGTTTATATATTAATTTCACTCGAATACAGTGTATATGTTACAGTAAAAAATGAAATCAGTTATTTCAAGGCTCAAAGTGGAAAAACAGGTGCCGATATGAGAACTGTCAAAGTGTCTGACATGGAGCTAAATATTTTGTGCATTTAGTATTTTATTTCGTAACTATCTCAAAAAATATGTAGCGGTATACTTTCCATGCAGATGAACCAGAAAATGCCAGTATAGCTAATTTTTGAGACACCTTTAAAATTTTCTAGTGGTGAAAAAAGTATATTAAACAATTTGTATAGTGGTGCCATAACGTCCCAAAAATGCATACAGAGGGGCTATAGAGGCCACAACAGCCCACACCATTCCACTTCAGGCACCAAATAAGATATACCAAAAAGTATCATTTTATACTCTACCTAGAAAAGAGTAAACAATCCTGCACAATGATCCACAATCCATGTAAACAGCCACATTGCAACCAAAAACTAGTCAGTCAACACCCTTTTGTAAACTGTCATCAAAATATAATAATAACTTTCTCAATTAGCCAGCTAAGAGAGAGAGGCAAAAAACCAACAGACAGACAAAAAGAGCAGACAGACAGATAGACAGAAACAAACAGAGAAGATAAGAAAATACGGAAATTAAGCATAAGTCGTTGCATACCGATCCGTTGATGTGTAAGTTCTGATAGCTCCTTTGACAAACTCCACATGAAACTTCTGCGGATTTTCCTGATCACGGACCAATGAAAATATCTGCCAGCAGACACATCAGCCGTCATCACAGCATCTCATGTTTTTTTAAAATATTTCACTTTATGAACAGAGCACGATGACTTCTAAATGCCTTAGAAATAACATCAGTAATAACTAGAAATAAATAATTCAGCTGAAATCGCATCAAATTTATTTCCATTCCAAAGAATTTTCACTCTATTTGATTTGTTGCTTTGTGAAGCCTGAGTCGCAATTTGGACATTGCTTACTTTGCACTGTGCACAAAGACACTTTGAAAATAAAGTGATATTCACAACATTACTAATACTTAATTACATTGTGACTGACTGTTAAAATATTAGTCAACAAGGAACAATGTATTCAGCAACTTAACATAAAGACCAAAACAAGACGGCAAAATGCACGCAGTAGACGCTGACAATGATCGTGCAATGAAACTAAATGCAATTTGCGATCAATGAGATAGTTAACACTCACTAGCTATATATGCTGTTTAACACCTATTAGGATGACCGCATTATACAGTGACACGAAGCATACGTCACACAAAGGCTTGCATGTGACGACGTTGTAAGTGGCAGGATCGCGCTCCACGAGGCACGTTTCAGTCAGACACAGGGTCCGTCGAACTTGGTCGTCTGTGTAGCGCGGGCTTAACTTCTGTACTGTGAACTCCGCACAGGACGTCAATGCTTCATCCGTACTAAACACACAGAAACAATCATGTATTCATATGTTACATTATTGCTGTAAGACTCACAGGGTAGCACTGATCTCCGTTTCCTTAGCTCTCAGCCAGACACCAGTTTACACTGCAAGACCACACATGTGGAGCTAGTGCATCACATACTGTGCCCGTTTATGTCTCAGCTTTCACTGGTATTCACTGCACCTACTCATACAGAGGGATGGCCAGGCTGAGTTGATCTGCTTGGTTGGTTACACACCGAGATAGTTTACCCACCTGCCTATTGTCACCCATGCAAGTCATCCAATGATGTTACTAACATAGCCAAACCACAACTGCTAAAATGTCAAACCTTTACCTTGACCTTTGCTGCCAAACCTGGAAAACATATTTATTCAAAATGCAACAAATTAGAGAAACCATATACAGTATATGACAGCCAGATCTATCTTACCTATATTTGCCAAGCCGCAGTAGTTGGTACTGTTCGAATGTGATCGTTTCTTTCCGTTGTTTAATAGAAACGCCGACATTGTTAGCGGCCGCATCTTGAACATGTTTCATCAGTTCGTCTCGGCCCTCCAGCGCAAACACGTGCTACCAAGTATAACACAACAACACACCCAGACACACAATGTACCGGAGAAAAAAACACTGTAACCATTTTCTTGAAAACATTGTAACCATTATCTTGCAACATCTTTTAAACTGCTAGAAGTCTTGCATATTGGATGCTACTGAAAGTGATGTTTCTAGCTATTTGGACGAGCATACTCGACCACATAAACTCCCAAGAACATAAACAGGTCAATACACAAGCATTTTTGCTTCATTGTTTGTATAGTTTAGTTGACTGCATGTTCTTTTTTTCGTTTGTTAACTTCAGCTAGTATTTTATGCTATGATTCCACTATTGTTTGCAAAACACAATAAGATGTTTCACTCAATCATTCGGAGCTCCAATTCAGTTTAGTTAATTATGTACTTATTCATACAGAATTTTTATCATACTTTACATGTAAAAGCTTTACTTATAAATATAACAAAATATTTCACTATTGCTAGAACAAGAAATTAAAACCGGGCTTCAATTACAGGTAGGCTTCTTTGAACGATGTGCTCCAAAAATGGTGAATATGTTTGTGTTGAAACTACGTCCTGGAAGTTATGTAGATTCATCGATAATACAACCTTTTTTAAAACTTGTTCTCAACATTTTGGCACTGGCTGCTACCTTCTTCAGAACGACTATATAGCTGTTTTGTCAGAGTCCGCAGCATTAACTGAAGCACAAAATGGTTAAGCAAACTGAGAACACACAGAATCACAAGCAATGAGCATACCAATCGACTGTAGCCGCTGGATATTACAGCTAGACCTCCGGGATAGTCTGACACCTGCAGCAGAGCAATCAACCAACATGCGACTTCAATCAACCGGTTGCTATAACTCAAACTCATTCACTAATTTACCGTGAAATCTGAAATCTCTTCCTGACGGCGTCCACTATCCAAGTCAGTTGAGGACGATGGCTGGAGGAACAGATGCAAGTTTCATTTTAACGGCATGAACAGTTCAAAAATAAAATACTCTAAATGCCATGAAGTACAATCAAGGGAGGGCTAGAAGACCAATTGACTCATGGCTTGCAGGCTACACACAATCCAGATTAAGTTCAGACCAATCTCTCTTATCCCTCAAATATAACTCCCTTGGGTCAGAACCCCCCCTAAAATAGGGGAGGACATAAACAGATCAGTAACACATAATGAAATCTATTGCATAATGTAACAACAGGCCAATGCCATTTTTATAATGGGGAATTGTAACCCAACGAATCCTGTAATACCCTGTCCATAGAGAAGTTTTGTTCTACACTGTCAGAAAAAGGGGTTTTAACCTAAGGGATTATGACTAAAAATTAAGGAAAATATGTCCGGACATCAATCAAGTCAGTAAATAAGTAAAAACAGACCACAGCAAATCCTTCGATGTCCTTGTAGTCGTATGAGCAGAGTGTCCGCCTAGTCGCTGGATCGACCTGATCCAAGGATGCTGGACTCACTTCCAGGATCACAGGGACTCGCTTGTCTGACCAGTGATATTTGTATGCATTGAACCTCTACAGCCAGACATATTACCATAGCATCGATGTGACACGTTACTTTGTGGACTACTTTTGTCATATCACATCACAACCGCAAACAGATTATCGTGATGTAAGTGCACAAAGCACTAAGAAAACGCGTTAGAAATGGCAGTTAAAAACACAGAAAAAATAAGAAATAAAGACCAAACAATAAAACAATAAAACAAACACAGATAATCCAGATAAAGGTCGTAAGATCAACAAAATAAAAAAATGTTTTCTGTTCATGTCACAGTATCGCTGACGTATTTGGGAGCCAATGTCAATCATTATTCAGCAAATCACAAGTAATTATACTTATTCTTATACTTTCACAGCCTAAGGCACAATAGCTAAGACAAAGTTAAAAGCAAACTTTTACAGCACCACTAAAAATAGGATAAGATACAGAGGAAACTGCTAGATAATAGTTATGACTCGTCATGGTAAGCATAAAGAAACACTAAACAGATATGTCACGAGTTGAGTCTTGACCGGAAATAACAATAGAAGTGAAACTGACCACCAGTGATGCCGACAAAAAGATGATGAAAACAAAGTCTAATGCCATAGCAGAAAATTGTCTATAATGTTTCCAGTGGAATCATGGGTCAAATAGTAGGTAACAGGAATCTGCAATTTTAAAGAGATGGCTGCCAATTTCCTATAGAAAAAGATTACGGGTACTTAAAATTCCCCTGAATTCCCTCAACCTAAAGGATTTTCAGCTGCAAATTCAAATTTGCTATTTTTTGCAGAAAAGTTTTCCAACTAAAAGAAAATGTTTTGGCAACTAAAATTTAGGTGCAACTGCCTCCCTGTCCTCCTGTAACGATGCAAGTGACTCAATCATACCTTCGTAGTGGCCTGAACTTTCTCGGCAAAGAGATGACGGAACCGGAGCGCTTCGGTGAGCAAGTCTGCGCGGTGATCAGTCGAGAACCTCATCGTATCGGTCTTCTTTGTGTTCTTCTTCATCGTGATCGTGAACTCATTGCCGGCCGGACCTTTTGTCACCGGCACAATACTGATGAATTCTTCATATGACCACTGCAACAAACACGCCATGTATTTATACGACTATCTATGTACAGTTGAAAGTAGACTTCCCTGCAACAGTGGGATTATGTCAGAAAATTTTTTTCATGTCCAAAAGCTTTCCTCCAAAACTACCAATTTTGGGGCTAAATCACCAATTTCAAAAAAAATTTAGAGGCAAAATTAAAATTTAGAGTACACATGATTGCCCCGGTGTCAAAAATTTGCAGCTGCCTGTCGGAAAATTGAAACTTCCTGCTCCTTTCCTCAATTTTTTAAATCCACAACACCACTGTCAGCAGTTACATTGACTGCAAGTCTAAAAAGATGAAGAACCTAAGTCACCTAGTCTATATCATTGGCAAACACTTGCCAATTTTCAAAATACTTTCACTAGCAAGCTCTATGCAAAACAAGCAATAACAACAACTATGAAAGATCCAATCACGCCTTAAATGTGTTGCAATGAAGTGAACAACCAAGTAATGCAGGGTAGAGCATAAAAACTGAAACATGCATGCTTTCTATAGATCAAGCGATTAGACAGCCTCGATTGATGCAGTGAAGAACGGTCATGCCGAACACTTTTCAATTCGCTGTATTAAGTCCTGTCAATATATTACATTAGCTTACCACCTGTTTGCTATTCACAGTACCCTGCAAAAATCAAAATGAAAAGATCCCACTTCATTTTATGCCACCTTGCAATACAGCACCGTACCAGCACATTGCACAGACTGTATATTAAGTACGCGTCATGTAAAAACTGTCTTACGAAAAATACTAAAATATTCCTAACCTGATTTGTAACTTCCAGTGTCGTCGGATTGTATGTTGTAATGCCTCGAGTTCCAACTGAAAATATCCTTTTGTACCTTTTGTAGAAATGAACAACACATAAATCAAAGGTACCAAGATGATTCAGACTGTAAAGCGATGTACGTTAATGAAGACTAATAAAACCAGACAAAGGGGACATCCAAGGAAGATCTGGTGTCTGAAGTGGTAGGGGAGAGACAGGGTTATGTTTTTTGCTAGCAAAAAACTCTTTCTGCTACTCAAGAAATTTAAACTGGTTCATATATAAGGTTTACAGTGACAGGTATCAGTACTGAAAAGTAATCATTACACCAACTTTTCTAGCACAAGTAGATTAACACACAAAATATTTACCATATTATAAGATTTCAAAAGCAAAATTCACTCATAACACAACTGCAACTAGAAACAAATAGCATTATTACTTTTATATGTAAAGCGCTGAGTCAAATATCAATTTTTATCGAGAATCTACATTAAAGGTACCATGTTATTTCACAGCAAATATGACACTGACACTAATAATGCACAATATCTAAATTAATGAATAATGTTAAACTAGATACTGACTTTCCCTTCCATGAGTGTTTTGTGATGAAATAACAGGCAATATCGCGGTTGTCTTTTAGTGACGAACCCATTGCAATGTTTCTCTATAAAATGACATACATAACCACACATGCAAATCTAATGCAGTAGTCAAATCTAATATAATTACCAAATTAAACAATATCCAACACAATAAGTATGATTATGGCATTCATTCAACTTTTTATTCACATTTACCAGTTGGAACACATGCACATTAACATTTTAACCTTGCTACCACCGAGCATCATCATCGTCAGTTGTTGTCTTCCATTTCCGAAGGCTAGCAGGCTTTGAAGGTATATAGTCACCACTGACTTCAGTCTTCCAAAGTTCCCTGAAGTTTTCTTTATGTCCGAATGCGTTTCAAGTTCTGGTCATTCTTTCAAAACATCTAGCCACATGGATATTGGATACATATTTACCTTCATTTTTTTCTAAGTTATATAGTGAATTATCACCATTAAATACTGCTGCGCTTTAATTAAAAACCGCATTTTGTTGCTGTTAAATCAACTGACATTTACCTGAAACTGCAAGTTGTACACAGCTATGTCAGTGGTGTAGCAGATGACGAAGTCTTGGGTCACCAGTCAGCTACGGACACCGTCGGACAGTCAACACACTGATACGGCGTAGAACGTAATAAATCAGTGTGGTGCCAGAATAGTTAGAAAAGTTACGATTGATCAAAAGAAACGCTTAATGCAGTCCATCAGAAATAAACAATCATACAACACGTAACTTTCTAATATCAAAATACAGTTTGTTTACAAACTGCAAGCAATCTATGCGCATGTCAACAAATCACACCCACTTCCGCCAAACGTCTTCAACAATAAATAAGTAAGGTTCAAGAAGCCAGCAGTTACGATCGACGGCATTAATGCTTCGCGCGTTTTAGCTGTCGCTGCAGCCCTGTTAAAATGGTGCAAATTAAAATCATGAAATCTTTACTGTAAACTGTACAAGGACCATAGTTTCCTGCGACAAAAGTTTGTGCTACTGGGTGAGACCCTGAGCGGATAGCCGGATATAGAAGGCCTATCCCGCAATCCTGCAATGGACTGGCAATGGACTTTTACCTAGTATTTTGTTGAAATGCCAGTGTCTCCGCACATGCAGATGGATCGAACACAGTTCATCATTAGTCAAAGTTACAATTAATTCGCCTGAAAACATAGTTCTTGTTTACATCGACAGACGAAGAACGACGCCATTTAGTGACAAGAAATTTGAGCAAAGCTCACGAGACGCGCGAAAGCCTATAGCATTTCCAGTTCAGTAGTTAGTTTCGAAAA
>Ga0209671_1001681_pt1 | contig 19029 bp, 9 predicted proteins | sample WorMetHERISLAND2_2_FD_187401 | JGI IMG/M metagenome (GOLD analysis project Ga0209671, IMG submission 187401) | Marine gutless worms symbiont microbial communities from Max Planck institute for Marine Microbiology, Germany - Olavius geniculatus... | ecosystem: Host-associated > Annelida >...
TTTCTATATTTAAAAAAGTTTACCGAAAATTCTACCAAGAACTTTGAGAAGCACTTTTGAAACCATCACAGAAACAAATTTATAGGCGACGTGCAGATTTCGGTTTTGTGGTAGTTTGCTTATAGTTAGTTTAGTGATATAGGCTAACCACACGGTTGAATTGAAATTGAATAAAGTTCTAACTCTCCGTTCTCTCTATCTCCCTAGTTCCAGCTGTACTGCACCCGCAGCATTAGGTATTAGGCAAATTAGGCAAGAGGTTAAGCAAATTAAGGTTAACGTTTTTTTATTCGACGTTTATGAACAGTGTTCCTGCCACGTTTTCAAGAACTTTTGACGTTTATTATATTTTGGACGTTTTTTAAATCTATGCAATGCAAAACTGGCTTATTTTGCAACGCATTATGCTGTGTGTAATAAGTGTTGTGTACATTGTAATTTGTAATGCTGTGCCATTAATTAAAAAAGTTACGTTACGGGACGTCATTGCAACGGCATTTTGTGGTTCTTTTAGTGTTAGCACAAACGGATATTAACGATTTTTTTCTCGGCTAGCCGCGATTTTCGCGGCGGCGGCGGCTTAGCAAAATCACGGCGCGGCGGCGGCGGCTAAGTCGGGGCTTAGGGATCTCACCGCGAACCCCATGCGACTTACCGTTTAGCCACATTACCGCATGATTGGCATAGCAGTGTGCGTAATGGCCCTTCAAGGTCATCCATCGTCAATGATTTTCGTATTATGTGAAAAGGCTTATGCAATTTTTAGCCGGTTGTACTTTAGTAACGGTCGAGCTGTCGTCACGGCTGTCGTCCGTCTGTCCGTCGTCCGTCTGTCACGGATGTATTGTGGCTAAATGGTGTGAAATAGGACCTAAGTTGCTATTGGTCACAGACAGACATAATGGTACCAAAGGCTGGACAGTTAAGAGAGCAACAGACAAGTAGACAAACTTCGCCACAGCCTATCAGTTTCTGTTCCAGTTGTTGTGTTCTATGTATAGCCATTCCGTAGCAATACACTTATCTAAATGTTGCACCGCTTACCGTTTAGCCACAATACAGTTAACCATAGACAGACACCACTTCCGTTACACATGGACATACACATCGTACTAATAGCGCCACAGCTACTATGCATAGCTGTGGAGCTATCAATAGCCTAACTCGTCGCTACCGAGGACAGCAACGGTTTAGCACCAGTGAGAAGAGTGGCGCCATTTCAGTAAATTATTGGGGTCTCAGTCATGTAATGTATTGTTTTTGCAGTAATAGCAGTGTTTCAAAGGTACGATTTACAAGGAAAAAATAAAATCATAAATCATTGGAAAGTCCGTGTAGACCCCTCCAGCCCCCCTAAATGATGCCCTTGCGTGAGAACAAAAATAAAGATAGCTCAACATAACAAATTGGATGCAAACAGTTTCCATGTTTGCGCTTAAAACAGGATAGGGGTTGTATAGGGCTAGATTTTTTCCTAGCTAAGCCTATGTTAGGCCTATCATTAATGTCTGGTACAAGGATGTATACGAGATTTGCCACAAACTGACTTGTATAGCGTCAAAAAACTAGGAACTAACACAGACACGCGCAAAAACGACCGAGGAATTTTCAAACACAGGTATGAGGATGTAGGTCTTATGTCTAGCCAATTACTAAATTTAGCTTAAATCAAGACGGCTACGTGGACTTAACCAGGAAGTCAGACAATAAGCAAATAAGTAGGCCTAAACGTTTTAGTACGCCATAAAAGCCAACTGAGTTGGCTTAATGTATTCAAGTCAATACAAGCCCGTCGAGAGGGGGAAGGGTAGGAGAGGTAATTTACGCTGGGCCCCGCGACGCGTAGCTCAAAAATATAACGTACACCAGGTTGCTTCATTTTAAAACGAAAAATTCAACAATTTTCTCCCCAGGGAGACACCGCGAGAATGTTTCCTTGGGCCCCGCTATGGCTCTTGACGGGCCTGAGTCACAATATAATGTTGCTGCACTTTAGCAAAGATAACAACCGTATATGCTTCTAAGACAAGATTCGTGAGTTTCTTTTGTAAGAGAAAAAAATAGCAAGCAAGAAGGAAAATACTAGGAAAAGAGATGAGTTTTGAGCCGAGAATGGACGATGCTATAAGACAGGTTGACAGCAAGTCTATTAGGCCTATTAGAGGTTGAGAACTGAGGCACGATGCACGATGCAACCGACTGATATGAAACTAAGAGAGAATGAAGTTTTCTTCGACATCTGAGATGCTGCACCGCGAAAAGAACGGCTAGCGAATGGCGATCTTAAACGTGCAAAAATACCCCTACAAAAATTTAAACAAAAAATTTGAGCTAATGCTCAGGAGACGCGCGAAAGCCAATAGCAGTTCCGGTTTATGCTAAGTGAATATACAAATACCAAATTCTCTATCTGGATCGCATAACGGTAGTAGCGTGACGCCACCTTGTGAATGATATAGACTTGTGTCGCAGCCTGAAATCGCCAAAAATCCATAAAACCCCCTATTTTGGCGTTCAAGGTCATTCAAGGTCATTGAATTCAGCGCAAATCGAGAGCCAGTGTAGACTTCCTATTAGTGATTAATAGTAACTTAGGCCCTATCTCACACCGTTACTGAGATACAGCGACTTATTGGCCAAAAGTCGCAAATTTTGCCCACCCACTCTCATTTAGCGCCCTCGTTCGGGGTGACCCCTTCGAGTTTATGGAAAAGTTTTACGGTTCCTAAAAATAGAGTCTTCCAGGCAGCCGATGGTGAAAATTTGGTGATTCTAGCTTGCACCGTTTTTGACTGATCCACCCGTGTGACAGACAGACGGAAGGAGAGAATTGCGATTTCTAAAACGCGCTAGTATATTATGATTTATAGCAGCAGACTTACCCCTTTACTCATCCTACAAATAACCATAGCGATATAGAAAAGTATCCCTCAGAAAAGTGCAGCTGTTTGCATTTTGTTTCCACGACTGATTGCCAGCAGTTGTTGAGATTTTTTCAACTAATAAATATTTTTTTTTATTATTTTCTATGCGCATTAGCTTTGTGTCGAGTGCTGAACATAATAACAGTTGCTATAAAGCAGATACGTTTAGCAGACTGATGAAAAGACCAAATGGGCTAAAGCCTATAGCCCTCGAGGCGGTGCAATAGCAAACCACAAAGAATTTCGACGATGCGAATAAAAATATGTTTAGGCTTAGTTAGCTGCCAGCCATGTTTTGTGTGCATGCTATTAATGTTCTCGCAATGACGTGATGACACTACAAGAGAGTGAAGGCACGGGTCCGCTAAATGGTTGCCCAGACTTTAGCCTACTGCATATGCGGATGTACGGCTTTGTGCTCAACAAACTTGAGCGGAGAGCCAAGAGGACAAGGAACCTAGACTGTCAGGAGGGATTTCAAAACATAGATACGGGAACGTACGATCTGAGCTAATTCCTGGTTCAACAGTACTCGTTAACTTGAAAAATAAATCAAGCTGTCAGGTAACGAGGAAGTAGCATGACTGTGAGGCTGCCTGGTGAGGTTTGACAAGTGTCATACACACATCTCGGCCACGATCTGAGTAAGAAGCAGCGCGGCTTGACAATGACAAAATGTATAAAAGTCAGAGAGTCGGACTCTGTCCATCAGTCGAAAAAACTAAATACACAGAAGACGCTGAAGAGCAGTAAAGACACTGGGCTAAGTTAATCATTCTGGTTCAAGTTCTGAGTTCTGAGTTAATCTGCAGTGGTCTACAGTGTAGAAACAGACGCTTGAAGAATAAATCAGTGCAGCGAGTGACTGACGTTGATGACGATTCAAACGATGGACAACAAACCAACGTCACAACTGCCTGCCACCGTCGCAGTTGTACAACAGGTCTGTTCGATCTACTTTTTATCACTTAGTCTTGTGCTTTAGCCTGTTACGTAGTGGCTCTTAACTCGAACAGAAAATCGGCGCAGAAAAACCAAAATTGGCGTAAATGTCACCTTTCTCCAGAGCAGGAGTAAGCCTGGCTTACTGTGCAGTGTACAATATATTATTGTCAGTTACAAATACACTTACGGGACACAAGGTTAGCTCTAAGTGGACGGCTGCATTAATCGACACTGGATGGAGCATCGTGACATCTTGTCTTTTTGTTTTATTAGAAAATTTGCAACAGATTAGCCATAAATTTTAAATGTTGACTACGTAATTTTTTGTGACAAGTTGGGTTATTTCGTTTTGTTCGATGTTTGAATAACGTTTTACCACAATGTCTTTTTATTTCAGTTAAACCAAAAAATTTTGTATTCCTGTAATGTAGGCGGAAGCTGACGGAAACTCTGGAGCCGGTGTCAAAAAGTCACGTGTAAACCGGAAACACGTGATCATTGCTGTGACATGCGCAGTCGTCACTGCCATCGTGATTGCAGGAGTCCTTGTCGGCGTCAAGTTCTTCTTGGACAGCAGCAACGACGTCGTCGAGGTAACAGCGGTAGACATCTTTCTGGCTATTTTATGGCTGTAGTTCTTCCCATTTTCTAGAAACTTGTCTGCAGAGGCCGATCCATGTTCGACTGAACAGGGGCCCACAAAAAGGGCTCACAGGCTAACAACGTGACATTTTTTGGCGTGTGAGATTTTTTTGCCGTGTGAGATTTTTTTGCCGTAGGCCTACTGTTACATTAGAAAGCTCTCTTGTTAATGAGTAGGCCTACATGACATTCTGTGCCGTGCGGGCTCTGTATGCGTTATTGCGAAATCAGAACTTTATTGTGTTAATTATTTACTTATTAATTTTCCGGAACAGATAATTTTCTGATAACCCGACATTTTGCCGAACAGGGATTAATCGGGTTTAGATCCGGCCCTGCCTGGCAGCTGCCAAAACATCGGCTAGTTTATTATTATCGAAGTATATCAGTTTTTGATGTTTCTCTATAAACCTATATATTTTTATCCATACCATAGACCTGTGATACACTGTCCTGCAATTACAACGTGAATTAGATCTACTGCAAACTTGATACGACTGCACCTATCTGCTGTAGAATTTAATTTTTTAGTGTATTAAAGTACCCCATTTTTCATTTTGCGCAAAATGTGTGACAGTGCAAAACACTGCACTAATGAAGCCAACTTTAGCTACACAGTATTAAGTTTTATAAGCTTTATCAATCCACCTTGAGCAGTCTTAAAAACCTATATTTGGTATAGGCGTTTTATGCAATTTCTTTAAATTTACAAACAAGCGTTTTATTCATAAATAACTTAAAATAATTATGTCATTGAGTTGTGCTGGTACTTGCTACAGTACTGCTTTCAATTCGTAGTCGAGTCCGACCAGAAGTGGGAACTGGCAGCTAATGTAATTAATGATACCGCAGCTCAATTCTATGGGGTAACTTTTTACCTCAAGGCTTAACGTGCGTGCAAATGTAACTTTATTGTGCTAAAACTGGCGGGAAAACCTATAAATTTGTTTTTAGCAAACGTTCAAGTTTTCTCTGGAAAACGGTCAAAAAGACACCGAAAACGTGGACGTCAGCGTGAAAAGCAACTTTGTGCGTTATCACGTGGAGAATAATGACACGGAAGTCTCGGTCATCAACGACTTTAATACGGTGAGTGTTGAATACGATCAGTTACAATTTAGATCTAACTCCATCAAGTTGTTTTGATACGCTGTACCTGGTGCATCAGTTATTTCCTAGAAAACAAACTCTATCACCAGAAGCGCTGCTGTTTCACCAAATTTGCATCACTTACAGAAACAAGAAATTTGAGTTAATGCTCACGTGACGCGCGAAAGCCTATAGCAGTTCCTGTTCGCAAATTCAGACTGTCAGTCCAGCCATTTCAAAGCGACTTTTACAGGGGTACCGCTCTTTGATGCCCTCGTGCGCAGGTTTCCTTGAACGCAGAAAATCGAGACTTAAACCGTCAAAATCTACGTTTAATGCTGAAAATTTCATATGCAGCTTGTCCATGTCTATTTTGATTGGTTTCGGCGCAATTCGCTCTTGAAATGTGTCTCGCAGGCCGAAATCGCCAAAATATCCGTGAAAACCCCTATTTTAGCGTTCAAGGTCATCCAAGGTCATTGAAATCGGTGGCAATCGAGAGCCAGTTTACGACTTCCTATTGGTGATTAATAGTTACCTAAGCCCTATCTCGCACCGTTATTGAGATACAGCGACTTATTGGCCAAAAATCACAAATTTCGCCCACCCCCTCTCATTTAGCGTCCTCGTTCGGGGTGACCCCCTTCGAATTTATGGAAAAGCTTTATGGTTTCTGAAACTAGAGTCTTCCGCGCAGCCGAAGGTGAAGATTCGGTGATTCTAGCTTGTACCGTTTTTGACTGATCCACTCATGTGACAGACGGACGGACGGACGGACGGACAGACAGACAGACAGACAGAATTGCGATGGCTAAGATGCGCTGAAAGCAGTAGCTGCTTTCGCGCGTAAAAAGGATCCCGGAGGTTTACTTCTAGTTGTGCCTGAAGAATATCTTATGCCTGTTGCAGAATCTACAAGTGATGAAGGTGAACAGATTCAAAGATGGAGTTCTTTGCTATGTCGCCAAGCTCAATCGATCCAGTGCGGCCTTGCCTCAAGCTGTTCTTGACGTCACAGGCACGGTAGGCATAGACTTAGGTTATTTGTCAGGCCTATATCGTTTAAGCGATAGACTGATGATAAACGCAAGCATATTAACACACTGTAAAACATGCTATCACACAGAAACTACGCGATGTCATGATCATTTTAATCCGACAAATTGTCGCTTTAGTCTAGCAGAGCAGATAAACTGAAGAAGAAATCAAATCTCCTAACAGTGTATGTGTATGGGTTAACGTAGGCTAAAGCGTTAATGCAAACAGACAGCAGCTGGACTGGCGCAACGCAGCAGCTAGCAGTCAGTTGCCGCTCTGATCTGCTTGATTAAAGACGTGCGGGGTTCGCATTTCTTTCTTCATCAGTTTAAGTTTATCCAAGGTTTTGAATTTCAGTACTAGTCAAAAACGCGCACGTTTTTTTAGTGAACAACAGCATAGTGTTTCATAGCTTGCACCATTTTAGAAGCAAATAAACGACCACCCTTTTTCTGGTCAAAATTAGGGGGTGCTTTCGCAAGACAATCGCCGCCAATAATTGGGCTTTGGGAAGTGAATACCGTAAGCATCATTTTCTCCCTATTTACCCAAACTTATGCATAGCCTACATGTTTACCATACATGAACGTTACAGACAGACAAACCGACAGAGAGACAGACAGACAACTTTCTGTGACAATACCGCAATCTGTGGGCTTAGTAGGATTACACGCAACTCGCGGCTAAAACAAAGGCAACTCCACGGTAATCAGTTCTTATAGATTTGCTATAGTTATCATTCTGTACCATTCACTGGTATTGATGTCTGTAGGAAGAAAAGCTGGAGACGACAAACATGGAGTACGAACTGTCAGAAACGCGCATCAAGGACAAGTCAGTTCTGGGAACTCCCGGCAAGAAGATGTGCGAAAACATTGACGTCTACTGGCTTACTCCAGTCACTCGTCATGATTCTCGTGATAACAATGATGACAATGAAGATGCTGATGCTGATGATGATGATGATGATGCAGGTAAGCCGACAGTGGCAGATAATAGCAGAGGTGTACAGTGAAAAATGTCATGAAATGAGAATAGCCATATGGCTTGTAGGCCTACTAGAAACGGGAATTATAGCATGGGCTATTATCGGCGTGTGCACATCTAAAATAGTTGTAAAATAGAACATATTCGGTTGTTGAAATGAAATGGGCAATAAAGTGTTGTGCGTTGTAAAGTACAATTTCTCCAAGTTTTTACGCGCGTCTTAGCCATCGCAATTCTGTCTGTCTGTCCGTCCGTCCGTCCGTTTGTCTGTCACACGGGTGCATCAGTCAAAAACGGTGCAAGCTAGGATCATTACATCTTTACCGTCGGCTGCCTGGAAGACTCTAGTTTCAGGAACCGTAAAGCTTTTTCATAAATTCGAAGGGGGTCACTCCGAACGAGGGCGCTAAATGAGAGGGGGTGGGCGAAATTTGCGATTTTTGGCCAATAAGTCGCTGTATCTCAGTAACGGTGTGAGATAGGGCCTAGGTTACTATTAATCACTAATAGGAAGTCGTACACTGGCTCTCGATTGACGCCGAATTCAATGACCTTGAATGACCTTGAACGTCAAAATAAGGGGTTTTATGGATTTTTTGGCGATTTCGGGAAGCGAGATACATTGAAAAAGCGAATTGCGCCGAAACCAATTGAGATAGACATGGACAAGCTGCGTATGAAATTTTCAGCATTGAACGTAGATTTCGATGGTCCAAGTCTCGATTTTCTGCGTTCAAGGAAACCTGCGCACGAGGGCATCAAAGAGTGGTACCCCTGTAAAAGTCGCGACGAAATGGCTGGAGATAGACTGACAGTTTGCAAACAGGAACTGCTATAGGTTTTCGCGCGTTCCGTGAGCCTTAGCTCAATTTTTTGTTTTAGTTATCGCAACGCTTGTCGTGTTACTTTGTTTCAGTGTCAACTGCTCACAGCAGACAGAAGCGACAGGACGTAGGAGACAGGAAAAACGGTCATTATACAGGCAAACGGATGACATGGTGTGCATGCAAAAAGGAGTATTGCTATTGGGAATACGTACGAATTTTTCTTTGGATCACAAGTTGGGAATATAAATGCGTGTGGTACCGTCATAGCTGCTATATCTATTGTCGTGCCTGATCCACGACACGTTGACACCTGATGCAGCTGATCAGATTTAAAGATCATAAGTTCGAATATGATAAAGAATATAATTCAAAAACGAAAAGGAAATGTAGTGTTAATGCAACTGCATACAACTGTTTAATTAAAGTCATTTTTCGCTTACTTTATAAAGCCATCTTAATTGATATTAATGCAAAAAAATCTTGTATTGCAAAATAAAAAAAAAAACAATATTTATGCATCATCTAAGAATCTTAATACATGAAAGTTTAGTTGGACCGTATCTGACTTTTTCTTGCGTTTTGTGAGTTCCCAAAAATACCAATCTCGAAGATTTACATAAAGTTTAAAAAACGGTTAGTCAAAATTATTTTAATTGCTACATACATAGACCACTTTAGACCACTATTTAATAAATTGAGCATTTTAAATATATACGATGTATGTTTATTATGATAGTCTTTATTTCACCAAGCAAACACTGGTAGACAAAAAAAATTAAACAAAAACAACAATATAAAGTTAGACTCAGAGAATTGTCATGTTAAGCAACTAATTATTGAGACAGTAATATCAAACAGGGAAGAAACCTGAAAAATTTCAAATCGCCTTAGCTCTGGCTGTGAATTTGTTTACTGGTATCGGAATAAGGACACTAGGTAATTTGAATGAAAAATAACTTTGACAAGCCTTTATGATTTTCATAGTATTTGTATTAAAGAGCTTCATGAAGAAGCGGTTAAAATCAAGTGATGCGATCTGAGATTTATTCAGTGGGCATACCTCTAAACCGTACAATAATACAGGAATGCATTTCGACTTAATCAAATGGAGCGTAACCTCTTCAGACGCCACTCTACCAACCTTGCCAAATATTGCATTGGCAGCTCGATAGAAGGAGCGTTTTGCATGGTCCAGTGAGCACTTGAAAGTTCGTGATTTAACTATGAATATTCCTGGATATCTAACTCTATTAACCCACGCAATGGACGCACCTGACAAACACATTAAACCGTTACAGACAACTTCGGCACGAGAGCCAATAAGCAGGCAACAACTTTCTTTTATAGTTGATAGCCATATCAATCCAAAGCAATTCTAATTCACATTTACTCCTTACTTCTGAATTCCTTTTACCAACCGATACAATTTTTGCTTCATGTCTGTACAAGATATGCATTTGAATTATACATGAGGTTATTATCATAAACTATTTTTGACGCGCTACAGCTATGCCGTATGGCATAGATGGCGCGATGCGTCTGTTTTTTTTTGTAAAGAATGTATTACGGCTAGACGTAGGTCGTAGGAGAAATTGTCTTTACGTTATTAATTATCCCTGTGTCTTAAACCGAAGCAAGGGAAATTTCATTAATTTAGTTCAAGGAGAACATTTTCAAATTTGGAGTTGAATGGAGGAGGGGTAGAAAAAGTGCGTTTTCTCAAAGTAAACTGACCATATCTCGACAACGGTGAGGGATTCGACCAAAGTTACTATTAATCTCTAGCAGAAAGTGTTATATATGCCCTTTTTAAATGAAATGAAATTCATCGACCTTGGATGACCTTAAAAGTTAATACTTTAAACAAAAACTCAATAGGCCGTAACGCGTCTTCTCTAGCGAGAGTACAGTACTATCTAAACAGTCTTTAATTAAAAGCTTATGCAAACAAACTTGGCTTATGTTGATGACTAATCTATGTTGTAAGGGTTGTAATTGTAAATGTTTTTGTTATTCTGCAAATAAGCAATATTTACATTGAAGTTAAATATTTTTACTCATGTGTACTCAGACAATGAACGTTATATTAGCTTAGTGTTGTTTACATAGCAATACTGCAGTTGTATGGACTTATCGTACAGTAACTGCTTTGTGTTTTCTTTTGGCTTACTTTAATGTATGTTTGATTGATTCGTAATGTATACCGTTATGACTGCGTAAAACATGACAGTAGGCTATCTTAACTTGTGACAAAGAATTGCAATAATCGTCAATTATTTAAATTTGCAGTGCTTTTGTCAGTTTATATCTGTAACGCAATTAGAATGCTGCAAGTATGAAAACTAAAAATACATTTTGTATGTGTTACTTATGCCTGTGTTTTTAATGTTGGATATTTAATCCACAATTGTTTACTTAAAAGCCAAAAATCAAACTACTGAAGTAGAAGTAGACATTTTAACTAGGCCTACTCAGGTAAACGTAGCACATCTGTAAAATCTGGCCACACTAAATTACTGAGTTTTTTAACTGAAGGTTACGCCATTAATCAGCATGTTTTCTATCCAGTAATTAGGCCTATGTATAAAAAGTTTTATACGTTTGTACTAAAGACGTGCATTAGGGGCCTATAAAAGTATAAGTAATTTAAACAATGCATACTTAACGCGCGACAGCATCGGTGCCGTCATTTGGAGGATAGGTGAACAACGTGCAATGAAATATAACCATTTGTTTTAAAAGTATACTTAAATTGTATTGCCTTTGATCGCAGTCTTTCGTAAACATAAAGGTCAAAGCTCAGGCGGTTATAAACAACGATTATGTGAATTCTCTACGCAGACTCTTCTGCTTTATCTGAAGTAATTTCTATGCAATTCAGTGCTAAAATATGCATCGCCGTCACATCACGTTTTCAGGTTTCATGAATATCTAAGCCGCTAAAGTCGCTAGCTTATCGACGGCGTCGTGGAACCTTAGCGGTTTGAGTTCTTAACGGCAGCGCTGGCGGCAGACGGCGGTGGTTCCGGCGAGAGACAAATTTTTCAAAACAGAAATTATTCCACGGAGCAATACTCAAAAACATAAAAAGTGGCTAGAAAGGCACATGACCATGGGCCCGTCAATGATGGCTACTCATTGCACACAAAATAACTAAAATTACACACGAAGAAAAAAATCAAAAATAGGGCCTACAAAAAAGTTTAGTGCATTTACAACAAACACAAAAGACGCTGGATAAAACTCAAAAAGCCAATTTTTGACAGTATTATGTATGTTGAGAACTTGAGACGATAGCACACAGCTGACGCCCTTTTCTATAAGCGGTAGCTAAGCTTCTTAGTGTACGATAATGTCAGAAAATGTATGTAGGGGCCCCACATTTTTACCAAACACAGTCTAATCTAGTGGTTAAAATCTGGTCCTGCATGGGCGTACATGCGTGGGCTATGCTACTGCCACGTACTGCCACGTACACATAAAGATTGATAATCATGGAGTTGAATTTAGAGTTATGAGTAACACTAAGTCGATGGGATAGTCGCGAGAGACTTAGTGATAATTACTTTATCTACTAAATCATCGAGTCTCTGAAGACAAATCCACGATTTTATAACAAAATTTCTATTAAATTATGGCTGTATGGTTAAAGCCGACTCAAAGTTAGGGTTTGAAACTCGAATCTAATATCGGCTCGAAAATGTTGAAACTCCGTATCTACATGGACGGTGCTCTGTGAATAGACATAGGCCTACGATCGAAATCGAAATGCAAGCCAATTTCAGAGTCATTTTAATATAGCAATAAAAACTGTGATTTAGTACAATAGAAATCATCCGAAGTAAACAGACATCAACGACGACGACTGTAGCACATGATGAATGTAGCCCGCCTAAGAGCTAGGAAATCATGAGTACCACCAGTAAAACTTGCTTCTGTTATACTGAAATTAACGGTCAATGCTACAGCCTTTGTTTAGGTGTTCATATAATGTCACATTAATTTTCTAAAACACTAACCTTAACTCTAACCCTAATATTAATCTTAATTTTACTGCATGACGCATAACGCTAACGATAGAGAGCCACGCTGCCGCCGCCGCCTATGACTCACGTAGGCCTACAAATAGCCGAAAGTACTGCCGCCAAACAAATAGTCAGTATGTTTTGAAAAATAAAAAAATAAATGGAATAGGTTTAGTGACAGTGCTTATGCTACCGTAGCCTATGTGTGATAACTGAAAGTTATAAAAATCGTGAACTTTTTAATTATAAAAACGGGAATTTAAGGTGGCTCTGATAAAAGACCGCAGATATTCACCCATCCTGTAGTAATCCAGATGAAAAAGCAACCGGGAGTTGAACTCACGACATTTTAACGGTCCAGCTATTCACATGGTTGTCGTCCGTCTGTCCGTCTGTAACGGATGTACACTGACGGATGTACCCTGACTAACGGGTAGAGCGTAGGTAAAAACTTTTTACTGGAATAATTAGCCATGGGTCTTAGACTCAGGCATGCAAAATTTCAGCCAACTACTCCAAGGGAAACATTTTCAAATTGGGGGTTGAATGGAGTAAGAAAAATCTGGCTAGGTTATATCTCGGAAACGGTGAGAGATACGGCCTAGGTTATTTTTGATCACTAATAAGAAGTCGCATGTTGGCTTTCAAATGACATGAAAATTAATCACCTTGAATGACCTTAAAGGTCAGTACTGCAAAGGGAACTGTACAGGCTGGAAATGTCTTCCCGAGCAAAGCGTTTTTTATTGTGAGAAATATTTGCAAAACCTGCGTCCGATATTCTCCTTGTTTATTTACCCTCTAGCTGTTTATATCGTTTGGCAAAATGACCGCGTGCAATGTCTGTTCATTGTAGCTTTCGAGACAGGGTTCTGTTAACACGGCGTGCATGGAGCTGTGTCACATCTGACAAATCGCTTTCTCTCCGTTACTGCATGTTAGTCGGACGCTGGGCTTCGGACGTAGGCGGTACGGTCGGCTTTTCCTTGCAATAGCTGGGCTTCTTGTTGATCGTAAGTTCAACGTCCTAAGTAACCGTTAGGGCCTACTTCACCAAGCAACCTTACATGTATATACCTTACGTTACAGCCTGCGAATTTTTGGCGGCCAAGTTTTTATGAGGCCAATAAATTATTGCGGCGGTCAAGCACATTTTGCGCGCCGTGCAAATCAGGCGGCGTGACAAGATACCCTCGATGGAGAGCGAGGCACAAGACGAGAACCCATAAAATAAGTAAAGGTCTGCAGGGTCCGCCGAATGGTTTGATGGTTTGGTTTCTGCGATAGCGTGTGGCCAAAAATTACTAACGAACATGGCGTCAGCGTGTTTATCAGAAAGATTCTATAAGCAGTTAGGCCTAATTCAGTATTTGGTCAGACAGGCCGCAGTTGCTATGGATGACGCTACCCTGTTTCGATAGTGAACTGTATCTAGAGATACAGTTCACTATCGAAACAGGGTAGCGTCATCATACATTTTGAGTCTATACCACAAATCCGATAGGATTTTTTTGCGTTTTTGAACTTCTGTGTAGGTAATCGTGACCTTACTGATGACTGACACCAATAGACATGATCTTGAGGCATGACCATTATAAAGGACCTTGTTAAATGCTTGGTGCTGACAAAAACGCAAAAAAATCCTATCGGATTTGTGGTATAGACTCAAAATGTAGGTGCAAATGTAAAATAACAGCACACGTACCGCAGTAACTTAATATAATTATTATAATAATTAAAATAATAATTACTATAATTATTAATATAATATATTAATATTAATTATTATATTATACGACTGATTTTGCCCAAAATTGCATTTGCTGCATAGGGGCTTAATATAATGTTTTTCTTTGATGTCAAAATATGGACCCCGAAAGATATTTGAGTTTGCTGGCCCAAGAGATCTGTATACCAGATGATACAGATATTAAAACAAGATACGAAATCCAGTAGGAATTAAGACAACACGATTTCTTAAAATTAATGGCCATGTCCAATTGAGTGAGCTCATGTTCAAAATTTTATGTAACTTGTCTAGGCCTAGGCTACTTCACAACCGAAAGTTGCGATGTAGCACACTAGTAACTTCCGGACAAACAAATGTCTACCATAATTTATTTTAAACAAAAAAATTTTAAAATGTTAAAGAATACACGCCTTTGAACATGTATTTTAGTCATTGCATGATTTGCAACATTATATATTACAAAATAGCGTCTAGAGACGCAGTTAGAACCTGCGAAATTTTCTATAGAGTGTGCAGTCAAAAGTTATTGAAATCGGTTAATAATTGGCGAAGATATGCAAACAAAATGGTAACATGTTTTATGGTCCATAGTGTAGAACCAGACGCATGAAAAATAAATCAACCTCTTTATGGCCCGCAGTGTAAAAACACTTAAAACAGACACCTTGAAAATAAATCACCCCGTCCAGGTAACATGGCAAGAAAGTCACGCGACTAAATGTCTATAAAATTGGAAAGTCTGAGTGGACTGATCATTCGAGAAAATTGAAGACACAGAAGACGCTGAAGAGCAGTAAAGATACTGGGCTGAGTTAATCATTCTGGTTCAAGTTCTGAGTTCTGAGTTAATCTGAAGTGGTCTACAGTGTAGAACCAGACGCTTGAAGAATAGTGACGATTCAAACGATGGACCACAAACCAATGTCACAACTGCCTGCCACCGTCGCAGTTGTACAACAGGTCTGACTTGCAGTGCGTTATTATGCAGCAGTCCTAATAAGAGCATTATGGGTTTTGTCCGCCCATAGTTTTGCACGGCTTTTAACTGTAACAGAAAAAAAACGGTGTATGGCTTAGGCTAAAACAGGCCCGTAGAAAACTTTTTTAAAGTGGTTCGATTTTGTGGCCCTACGTTAATACTGCTAAAGAGCCTGCGAAGCGCTGTAAGCTTTCCGAGCGATGTCTGATACTTTTCGAAATCAAAAGGGGGTGTTGATTCAACCCATGTAACAGCCTTCTTCTATAGAGACTAGTATAAAAACCAAAATCGGGTGTAAACTTAACTGTGTGCCAATTTTTAGTTCAAAAAATATTGGTTATAGTTATGTCGCATATACGTCGTCATTGGGTAAAACGTCGTGTTCTTTTATTTTTTGTCATCAAAATTAGCAACAGATTAGCAACTGGTTATGAATGTTGATAGAAGGTTATCTGCGACAATCACAACAATTTGGATCATTATGCCGTTTTACCGACTGTCATCGTAGCTTGCAACACAAGTGTGCTGTCGCGAAAGTGTCTGTGTGTCTGTGTGTCCCGCGCACCATGCATGACATTGTGTCAACACGACGCAAGATAACATGAGAAATTTTTACTGTTATTTCTATGACAGTTTTTATAGTTTCAGGATTTTACAATTTCCAAAAATTTGAAAAAGGTCACCCCGATAGACGGCGCTAAATGAGAGGGAAGCAAAGAAAATGTGCGACTTTCAACCAACACGTCGCGGTGAGTACATTATGAATGACGAGATGTCAGCACGAAGCAGACGTCATGCGGCAGCTAAGCTTTTTATATTTATTGCTTTTATATGTCAAGAAATACGTTCTGTGGAACGACGTATCTGTCCCATTGCCACGCTATAGCTGTCGCGTTTTAGCATTAGGCCTATATCCCGTTTACACGATCAAGCAAACATCGAACAATCATCAAGCAAACATCCAGCAAATGCATTCAAAATACACGTGCACGTGTTTGCTCGACGTTTGCTTGATGTTTGCTTCACGTAGGCTATGCTTTATGCATGTTTCATATTTGCTTGACGTTTGCTCAATTTTTGCTTGATGATTGTTTGATCGTGTAAACGGGGTATCACGTTTTTACTTCATGATGCACGTCCGCAAGGCCAGCGTGCAGTGTAACTAGTTGAGCATAGATATTTACAAATTCTGGTGTCAGCCGTCTGTTACAAGGGTTAAAAATTGAGGTAAAATAGGGAAGTAGTTATCAGATTTTTATCCCAAACAAACTCGATCTTGCTTTTCGGGCCCCAAATCACCGTTCAAAATTTCATCAAAATCGAATCAAAATTGCGGCCGTAAGAGTGTTTACAGACAGACCGAGAGAATGACTGAATGACAGAAGTGATTTAATAATCTGTCCCATGATGCTATGCTATAGCAGTGGGACAGATAATAATGTTTTACCTGTTGTTTTGCATTTGAGTTATATCGGAAATCTTTGTAATCACGTAATGCAGGCGGCAGCTGACGGAAACTCTGGAGCCGGTGTCAAAAAGTCACGTGTAAACCGGAAACACGTGATCATTGCTGTGACATGCGCAGTCGTCACTGTCATCGTCATCGCAGGAGTCCTTGTCGGTGTCAAGTTCTTCTTGGACAGCACCAACGACATCGTCAAGGTAACAGCGGTAGATTTTTTTGCCGAGTTTATGGCAGTAATTCTTCCCATTTTCCGGAAATCTGTCTGCAGATGCAAATTTCACTCAATAGTTCAGCAATGTTGACTAAACAGATGCTTCACAAAGAGGGGCCCAGGGCTCAAAAAGCTAGCAACGCGACATTTTCTAGTTTGTGAGGCCTTTTGTCGTGTTGTTACATTTACAAGCTTAGACCTACTTGTTGAAGAATACACAACATTGTTTGTTTTCGGGCTTTACATTGTGTTATTGCGTGCGAAATCAGAACTGTAGGCCTATTGAACAGATAATTTATCTGAGGAATTCACATTTTGCCCGACAGAAATTAATCGAGTTTAAATCTGGCCCTGCCTGGCAATTGCCAAAACATCGGCCAGTTTTTTATTATCGAAATATACCAGTTTTTAATATTTCTGCAGGCCTAGATATTTTCATTTGTAGGCCTATACACCGTTGGCCATAAAAACGTGCCACTTTTTGTCCACATTTTCACTAGATATTGACCGATTTTTGAAATTTTTTTACTGGAACGCTCTGCAGACAATTTGCAATAATGCGATTATTATATATCTCGCCACACGGTGAAAGTGTTTCTACACTACCTTATGAAGTATAAATGTAAGCAAAAACTAACGATAATAACAAAAATTTAGGCAAATGAAAAAAACACTTTAGACCAGCATTGCAATGAATGATCCGCATGACACTTAACTGTGTTAGACCCACACAGTTTAGTATCATACAAACAATTTACTGCAATGTTGGTCTGAAGTGTGTTGGTCTGAAGTGTTTTTTTTTAATTTTACCAAACTGTTTGTTTGTTATTATCGTTATGTATGCATATTTTATTGACATTTCACAAGGTACTGTAGAGACGCGTTTATGGCGTGATGGGATGTGTAATAACCACTTTATTGCAAATTGTCTGCAAAGCGCGCCAGTGAAAGAATTTTGAAAATCGATCAACAATAATATTGGTGAAGATATGGACAAAAGTAAAGTGGCACGTTTTTTGGCCCACCCTGCACACTGTTCGGCGGTTACATTAATTGTGAGTTACTGCAAACTGAATACGACTCAATCTTTCTTCTGTAAAATTTATTATTTTTCGCGTTTTAAAGTACAACATTTTTGTTTTGTGCAAAAATGAGTGGCATTGCAAAACACTGCACAACTAGAGCCAACTTTGGCTACACGGTATTAAATTTTACAATGCAAAGCTGTTTAGCTTTTGCGGCTCGTTCTTAAAGTGATCTTTAGCTGTTTTCTTAACAGTTCAATCCGCCATGAATATAACTTTTACGGCCTGTACTTGGTACCGCCATTTTTGTGTTCACATACACAGTAACACACAGTAACACAGTAACACAGTATTTAATAAAATATGTGACAAACGCACATAATAAAATAGCAAAACAGAAGAGAAATGTAATTTAGACAAAGTAACATAGCATAAAATAATTAGACACAGTCAAAAAGTGACCTAACTAAAAAAGACTGTTAATGCAATTTTTTTACTACAAACAGGCAGCACATAATCATGTCCACGAGGGCGTAAACTGTCTGGACGCTCGGCGTAACATGACAACAGTTCATGAAGACAGTGACCACATTTCGTAATACTGTGAAAAAGATCACGTGAGCAAGATTCCGCAATATCATTAAAAGACATAATCTGAGTAGTGCAATTAAACCTATAGAGACGTTTCAAGGTAGACTGAAATTTATTCATTAGTTCCACCGTTAAAAATCCTGACCAGGCCGGTAGGGCATATCTAATCCGAGAGACAATGATAGCTTGAACAATTTGTTCCAACTGAACCGCCGACATGCCTTGAGAACGCAGGAGTTTAAGTAGATAGAATCTATGGTTACACTGACTCAGGATTGAATTAACATGCAAATCTATCTTAAAGTTGTCCTGAAAAATAACGCCTAAAAATTTTGCAGATGCAACCCGCTCCACGTCATCAAGAACCGGTGGCAGATAATGAGATCTAGCTCTAGGCTGGCGCAGCACCATCTCTTTAGTTTTCTTAGTGTTAACACCGAGCTTATTGGCTACGGCCCACGCTTGAGTATGGCAAAGTTCTGTAGCAGTGTCAACAGTCGAGTTCTCTGGAACTAAAAGAATGATATCATC
>Ga0209671_1001685_pt1 | contig 19009 bp, 12 predicted proteins | sample WorMetHERISLAND2_2_FD_187401 | JGI IMG/M metagenome (GOLD analysis project Ga0209671, IMG submission 187401) | Marine gutless worms symbiont microbial communities from Max Planck institute for Marine Microbiology, Germany - Olavius geniculatus... | ecosystem: Host-associated > Annelida >...
ATTTATTTCATTCAGTTACTAAATTCTGTGCAGCAAAAGTTAGGATATTCCATTAAACTGCGGTTATATGACAATCGAATGAAATCAAGTAACTAAACTGGATCCAGCACGAAGTAATGATGCTGGTCGTCAGGCGACGAGTACGGCAGTTCAGTGTTACTGTAGAGCGGGCTCGACGTCGACGTACCTTCTGCCATCCCTCCCCAGCCGTACTGACCGTTGGGACCGGTGCCGACGCTGCGTACCTTGGCGGCTAGCTGTGGCGGCAGTCTGGGGTGTGTGTGGCACGTGCAGGCGGACTGCATGGAGCCCATCGCATCAGGGTGAAGCTGGACAGTCGTCTAGTGCATGGGTGCCGGGCCACGGCGTCGCTCTGTCGACCAGTTGGGTATGGACGGTAACGGACGTGCGCCGATCATCGGCCGTGCAAAGACCGCCTGCTGGTCAGCATCGTACACGACGAAGCCATCAGGGTACTGACGCCCCGTGGACAGCCGTGGCTTGGCGGCAGTAAAAGATGCTTTCGTTTAAAAAATAAAAATTATATGTGTTTTTAAAACTTTTTTTTCATTTTTCTAACTTTCTATATTCTACAGGCGGGACCCATAAACGTCTCGGGCCCAGGGTAATTTACCTCCCACTCTCCATCTCGACGGGACTGGGTGCGTTAAACTACACGTTAATTAATGCATTAAAAAAATTAACGCACTGTGTTAATGCGTTAAAAATTTTAACGTCTTGACAGCTCTAGCGTTAATTAATACATTAAAAAAATTAACGCACTGCGTTAATGCGTTAAAAAAATTAACGCCTTGACAGCTCTATAAAGAACCAAACTATCTCAAAATCAAAGGTGAAAAATGCAGAACCAAATTCCAGGAGGTGGTCAAAGGATGCAGAAGCAGATAGGCATGTTTAGCAATCCGCCGAACAAGGGCCTCCACCAGAAATCGGTTACACATGCAAGAGAATGCTGGACAACAATGTGAGATTTTCTGGCTTGTGATAGTAGGCCTATCTTTATGACGTGTTGGAACATTTAGAAGTTCACTCGATATAGCACTAGCACAACATTCTAGGATCTAAGGTGTTTGTATGCTGTATTACAAAACCTGGATTTTACAATGTCACTTGTTTACTCACTGAACAGAAAATTTGTATGAGGGTTCCACAGTTTTACAGAACAAGGCTTAATCAGATTCAAGTCCGGCCCTAAATGGAAAACCATGTGAGAACATATAGTGAATGCTACCGGCATCCCTCACTCATTGCGGTAACAAATGGTAGCAACCGATGCAACAAATACATTCATAAATGCAGCAGCACACATTCTGTGTCTACTTTTGGATGCCATCTATGACACTTTTACTTCTCGTTCTACTACCACACCAAGCACGTTCAAGGCTATCACATTATCACAGTTCACAGATACATAAATTACTTACTTATTTACGCCTTACTTGCACTGGAGCTAAATTGATATCTCAAAGCAAACTGACGCTCTTGATGGTCAAGCTGGGGAAGAATCCGTTCACAACAACACGTGGAATGTCCGAGAGTTTAGAAGCTATGAAATCATCGATGAGACGTTGTTTTGAACCCACTCCGTGCAGTAGCAAGTTGAAATTATGACAGCTGTCAAAACAACAAACTAGACTGTACTACAGAAACAAAGATCACAGGAAATAGCTGTAACTAATTAACAGCAAAACCCACTATTTTGCAAACACAAATATAATGCACAACGTCAGAATTACGTCAACAGTAGAAAGGAATATAAAACTCTGACGTCGAAAGAATCACTCCTTGCAGCACAAACAATTCTGCCCATTGCTAGACATTTCTCGTAGCATGTCTGTCTGTCTGTATGTCTGTCTGTCACAAAGTACCTCCTCCCCTGCTTAAAGGCCCATCATCATCATCATTTCTGGCAAGCACCACTAAGAGTGCGCAGCGCCGAACGTAGACATCAATCTCCAGAGTGGACAGTTCTGAGCCAAGTCAACTGCGTCGTCCTTATTGAGGTCGCTGGATTTCAGATCCTGCTGAATGGTTTTCATCCATGTAATACGAGGACGTCCCAGTGGTCTCGTCCAGTTTCCTGCGGGGAAGCTGTTAAGATATGTTTCATCAGGCATTCGTGCAGTGTGTCCGAACAGGGACAGGCGCCTTGACTGGACTATGGCTGAGAGATGGGGTGCCCATGGCCACGGTCAATCTCACTCGCGCAATTTATGTAGATTTCTATCAAACATTTAACCTCGCATATATAATATGCTGATTTGAGCTTCATAAATATATGAAACTAATGTGCAATTTCAAACGAAATGCAGCATTATGCTACGTTATGCGAAATATTCCAATCTATCAGTTTCCCCGGTGACGTCATCAACCTAGGCTAGGCCATTAATATTCACGATGTCCATGGGCTAAGCTGATGATGTCACCGAAGACTCCATCACGGCAGTGCATTGTCTGCACCATTATCGCAGATCGTCGATTTCAAATGCAAATTTCTCCGTGTTGACAAAATGCTGGGTGCCAATGTTACTGTCAAAATTATCAGAAAATTGAGCTCTTTTCAAAAACGAGTAAGTTAATTTTGGTGTCCATGGACCTTTAAACTGTTTGATGGATTCAGATGCCATTTAGCAAGTACACTTGTGGAGCCCAATGACGCTGAAACATCGCATTCGATGTGCTGCAACCCGAGAAAATACAGACGAAAAGTGGATCCACCTTTTGTCAAATTACTTCAGTCCACGTTCTACAATTGTGAGTGTGAGTAGTTTCTTAACGGCACATCAGCACAAAATAGGCCATTCAGTGCCATAAGTGGTTAAAATTAGTTAAAAGCAGTTAATATATGTATTAAAAACAAAGTTAAAATACTCGTTAAGATCAATGCAATTAAGCTAATGTAAAAACAACATTATATACGATTGTAAAAGTTGACATCTTTAACATAAGCGATGATGCTGCGAGATGCCACATTTTCAAAAACGTCCTTGAGTGTGTCCACTCCAAGATACAAGCAATAAACAAGCAGAACGTACCACATCTCGTACATCCACTTGTCATATAGCTGTCGGTAGCTACGCAACAAAGCCGCCCGTTCAGCATCATACAAGCTGAGAACACCTTGTAATGTAGTAAGCATGTCAGCGTATTGTATGCGAGAGGAGCCGAGATGCGACAATGTGCGATCGGACGTACGTGAATTGTGGCTGTCGAAATACGACTGTACATGCTCCAGCTAAGCGTAACAAGTACAGCTCACAGATTCCATCTCGTACATTGCGTTCATCTGACACTAATCTGTTATCTGTGCCTCGTATCCGTACATGTTTTGGCTCTAGAAGTTTTTCTGTAGCTGCCCCCACTATTTGGAATTCTCTTCCTTTTGACATCCGCAATAGCTGTTCAATAGCTTCCTTCCATCGTAAACTCAAAACATTCTATTTTTCAACGTCTAGCCATGTCCAGTGGCCCGCCTCACTCCTTACCTCAGCGCCTCAGATTCAGTGAGTTTCTCGCTGACATTGTGCGCTTTATAAATTAAACTTACTTACTTACTTACCTTGAAATAGTAACTGCAATGATATTAGACACAGATGAACATGTATCCAAAGATGACGTGAATCAGCTGGACAGAGCATAGAACCAACAACTCAATACTGGAAGAGTCGTAACCGACACGTCACTTTCTGGCAGAGGTCAAGAAAAGGAAGTTGCAATACTTTGGCCATGCAGTAAGAGCGGACAATTTATATATGCATACATGTGCTGCATGGTGGCACCATCGCCGGGAACAGACGCCGAGAAAAACCAAGAAGATGCTGGACAGACGATATCAAGCAGTGGACTGACGGAGTGCACGTGACCAAAACAGATGAAGTGCCTAGGCATTCGTGTCAGCGACATCTGATCCTTAATCACGAGGAAAAACCAAGGCAAAGTAAAGCAAGGATTTAGGTATTTTCAGCATGTTTGGCCAAGATAGAGAATGTAGTACAGTAACATGAAATTTTCTAGCCATTGGGGCCTTTTTATGCTACACAATGCCGGGCCAATGGTAACCATAGTAACATAATTAATACTGGACTCCATAACTATCTTAACTGATCTTGAAATGCTACATCATAACTGCCAGCAAAAAGTCTCATAAAATTGACAAGACCAACATGCAGACTTCTTCTAAAACCAAGAACAAAACCAAGGCATTATTTTTTGTTGCCCTCGAGGCATCTCAAGACCAAGACCTCAAAGACCTTCAGTGGCGCATTTAGGAGGAGGGCCACGCTGCGATGCCCCCCCTTTGGCCCAACCATGAAAATTTTTTACAGGCGACTTTTTATCAAAAGGTGCATTTTTTTGCCATTTTCCAGCAATAACTACAAAATTCAACAATGTTTGATGGTCTAATTTCATATCAATATGATAGGCCTATGCGATTAAAATCACCATGTGAGATTGCATCTGATATGACGCTGGCATCACCAAATGCTTTTGAAAACTAGCTGCAAGCCGTATAGGGCCTAGGTCTATAATATTTCGCAGCGGCCGGGCTTAGTGTCCATGGGTGAGTGACACGGCATTGACATATAGAACCAACAGCAAGGCAGTCGGCACCTGACTGGCGCACGCCATGGGTGGTGGTTAATTAATATATGGTTAGAATGATCTGAGTTCAACCCAAGATGAACCCGCCCACAACTTGCATGGGCTACAGCAATGAGATACGTAATCTAGTAAGTCCATCCAAATGAGACAGGCCTATTATTGCAATAATGTAACACGACTATGGCAGCGCTCTTAAGATGAAACGTCCAGCATGGATAGCTAGCCTCATGGAACCCCACCCCCTATCAGCTGTGGGCTGAGCCGTAGGCGGGCCTATAGGCTTAGCCCAAAGCTGATAGGTCTACGTGTTATATAGGCTTTCCAATATGCCTGTCACCAATATCATCACAAGCTGCGTGGTAGCGCCAGCCCTGTTGTAAGGGTGACCAGCCATTTCAATGGGAAACTCCAAAATTTGACCCCAAGTATTTCCCAAACCCCTTAATTTTTCCACACCAAAATCTGCACAGATGATTACGTCCAGCATGTCTCCAGATGTGCAAAATTTGGTAAAAATCCGTTTACGGGGGGCTTTCCCACGAATAAATTAAATATAACGCTTGCGTGACTTTTTGTGCCTTTCCTTGGCTTTTTTTTCTTGCCGTCCTCTACAGAAAAAATGACTGAACTGATTTTAACGCACGATGGCTCATATGACGTGGTTTCGCGCAAGAAGTGCCTTTTGGGGGTTACAAAATTTAAATTCAACACTTTCACCTATTTTTTCACAAAAATATGAAAAATTACAATGGCGCCTATGGGGAAACTTAGACAATGCTTTAAACTGTCATAACTTCGGCTATGTATAAGATAAAGTCGTAATTTTTGGTTCTAGGGTATGGTTTTTGGAGTTGGCCAATTTAACGGTGTTATTTACATTTACCCCTGATCGACCATGGCAACAAAATTTGGGACAAAATGGGCGATAACTCGGCCCCCGTAATAATTGCGCACTGTTCACACCTACCCCCATATTTTCGGGCCCGCACTACCCGATGGTGTCACTTAAATTTTTCCCCTGCCAACCCCCGTTGCCATGGCAACCCCCCGTTGCCATGGCAACGAATTTTGGGACAAAACTGGCTATAACTCGGCCCCCGTAAAAGATAATTGCGCACTGTTTGCACCTACCCCCATATTTTCGGGGCCAGGCTATCTGATGTTGTCATTTAAATTGTTTCAGCTTCGCCCTGATCCCGCACCAAAAGCTCTGCCCCTGGACCATGCTGGGGGCTCTGCCCAAGACCCCTGTTGTAAGCTCGCACTCCGTGTGCTCACCGTGCCCCCCCCTTTACCAAATCCTAAATATGCCACTGAAGACCTTGGTCTTGAAGACTAATCAGTATGCACTGCATGTATATAGTACATACCATGCCTGTGTGATGGTGCGATGTGGCAGCTGTTTGTGTGTCAGTGCTCTGAGCATGTGTAGACTTCATACGACTGCTTTTTCCTCTGATGTCTTCTGCCAAGCAGTCTACATCAGTAGAAGCTATCATCGACAGACTGGCACCTGCATCATTACCTATGCGCAAAATACTCCTAAGGACGTCACATCACCAAACTGAGATTTTCAAGCTCAAAAATGCATAAAAATGCCATTGCAGCCACTGGGGTAGCTTACAGGGCTCCCCAGTCTCCCCAGGCCCATCTTTAGGGGGGTAGCACCTTGGCACATGCCAAAGGCCCCGTGCCTTGAAGGGGCCTTGCGCCACGGCGGTGATCACCACAATGAACAATCACCAATTTTCATCACCTTTGGGGGATGAATTACTGTCACAACTTGAACTCAATTAAAAGGGTCTAAAAATGTTAAAGGGGAAAGCTAAAACTAGGGTTGTTAAACGAAGTTTGGATTTGCGAACTTCGAATGTCAAGTTCGAATTCGTATTCATTTTTCAGCCCTTCGATATTCGAATCCAAGCAGCACTAATTAGACGCAGATGGTTTTGCCTTGAAAATGGAGCGCTGTTACTTTAGAGGTGCACTGTGTGACAATTTCTTTGTTCTCTGCAGGCCATCAATTCAAGCGACGCCCGCCACGTGCTTGCTTACTCTTCCTCTCCCCTCCCTGCATACCGCCGCGGCGTTCAATTACTCTCCGTGTGCCCTTGGTGCGTGTTGTATACTGATGCAAGCTATCAAAGTGACAAGCCCAGACACAGAGCAGACATCAATCGATGGCAATAGAGCCCGACACGGCGTCCTGGCTGATTGCACTGTTGATAGACTGCTTCCCGGCGTGTGGCGTGCGTGCTGTGACCTTCATCTCACCCCACAATGCAGACATTAAACGCAAATTGCTTAAACTTCTCCAAAATATATAAACGAAGTTCGAATTTAATCCAATTTTTAGCAATCAAAATTCGAATTTGGAAAAAAACGAATCTTGCTCTTGATGTATTGCGTCATTCCCCCTGGATTTAGATGCCTCTGTCCTTCTTTATCTCTTTCCCTACTTCTCTCTTTTCTTTCTTCCCGTTTTGCCCCTTCCCTTTTAGACCCTTTTCCGTCTCTTTCCCCAAAATCCAGAGGTCTGGGAACACCGTAATTAAGCTCTCCAAACGCGGTCAAGGGCAGAGCTTTGGCTGCCAAGGCATTTTTAGCTCAAAAGTTGCAACTAATGACAGCAATTTTCTGTTGCTGCATATAAAATTGTGCATGACAGACAGACAAATGAAATGCGTGAGATAAAACTTTGGTGGGCGGAGAAGCGTGAGTTGACTGAAAATGCATGAGACTCTTGCGAGATGTGTGAGACTTGGCAGAGCTGTATACAGGCTAGCAAAAACTCAGTACAGCTGTGATTATCCATACTGGATTCCCACCTGTACATTTCTATAGGTACTAAACAGGTGGCAATTAAATTCACTGACGTCATCAAGGTCAGGCAGCGCAGCCTAGCAAGCAGCAGCCTAGCGGCCTAGCATCAGGCCAGCACTGGCCGCTGGCTACTGGCAGACGGCGATGCAAAATGGCGGCCCTTTTAACTATAGTGTCACATCGTTGATAAAAAGTTGTTTCTTTTTTATAAACAGACGTGGTACATCGTTTGTTTAGTATCAAACAGCTTGGACTTCGTTACAGAACAGGTTTGAATGCTGTTTTGTCAGATATGTGGAGGCCAATTGAAATGGTGATTGGGCAAACGCTTTTTCAACACAGAGAGTGTAAGCTGCAATCTATGAATGCAGCTTATAACTAGGCTATATAGCTGGGCAACTCAGCCTTCCATCCCTTTGGGGTCTAAACTGATCACCAGCCTGGATGGCTAGAATTCAACAGTTTAGGGGATGATGGTAAAACGCAGATGTGCGGATGTGGCAACCGGTAAAAGACGGATGTCGATGCGGAGAACATACGCACTAGGGTTGTTAAACGAAGTTTGAATTTGCGAACTTCGAATTTCAAGTTCGAATTTGTATTTGTTTTTCAACTCTTCCATATTCGAATCCAAGCATCACTAATTAGACGGAGACGGTTTTGCCTTGAAAATGGAGCGCTGTTAGTTCAGAGGTGCACGGTGTGACGATTTCTTTGTTCTCTGCTGGCCGTTAATTCAAGCAATGCCCGCCATGTGTTTGCTTATCCCTTCCCTTCCCTCCCCTCCCCTCCCTACATACCGCCGTGGCATTCAATTACTCTCCGTCTTGCACTGCGCCCCTGGCACTGTTGTATACTGATACAAGCTATCAAAGAGACAAATCTTGGTGGCCCAGACACAGAGCAGACATCAAACAACGGCAATAGAGCACGACTGATTGCACTGTTTATTTTATTTATTTTAAGATGTAATAAACACTCGCGACAAACGCGCGAGAACAATAACATAGAAAAACAGTGAAAGAAAAACTGCTTCCCAGTGTGTGGCGTGTGTGTTGTGACCTTCATCTCGCCCCACAGTGCAGACATCAAACGCAAATTGCTCAAGCTTCTCCCCAAATATATAAATAAAGTTTGAATTTAATCCAAATTTTAGCGGTCGAAATTAGAATTTGGAAACAAAATTTAACATCCCTAATAAGCATTTTACCCATCGTACTACTCAGCCATGCCTCTGAACCAATAAGCAGTGTATAGGCCTAACCATGCATTAATTTGGAGCCTTTGGGCGCCAGACGTTTGGGCGCCAAGCTTTGTGACTGGCACGTTATTAAAATTACTGTACTTTGCATATCATTCGAGTTAAAATCATAAGTGGCAAAATAAGAAAGTTGCAAATCTGGGTTTACAATAGCGACTTCTTGCTGCAATAGTAGTCATTGTTGTTGTTATCCGTTGTCGTTTGTCATCGCGTGATGTCACTGTAGGTCTACGTCGTCGTCGTACATTGTCGTGTGTCGTCATCCATCGTCGTCATATATCATCCCTGTGCGTCGTTGCCAAGCATTGCATTGTCGACTTATGTCGACGTAGCACTTTGTCGTGCGTTCTTGCGCATCATCATCGTCATATGTTGTCGTTGTGGTCGTCCGATTGACAAAGCAGACCATTGTCTTCTGTGTAAAGGTGCGTTCTCAATGCTCGCGTGCAAGGTGTGAAGCGTGTTAACGCGCATGGACGAACTCAAATGTATCCGCTCTTCTAGGGTGAAGTAGCGCTTGGATTAGAGCTTGATTGAACAGTCAATTGAGATGGTCCACGCGAGTTAACGTCACGCAGCATACGGCGCGTGATGCGTGTTAACGCGAAGAATGAGAACGCACCTTAAATGCCTAGACAAATTAGCGATCAGGAATTAGGCTAATGTCTAGGCCTATGCAGAGTGTGAACTGTAAAACATTCACAGCGGCAGACTTCAAACGAACGCCGCCTATAAAGCGTCCACTGAGCAGTTAATTATGGAGCGAATGATTGAAAAACTCAACAACTTTCGTGACTGGTAATGTACATAACAACTGTTATCCGCACATCCGTCTTTTACCCACACATCCGCACTTAGCATCCGCAGATTTTATCCGCCTTTTACCCGTTGCCACATCCGCACATCCGCTTTTTACCCATAGCCCAGTTTAGGCGGGCATGTTCACCTCTTTCAGTTGCGTTTTCACCAGGGCAACATCTGGCGGGGCTCAGAACCACTGGTGACGAGTTATCAGATTACGTTACGTTATGTTACAACCCGTACGCCACATATGCCAAACGCGTATGTAGATCCGAGTCAGACGAAAATTTCACAGTGACAAATCGTACCGTATTTCAACTCTTTGACGCAAACGATATGCTGCAAGACGTCACAGGCGCCTACGAATGATACACGGACGCTTTTATCGCCTGACATCGTTTATATTACCGCCAAGGAAACAACTACAAAAGTAAACATACGATTAAATATTCTACGCCTGCGTACCATAAAATATTTATCGATGCCATCGACGTTGCAAGTATTGCTGGCACTTTCGGGCATTTATAAACAGATCGGGTTCGGGTACCCGAAAGGTACACCAATCCACCGCTCACTGGCGTAGCCATAGGGGGCACTGCACTCATGACTGCACCCACTCAGTTAATCAAAATAGTGATAAAAATGCACCAAACACTTTATTTTTGCACCAAAAAGCGAAAAATTTTCTGTGGCCTTCCCCATAATCCTTTTCTTCAAAATCCACCCCCTACATCCAGATCCTAACTATCTGCCACACTGCCACTACGCATCTTGATAACAGTCACATAATAACATCTTGGGAATATCTAAAATTTGCGAAACATGCAATGCAAAATTCACTTACCATACATATAAGTGGCCTATAGGGGCAAGCGACCCTACCCCAACAAAAATGTTTTTCCGATATACCTCAGTAGATGAAAAGTCATTGGATGATTGGATAATGTAAAAATCTATTAAAAAGTCAACTTTCTTGCTCAGACAACTGTAACAAACAAGATTTTTAATTTATATATATGGCTACTGAAAACAGATTAAATGTCTAAGCTAATACATTAGTTCAGGCTTATACTTTTTTGATTTTTGCCATTTTACACCAGCGCTTATACAACATTAAATGAATTGCTTGTAGCATTTTAAAATATATAATTGAAAACAATGGCTGAAACATAGAACAGGACCCCTTCCCCTTTAACATAACTTTGGAATGCAGCCCTAAGACCAATAATAAAACCATGACTCAAATCCTCAATATCAAGCATGATATCAGATAATTTAATGCACAATACAAAGTATACAAGCAAATTAACAAATTAACTAATCAATCACACGATTATCATTGAAAACAGTGAATTCTAATCATTAACGTTCAGCATTCCCTGACGAGCAACTAACTGTCTGTCACAGAAAAACTAGAACCCAACAACAAGGCACACAACAGTTACATACATGCAGTTAGCGGTGTCGTGGATCAAAAAAGTAGGCGGGGGAGAATGCCACAATTATCCAACACACAGCGGCAAAACTGCAACAGAAGATGTCATTACGGATGCTCAAAATTTCAATACTGCCCCTAAATTCGGGCAAAATCAGGAATTTTTAACCCCTAAATTTTGCATTTTTGGATGACAACTTTACTAGACGAAAATCTCACAAAAAAGGCAAATTTAAAGGGTAGAGGCATTTAAGGGAGACCCCAATTCCCCCCTCATCCACGATGTCACTGTATACAGCACTGCATGGCCCAACAATAATGTCACCCTGTTTATTACTATAACTCGCCTTGTTGCGAATTTCCTGAACTTTATGTTTGCTTTAAGAACAAACGTCGACATTTTTATTGGGCCATGATGCCGCAGCGCAAACAACATTGAGTACACAACAGCAACGGCTAAAATAACACCACAAAGTTAGCTAGCAAAGCAGACTCTACGGTCCATAAGTAAGTCTACGTACACAAAATTCTACACTCTCATATTAAATAACATGCACAGAAAGTGTCACACTGTCAGAGGTGGGAAAATTGACCAGTCCTCAAAGGTTAGATTCTCTATGGCTTTTTATGAAAAACCCATCACAGAGCAGGGACAATTCACCAGTCTGAAAAGGGGATACAGCACAAGAATTAGGGGCAATTCTCCTCTTTCACTCCTGCTGTTTAACTTACCCTAATTTTGCTACGAAGTAAGTGAGTGAGTGAGTAGGATTTAACATCCCACCCGACACAATATAGGTCATTTCGGGGACGGCCTTTTCAGGCAAAAGCACACAAACACATAGTAATGGAATGGTAAGTTTAACCTTTACAGAAACACAAAACACAAAAAAACAAGCTCAACCCAACCCAAAATTGTAAGAACTCCATTATATGTGTGCATATGTAATTAACATAATGGTAGTTCGAATAATCTTCCCTGTTGTCCTCCAGACAGTCATCAATCGAATACAACATCAAATAAATAATTGCTGTTAACAGGGGTATAGCAATAGGCGCATCAATACATATACACTGTGTCCCAAAAAAGCATCCCCGACATTTTCAACTGTAACTTAAAAACGAATTATCAGATTTTGATAATATTTGGTACAAATATTCCTAACACGACTTACCATCAAACGACCATTCAGTTTCCCACCTCACCCAACGTTTGTTTCTGCACTACCTGGGGAAACACAACCAGCGAAGTATCATTTATTGTCCAATGCAATGATTGCTTAATTAACATAATGCATAAAAACACATTTTGTTTACATTTCTGACACTATGGCTAACATTTCATTCAGTTATTTATTTTTTGACTGCCTGTAGTAAAACTGCTTGAAGTGTTGGCCCACTATGCGAACACAGGCAAGGAGACACTTTCTCCATTCATTGACACCAGTATTGATAATGTTCTGCTTCAGACCAATCCAGGCTGTACGAGTCGCTTCTTGACTTTGCAAACATTCCTAAACTTCATCTGGTCGACACACTGCTGCATGACAGTGAAACCTTGTAATAAATCGGCCGTTGGGGCCCACAGATTAGGATGGATGAAATTTATCAACGTTTTTTCATTCACTTTAACACATATTATTATGCTTGGTCTGCTTTCCCAGGTAGCGTAAAAGCAGAAGTTGTGTGAGGTGGGAAACTAAATGGTCATTTAATGTCAAGTTGCGTCAGAAATATTCATACCAAAAATTATAAAAATATGATAATTGGTTTTTAAGTTACAGTCAACAATGTCGGGGATGCTTTTTGGGACACAGTGTACATCCCAAGAATCTGGCAAGTAAACTTTTTACCAAGTAACATTGATGTCAGAATGGTTAATGCATTAATTCCATTTCCAATTTTTAATTTCAAAAATGAAAATTTCAAACAACCTAACTGCAGAAAGAAAAATAGCAGCGACTGGTAGTTTTTACGTACTTAATGCGTAATGAATATCAGTTCCTGATACAAGCATTTTACACTTCCCCAAAATACTGCACCTCCCCAAAACAAATTACTGGCTATGCCCCTGGTTGCCAACAGATCTGAAAACACGAACATGACTAAAATAGACTATTAACAATGTCTAACTTGCAGAGATGTTAGAAGAAGCCAAAATCCCGAGGTAAAGGCCAGATGGAGACCAAAGCGATGAGGCCAAAGCCAAGACTACGAGGCCAAAATTATGGCCTCGAGACACTTTGGCCTTAAGGCCGTAACATCTCTGCTAACTTGTATGCAGACTGATATTCGAAGTTTAAAATAATGATTACAAACGCAAGCACAACACGGAGCACCACAATTCCAACGCCAGTGGATCAACTGACTAAAGGCATGTACACATTGACAACTAAACTGAAACCTAAATTCAGTTGAGCTGCATCTCAAAAGTGTACTAAGCAACAGAAATAAACCGAACTAAAATGACAGTTCATTCTACTGTACAGGGTGGGCCAAAAACGACCTAACTTGTTTTTTGTCAAAACTTCGTTAAATCTACACCAAAGTGGATAATTTTTGGCACATACATAACCAAAGTGATAAAATTATGCGAGATACACTCAATGTCCACATCACCTAATTTATGTCAATACACTACCACATAAAACGCAGATGCTCCAAATTGTGGCATAAAGCTTAGTTGTTATCACCGTAAAAGTTCTAACGAGCACACGATAAACTAAAATGTGATTTATTTAGCAGAATTATAAGTTTGTGTAACAACATGCTTCCAAATTTTTAGAATTTTATGCTCAAAATGTACACAATGGCTTAGACGTGATGCCATGGCTGACAGCGGCATCAACAATCAACTGACCAATATCCCAGCACTCATTCGTGGATTAAGTGTGTTTTGAGCTCATAAGTCAGCTATTTTGTTGTCTGCTAATTTCAGCGCAAAATATTAAATACCGCAAAATTATTAAATCACAGGGCACCCACCCTCCATCGAATTGATACTAAAAAGGTGAACAATCTGATACTGATAATCACTGCATAATGTAACAATTTGAAGCATCTGTGATTCACATGGTAGTGCACTGACATAAATTAGGTGAGGTGGACGATGAGTGTACCTCATATAATTTCATCATCTTGCCTAACTGTGTGCCAACCTGTGTGTTGGTGGAGATTTGACGAAGTTCTGACAAAAACAAGCTGGGTCATTTTTGGCCCACCCTGTACATAGCGAATGAACTGGAAGATCGGTTTTTTCACAAAGTGTATAAAGCGAGTCCATTTCATTTCAGTTCAGTTGTTTCGTTGGCTCTGTACGCAACTTAATGAGCAGCGGGCCTGCGACTGATCTTCTTGGACTTGTCAGCTGTCTTGGGCGGAGGCAAAGCATTGGCCGCAATGTGACGTCCGTACAAGCTGCAATAGCACACAACAGACCAATCAGTAAAGGAACAGATCAGTAGATCAATAAATAAATAAATAAATAAACTAGAAAAGCAATCAGAGACCGCAGACCTCCGCCAATGCCACGTCGTTCGGCATTACCATATATGGCACATTGACAGCGGTTTCCCTTATCTGCAAGAACCGCACATCTCGTGAGCACTAGCTCCAATTTCCGGATTACCCCCAAAATTGAATCACTTGTAGTTTTGGCCATTCCCGACTTTTCCACAAAATTTCAGAAAGATCCTTCCATAACTTTTTGAGTTATCTTGCTGACACACAAACAAACAAACAAACAAACTCCGGCAAAAACATAACCTCCTTGGCGGAGGTAATCAATCAATTAATTCATCAACCAAAGGCATAAAAACGGGTTGGTGGCGTGGGGTGTTTCATCGAAGTTACTCTACGCCGGGCTGGGCTAGTACTTTGATGGGTGACTGCCTGCGAACAGGTAAACCATCTCGGTATGTAACTATCCACCTAGGTCAACTCAGCCTTCCATCCCTCCAGGACAAATAAACCAAGTACCAACCTATCTGGCTAGGGTTAAGGTGGAGCACGTTCACCTGTGTCATGTGGCAGGTAACACTGGGTGATCTCATGTGGCAGGTGATGCTCCGTAGCTCTGTAGGTCAATGGTGAAGCTTGCCTACTCGAAAATAGCAAAGTTGCAAATCGGCTATCGGTCTTGCTATCGGGTTATATGGTATCCACACCACTTACGTTCGGGAAGGGGGTTACTAGCATAGCAATCATGCTTCAAAGTACGACCTGCATTTTGCGGCTCGAGCCAGCTAGCCAGCCGCAAAATTTTAGAGCCAAGCCGCAAAAGTTTGAGCGAGCGATTGCCAGGTCTACCAACGATGGAGTGTCTTGACACACTCCGTCAGCGTAGACGGACCGCCATACTTGAGTGTTACCTTCCCAGCCAGAGAGCATCACCACACGTTGACTGGTACCAAATTATACTGCTTGGTGACAGAGGCACATGTGTGTGAACAACTTGTCCAGAGTCGTTCACCTTACCTGGCAGTGCACCAGACGGGAGTCGAACCAGGGACCTTGCAGTCACCAGTCCATCAAGCTGTTGCTACACCACCCAGCCTCAATACATTGGGCAACTTCACTTTTTGACTTAGAATTTCGCTGAGCCTTTTCGCTGAGCGAAAGCTAAAGCTGAACGCTAAAGTCCGTACTTAGACCAAAGTTCAACTAAACGATTAAAAATGGCGGAAAACTGGTAAACTTAACAGGAAATAAATCAACCAGTTATGCTTGGACTTGCTTATTTAATTGCGCCGCGCACGCAAATGACGTAATTACGTATTGTCTTACGTCACTGTGTAGCCAATACGGCGTTTACTTTTTGTACCAGACTGTTTTAATTTACTAAACTATCCGTGTTAGTCGCCATGTTTTCGCTCAGCGAAATCACTTCACTTTTTGACTTAAGTAGGTACTTAGACCGAAGTTTAGGCTCAGCGAAAGTCTAAGTCAAAAAGTGAAGTCCCCCAGTGTATTTCTTCTGTACTCGTATGAGCTTAAAGTGGATGTGACATCATTGTAATTTATGACAAAATGATGTCAAAGCATTAAACAGATACATCTACGATTGCCAATGCAAACAGCACAAAATTACACACAAGAATTCTCCAAGCTGCAGTCTGATTTATGAACATGGGGCTCCAGGATAGATGTGATTTTGTTGAAGCCCTGACAAATAAGTTCATGAATGTCTTATTTGTAATAAGATTACACAGTAGCCAAAACTGCACTGGCCATAAATAAGAGCACTTTCGTTAATTACGATGTCAGATCAAGATTTGACATTGTCAGTATTATTTTATTGAAAAGTTTACAGTAGTCATATCTGTCATCTTTGTGAAAGGCTAAACAATTTTTACAACGTACGACCTGGGGAGCCCTGATGTGTGGGGGCCTGGGAGCGATCCTGGGAGATCTCCCCCAAAATCTGGCACTGCAGTCTAGTCCAAAAGTCAAAATTACCCAGCAAGCTGTTTGCAACTCTGTCTTCAAACAATTAGACCACCCTACATGCAGCAGGGACATTACTTACAGTAACTATAACACACTTCAAAATTTGAAAAATCTTCTTGGTGGTGTAGGCAATCCAAACAATGTATGACTGAGGTCTGAGGCAAAAGCCTGGCTGTAGAACAGATATAAGATGCTGCATGACGTCACATCCACTTTAAGCTCATACAAAGTCGGAAGAAATAGACGTTTTATTGGTGTATAGATTCTGAAAAGTTTTTCAGTCTAACATATTGACTGCAAAACTTTTTGAACGCCGCTCATATTCAAGCAAATTTAATCCATTTACTCATGCAAAGCACTGCAATGACATAATAATAATAATAATAATAATCTGACTTGTAAAGCGCCAGTATGTGCTAAAAAGACTTCAGTGGCGCTGAAGACTTCAGTGGATGCAATGGAAAATCATGTGTAATATATACTAATAATAAGCACACCTCCAAATTACAATGAGCTGACAGCAGTAATTGTGACACACTTACCTTTGATCCACAAGGCAAGAGTTTCTTCCATGGTGTGAGATTCTCAGTGCAAACTATTTCTCTTGGCAAACTTGCATATCTGACATGTGTTGAAAACCGCTGGTCGTAAACCGTAGTTGTTACACCACGAGGTCGAAATCCAAATTTCGGAATAACCGTAGTTTTCCCATCCATGAAATTTAATGACGCACAGAAACTTCCTGATAAGACATTGATGAGGTCCATCCAAACAGAGTCCAGGCTACACACATGCAGAAAAAGAACTTTACAATGTGCTCAAGTTTTAACAGTCTGTAAAACAAGATGCAACGTTTACACATACATAATCCAAAAGCAACCCATTATACACTACATCCACCATGTCCAAAAAAAACATCCCCAACATTATCGATTGTCACTCGAAGAAAGGTTAACCAATTTTAATAATTTTGATACGAACATTTCTGGCACAACTTCCATTAAATGACAGGTTATTTTACCACCTTACCCAACGTCTGTTACAGCAAAATATGCATTGAAATGAACAAAAATACGTCAAAAACATCCCCAACATCATCGATTGTAAGTTGAAGAAGGACTAATAGATTTTAACAATTTTTGGTGCAAACATTTTTGACACAACTGCCCATCAAACAACTGTTCTAGTTCTCACCTCACCCAGTGTCTGCTTGTGCACTACCTACGAAAACCAAAACAAGCAACATGTACGTTGAAATGAACAAAAAACTTCAATAAATTTCATATCTTCGGACCTGTGTCCCATAACAGCCAGTCAAGTACATTGTTTGACTGTCATGCAGCAGCGTGTTTACCAGATGACCTTCAGGATTGTTGTTGAATTTTAAGTGATTGGTGAAGTCTGGATTGTTCTGGAGCAGAACATCATTGACAATGCTGTCAACAAAAGGAGAAACAATCTCTGTGTCTGTGTCACGTAATGGGCTGACACTTTGAACATTTTTTTTACTGCAGGCAGTTGAAAAGCGGACAATTGGATGAACTATCAGCCCAAGTGACAAAAATGTGTTTTATGTCTTATTTTGATTAAGTAATAACGTTCCTTTAGACAAAAATACAATATTTTTGTTGGTCCTATTCTCCTCAGATACTGGGTAGTGCAGAAACAGACATTGGGTGCGGTGGGAAATGAAATGGTCATCTGATGGCCAGTTGTATCAGAAATATTCTGATCAAAAATTACAAAAATCTAACAATTCTTCTTTAAGCTACAATCAAAAATGTCCAGGATGTTTTTTTTCCAGACACGGTGTATAAATGAGATTTCATACGATACTACCAGAAGTATCAAGGTACTTTTTGCACCTGATGGATATCATTTTATGTACAATAATTTTTGATTAAATGAGTAGCTAAGTACCAGTAAAGTGACCGTTTATTTGCTAATAATGTTCCACTAAATCATTTCAACTATTAGTTGCTGGATTAATTAATCTTTTTTTTGTCTTATCTATATCAAACTCTGAGCAACTGTGCACACTCACTCTGTCTGGCTCTCCATGAACCAAACCCACAGTTCAGCACCAGGAGAAGCATCAACAACTGGATAGCCCCACGATTCATGTCTCCACCGTCCCTGAGTCAGGCTTAAGTGCAACTCCCTGGCAGAAAACTTGTGAAGAATTTCACCAAATGATTTGGGAAACAAATGAAAGTGAGTAACTGCAAAACACATCATCAGACGTTTGCATACACCAAACATCTTTATCACGTATCACAACTTCAAATATACGTACTATGCAACTTCAATACAATCGGATTCGGTATTCATATGGACAGTGCCTGCGCACAGTCCAAACTTCTAAACTTGTTTATATGATACCATTTTCGTTGCACATTTATTAAATGACTTAACATGTTGCTGTGAGATGCATTTTTGCGGGCCCAAACTAGGGTTCTTAAATGAAGTTCAGATTTGCGAACTTCGAATTTCAATTTTGAATTCGTATTCATTTTTCAACTCTTCAATATTCGAATCCAAGCATCATTAATTAGACGCAGATGGTTTTGCCTTGAAAGATGAGCGCTGTTACTTCAGCGGTGCACTGTGTGACAATA
>Ga0209671_1001686_pt1 | contig 19002 bp, 11 predicted proteins | sample WorMetHERISLAND2_2_FD_187401 | JGI IMG/M metagenome (GOLD analysis project Ga0209671, IMG submission 187401) | Marine gutless worms symbiont microbial communities from Max Planck institute for Marine Microbiology, Germany - Olavius geniculatus... | ecosystem: Host-associated > Annelida >...
GCGTTACATACTGCAGTTGCTCAAGTAAAAGTGACATTTGTTGACACAATCAAAATAACAAAAACAATAACAAAATGGTGTTTTCTGCAGATGATCATGTTTTAATTAAACTGTTGAGGCAAAGAAAGGGTATGGTGCTAAAAAGTTTGTTGCGGAATTTCCCGAGAAGCCGTGGACGTTGTCAGGATTAAACAAACGGCTGTCTAATACTGGACGCTTTACAATTTGAGGCGACCTCACAAAAGCTGCTGTAACTATTGTTTGCATAAATAGATTTAATTGAAACTTGGCACTTTGATTGCCAATAGATCGTGCATTGTTGATGTAAAATTTTGCCAGAATCAGATGTTGTTTGTTAAAGTTACACGAATGAACACTGGACCTGGCATGGTGCAACAACACTGAACAAAACCAGCAAATCAACCACCATGCCAAGCAACTACAGCAACTATATACCCGGTACTTAATAGTGAAATCAACAATAAAAAAATAACAAAATAAACTTGTCATTAATAACAGTTCTCTTCTCTCTCTTCAGCGTACTGCTCATTCGAACAGTCTAGTCTTACTGTTCATCAAATGCTCCTCTCTTCAGCTGCTTTCTTCAAAGTTTTCAGATTTATATAAGTTTTATTTTCTGTTAGGTCGTTTACCATTTGTACATCTGTCTTTCTTTCTAATCATTCCCAGTAATATATCATACACCACTGCCTTAACACAGAGCAGCCCAATTTTCTGTGATTACAATTCTATAATGTATATAAAATTTTGTTGATTGACATTATAATGTCAGCGTTACATCACGACTAGCAAAGGATATTTAATCAACTGCCATGTTTTGTTAGAACATTTTGAATTAGTATTTATTCAGCTACAAATGGTAAAAATTTCATGCAAATTGCTCATCATTTGAGTGAATTATGAAAAAAAACAAAAAGGGGTCCTTTTTTATGAAACACCGTGTAGTTAGTCTGTTGACTACTAATAACACTTACAAAGCTAAGCAATAAATGTTTCATACCACTAAGCCCCATTACTGGCAAAACAATACAAAATTACAAATGCTATAAAAATAACAAACTTACCGAGCATTTTCATTTCTACGACTTCGACGATAATCCTTAATGTCAGAACGATAACGTGCATATCGGTCCAAACTCGCTCTATCTCTATGCCTGAATGCAAAGCACATATACAAAGAATTAATCTGGTAACACTAGTGCAAATAAGTAAGCAAACAATTTCCGTAATATTAAACAACTTTCATAATTTTTAAAAGAAACACTAAGCAGAAAATTAAATTGTAAAATTTTAACGTTAGTGTACAAATACAGATATTATTATCATGGCATAGTAAAGCGTCTGAAGTGTGATCTGAGTGTTAAACAGACAATGACTACCGACACTTATTCCACTGTAGCCAACAACTGGTCATGTCAGCCTACAATGTCATTTGTTTGGTCATTCTTGAGTGCACCCATGAAGTTATCAGCTCATTATACCACCGTCGACAGTACAGCTGACATAGGCAGCATAAGTGCGAGTACTGAGCAGTTGAACAACTGACTGTAGTTTGCAATATTGCCATAAATTTTTTTATGGCCAAGCTGCAAAACTGTTTGAATGCCCCTCATGACTCACATAACTCAGATTACTTAAAGCAGAGTGATCATGGATGACTCCTACAGTCTCAAAGAACATGAATTAAAAGTTTTTAACGAATACGGTAAACGTAGTTTTGTACCTGTTTTCAAATCTGGAATAACGTTGCCTGCTAGAATCCCTGTGAGTGTCCCTTTGTGATGACCTGTCACTGCGTGAATCTCTGCTGTTCTGTGACTTCCAAGAATGTCTTGGCGGTGTCTCACTTGCTCTTCTCTGCCTCCATCGCCTCCGACTTGCATGTTCATCATATGTACTGGAAGACAAACTATTACCATTGTCAGAGCTCTTCTGTGGTGTGTTGTCAACGTTTCTGCTACAGATAGGAAGCACAGTTTGGCTCTGCGTTTCAACAGATTCAGAAAGAGCAGAGCTTCCTGTTGCTTGATTCAATGCAGCTGGCATGCTAAAAACTGATTCACTGGAAGACATCTCATAACTCAGAGAAGCTACCGGTACTACAGGTGCACTCAACTGACCAGGTACTGGCATACCTATCAAGCAGCTAAGTGGTTGAGGTGGAGGACAGCGAGGTGGCAAAAATGGCTGCCTGATTCTTGGTACCAGTGGTTGGCATTCCATCCGTGGATATACATGAGCACCTGTATCTTCTACACAAGATAGAAACCTTGGTTCATATGGAAGAACCGCAGGTGGCCTACATGGATATTGTAATGGTGCATCTAAACGCGAGGGGTCATGAAACTGCTGACACTGTTCAGGTGGAGGTTGTGGCCTGAAAACTGGTGTGTGCACTGCGGGTCTAAAACGTTGTTCAGCACATGGTGCATCTAAACGCGAGGGGTCGTGAAACTGCCGACACTGTTCAGGTGGAGGTTGTGGCCTGAAAACTGGTGTGTGCACTGCGGGTCTAAAACGTTGTTCAGCAAATTCATACAGCGGCCGAGGTGGTGGTCTATTGACAGGTATTTGTGGTGGACGGTGAACAGGAAAAGGTGGAGGAGGCAAGCTTCTTCTCATGGCAGGTGGGATAAGTGGAGGCAGACCAGCAATACCCATGTTAAATGCACGAGGTCTTACAGTCTGCAATGGCACTGTCGGTGGTGATGCCTGAAAGTAATTCACAAACAAAATAAACATAAACACTGATGCAAAAATACAACATGCAAGTCAATCTAACTCTTAATTGTACCAGCAGCCTCTCAGTTACATGTCAAATATAATACATTACATATCTAGACCTACACAGAAGAGCAATCAAGTCATTCAGAGTTATGATGCCACAGATTGAAAGACAATTTAAGTATCTAACAAGTGGCTGGCAACACATCTTTCCACAGTGATTCCCAAAAGGTGCTTTGGAAACCAAGTTCAATCTATCAACATGAAAATGCAAACTAGTAATGCACAAGAAACATCATCATCATCATGATGAGCTGGGACTGCTGTGATGACTCCCCATGATGTCCACGTTCCTCTGCATTCTACCACATCTGTTTCCAGATGGCCGCTGTTCTGTTGCCAATCTATTGTATCCAGGTCTTTTGAGGATGCATAGGAGGTCTTTGCCAGTTTATTACCGGACTCTGACTGCCTTTTGTTGCAATGACTTGATTCAGTGCTTGGTGTGATGGCATTCACTCTAAGGACATGAGGGCTGGAACCTCTTGCTGATAATATCCGCAATGTTCCACAGGCTGGTCAGTGGTCATATCGGCTATGTTGACGTTCTTCACATGGTCCTGCCACTTCACACCAAGTATCTGGCATTGGCATGACACATGGAAGGATTGTAATCTGTGTCTGTAATCTGCCAGTATGGTCCACTTGTCAACTCTATTCATAAGAATATCAAAACAAAAACACACAAAAAAATTACACCAAAAACTAGAAATTTGGTACAAAATTTCAGGGGGTGAAATTCCCCCGGTAGCAAAGTCACGTGACTTGAACTCAAATGCATTACCATATGCAGAACGCCCAATGTTGACTTAGGGTAGATCAACATGTGTGCCTGTAACTTTCTTGTTAGCAAACCAAAGTTCACCAATTTTTTTATTTAACCTGGGATGAATCGCCCTTGATAACGCCATTAACTGCTTGTCAATATCTCTATGTGTTCCAGAGATATTCGCGATCAAACTCGAACGTTTTCCTACATTGCATCAAATTTTGAACGCTTTTGTCCTTCAAAATTTTAAGGGGGGGAGGTGGAGCCCAGAAAAAGTTGTATGCGCTTTAACACCCAACCTAGAGTCACATCACGTGGCAAAGTACGATGAGGCTACTCCCATTCCCCCCAAAGTTATAGGCATGCACTTGCTGAAATTTAAGCCAATTATAGACCCCATTTGAAAAAAATTGTAAGAGGGACCCCATCCCTGGTGGGGTGCGCTAACAAGACTTGGTCATTCTCTAGCACGTGATAAAAATTTGGGGGTGCGGCACCCCCCAGGGGCCGAAATATGGTATCCCGAAAAAGTTAACTTGGGTCGGTACGATTTCACCGCTTAATCTCTGTGACTAGTGGACCAAAGTTCACCATTTTCACCCAACGCGGGAGAAATCGCGGTACAAAATGTACTTGTCCGATTTTGAATATCTACATCTATTTTGGAGATATTTGCCACCAAAGTTTGAAGTTCTCCGAAATCGGACCAAATTTTACATATTTTTGGCCCCTAAAATTTTTTGGAATAAGCCCCCCAAAATTTTGGACTGGCATTATAAAATTTGGGCTAGTAGCGATAACCGTAGCTGATAAGTAGCTGATGCATCTTGGAGATCTCGTGTTGAGAAAAAAACATCTGCAGTATAACATAAGCCCGCTCCGAAAGCTATCGCTTCCGGGTGGACTGATGAGACCATGGTAGGCATGGCACACTAGCAATCTTTACAAAAACTGTCATTCAGTGAATGCTGTTACTGCTGTATCAGAAAAGCTCTTTCTCTCCATTAGACAGCCACATTATTTACACTGTTCTGATCTTACTAAATACTGCAGTAAAATTTCAGTAAAATCAACCTAACAAAGTAGTAGATAAAGACTGTGATTATTCACACTACAGAGTGCGCGCATATCCACTGGTTGGCATATTTGCACTCTTGGCGATATTCGATATCCAATAGGTAATGCTAGCATTGCGGCACTAGTGTTATTGGACAGTGTAGCATTATTGCTTTCGATTCAGTATTAAAGTTCGGGTTAGGTTTAAAGTTTAGATTTATTACTTACTATCGCTTATTCAGTTTACATTTCTGGCGTGCAAATTTAAGTATACTTCAATTACTTCATGCAATTATTTCACAAGAGATGTACACCTGTACGAAGATTGCAGAACTAATTACATATGCGAACAGCATGCTGGGCTAGGCTTCATTGGCTGCGGGCTAGGCTTCATTGGCTGCGGGCTGTTGTAAGCCTTAAGGGCATCTGTCTGCGGCTGTTGCTGCCACATACTGCTGCATACATACTATCTCTTATAGCAGTTTACGTGGAGCGATACGAGCGGTACGACTAATTACCATCTTGGACGAACGGCAAAGACAACAGAGAAAACAATGGACAAGATGATGCAAAAGATGCATGGTGACCGCAGCAACAAAAAAGAGAAGAGATGTCTCCTGTTTTTGCTGTTGCCTTCGTTGTCTGTTCGTTTTCCCATCATCTTCCCATCTCATTCGACTTTGCCACGCCGTCGACATTTCCGTCTGTTCGTTTTTGCCATACAATTGCCGATCTTGGCCTTTGACATCTCTGTCCGTTTGTCTGACAGGCTGTTTTCGCTGTCCCTTCGTGTTTGACATCGTCTTGTCTGTCGTTATGGTCCATTGTGGTAATTAGTTATATACTCCGCATGGAGTGCGAATAGGCGGAGGTTATTGTTGGCCTTATTCGCACTCTGGAGGGTGCGTTAATAACCTCTATTTGCACTCCAGAGTGCGAATAAAACCAGTCATAAATAAATATGACTCCTCACATCTTCAGTTTCATAAAGCTTCAGCTATGCTCTATCAAATTTCGTAACAGCACATGCCAAAATGCAATCCAATTGTGCAAGTTACACAGCGCAGACCCCCAAGCAGTTCACAGTATCTCCTGCCTGCTCTCTCTACATACCTCATATCGCGGTTATACTTACAACGTCCGACTGCGTAACACCACGCTGAAAACGTGCCGCCGGCATTCTACATCGTGTACCGTCAAACATCTTTACGAGATGTGTAAAATAATGTAAAAATAGGTAAAAACAACATAAACAATAAACACCACAGAATATTTAATATTGACATACCTACCCGGTAGAGATGAGTCAATAAATCGAAATATGTTTCGATATCAAATACCGGTAGTGCATAGTGCATACCGGTATCGATTATGATCGTGATTCGTGATTTCTGACTGACGTAATTTTTTTAATTTTTAATTGACATTGTTATTTAAATAAACTCCTAATTTTATATGTGTCCCCTACTTTTCAAAGTGTTGGATTTTGCAGTGACGATGCTGACGCAATTTTGAGTAATCGTTTGATAATTTTTGATTATTTTTACTAGCCAGTACCACAACCTAGCCTAGTTTTACTCTATGGCCGTGCCAGTCTATGGTCTGTATGTCAATAAACAATTACTAATAATATTTTTTCCTCTTTGATCACAGAACAACGATATAAATGTTGAATTATTGTTCTTGCAGTTTTCCGTGTTTTGAATTGTTTTAATGCTAGTCATATTTCGTAACAAAACCACTGACAATGAAGGCAATGGCAAGATACAGACATGAACGTTCCGAAGTTAGTGTCGTCATCAAGTATCTGGTTTTTGGCTTCAACGTTCTCTTCTGGGTGAGCGTCATCATTTTGTCATCATACTATATGCAGTTCGTTCTGTTTTGTTACAGCAGTCAAAGATTTCAAAGACGTGTTTAGTTTTTTTTAGCACAGTACATTAATTAAAACGCAGTAGATTGGATTTGAGAAAGTATGCATTTAGCAACAGAGTAGTTGATTACTGGAATGCACTGTCTGATGCGTGTGTAACCAGTAATACAATAAATTAATTTAAAAATTGTTTGAAACGGGAATTGCAACCGGAAACACACAGTTAATCTAGTTATTAGGATAGTAAGCGTTATACGGCTTTTGCCTGTGCTTACTTAGGCCACCAGTAGTTCTGGTGGCTTCGGTGAATTTGAACATTTAAACATTAGACATGTACATTCACAAAGTTAAAGTCACTATGCTTATGAGTCCAATTTAAAACTGTAACTGTCAAGGTTGTCCTTTTTTTATTGTTTTGCCATTTAGTTCTTGCAAATTTATTTTTGTTGAAAAAGAAAAAAAACACAAAAATTGCATCCACGTTTCCACTGTTGGATGAAAATCAGGTGAAATATGGACACACTTAAAATGTGTCTTTGTATCATATTTTCAAGTTAGTAAATGGTTGCCTTTGCAGCATCCTGTATCAGGTGATTAAAATTGAGACTAAGTTATAGATTTAGCTAAAATTCTGAACTTAATAGGCAACGTTAGATAGAAGAAAAATGTCATTCTGGCCAAGTAATTTCTTTGATAAAGTTTTGTTAGTAGTTTGTGTATGTTGTGTATGTAAGCACCAATGGTGACATTGCTGATTGTTACAGATTATGTGCACACTGATGCATATTTCTTTGCCTGTACTCATTTTTTATTATGAATATTGCCTGTAACATGACACAAAGTATGCACTTTGTTCTGTACGATGTGTTTAGCTATTAGGTGGTTTGATGCTTGGCATTGGACTGTGGGCATGGACAGAGAAGGACATGTTCCAGAACCTTAGTAAATTGAGCCAGATTCCACTAGATCCCGCTTTGCTGCTCATCCTTGCTGGGACTTTAATATTCATCATTGGATTCACTGGCTGCATCGGAGCACTAAGAGAGAATACCTTCCTACTTCTTGTGGTTTGTATTTGTGCAGAACTGATGCTACTTACTATGTGTTGTTGCATTTTTTTCTGTCACATGATATAATTTATTTTTCATTGTCATCTGTTTCTATGATAGATTAATAGTTGTATATAGTGGCACTGCTGTGTTACAGTACAGATGATGAAGGACGAATAAACTTTAGCGTGGCGTTAAGTCCTAAGATTACAAGGACACGTAACAATAAACTTAAACAGTTTAGTCACGTAATAGTAGTCAGCGCAATGAGACGTTCTTAGATGAGGGGCACTGTAGTGAGTTTTGTGATACTCGATATGTTATGATGTGTCTATGTTGTTTTGAATTGCTGCTGCGCGATTAGCATTAATATTGGATGCTATTGCTACTCCATTTTTGTTTTAGTAACAAACATTAGGAGCATGTGCAAATTTTTGTATAAGTGTTATGACAAGCAGCATTTGGATGGAAAATGCTTTTGGCTAAGTCACTGTTATTGACTGTTAAGAGTCGGTGTTAAAGAGCTGCTAAAATACTTTTCAGACTCTTAACTTTTGTTTTATAATGTCGGCATTAACAGTTTGAATATATTGCAGATGTTTGTACATGTTGGATGTAGTTAAGCTCAGTGTGTAATGTGTGCATTCCAGTATTGTGTATGTGTTGGTCTAATATTCTTCTGTGAACTTGCAACTGGAATAGTAATATTCGTGTACAAAGACTGGGTCAGTGACTGTTTTTTTCTGGATTTATTTATTTCGTGATTTCTACTCATCATCTGTTGAATTAAATTGTTGTGAATTTGCATTTGATGTACTTGTGAGCAGTAATGTGATGCCTTTTGTGTGATATCACATGATGAGTAATGCTGTAGTGGTGCATTATTTTATTTAAAAATAGAATTGTTAAATAAAAATGAATGAAAAATGTTGTCATAACTGACAGAGATAACAGTACATGTTGTTACATATGAGGGTAATACGAATATATGCTATGTGACATGAAGAATAATTGTATTCACTGTAATTGCTCGAGACTCAAGTTATCATAAACATACTTGCTAACATCTGTAATGTATTTTAAAGTGGTATTACAGTTCTGATGTATGTCACTGTCTGTTAGGCTTGTGCATTCTGCTAGTCATTTGATGGAATGTGTCGAGACAGGCTTGTGGCCTTAAATAACATTGTACTAGACAATAGACATGTGCTCCATTTGGGAATGGAGCTCACAAGGAGTTGCAAATGACCAAAATTACATTTGTTAGACCGTAAAGTTACAAATGAAGAGTCACGGATAAAATCTTGCAGTAGGCCAGAAGGTCACTAGCATCATATTGTCCCATGCTGGTAATTTTTGTGGATTGACGTCATGCACAATGATCAGTGAGATGGTGTTGTTCTTTCAGGTGAAAGACCAGATCAAAACACAGCTGAAGACGATGATTGTTCAGTATCGTGATGATCCGGATCTGCAGAACCTCATTGACTGGGTGCAGGAGCAATGGGTAACTGTTTCAAACTGCACTTTGTCTATATAACGAACTGCTTTACTGTTGTTTTCTAAACAAATCAGGCCAAATCAGTCGCTTCTTCCCTGGTCTGCTCTCGCTTAGACTACGCTAATTCTCTTCTTTTCGGCACCACTCGGAAAAATATCAACCGTCTTCAGCGCGTCCAAAATACACTTGCCAGAGTTGCTGCCAGTCACGCTCTCCCTCGTGGTACTCGCTCATTTGATATTCTCCAGGATCTGCATTGGCTCCCAATTGATCAACGCATTAAATTCAAACTTGCCACATTGACGTACAACATTCTCAACTCCTCTCAACCTGCTTATCTTTGTTCTCTGCTCAATTATCACACTCCCACACGTTCTCTGCGTTCTACCAACACCAATCTTTTGTCGGTTCCACGTGTCCGCACAACCTTTGCCTCCCGCGGTTTTAGCATTGCAGCCCCCGCAGTTTGGAACTCACTACCCTCTAGCATCTGTAGTTCTACCTCTGCAGACACTTTCCGTCGCCTCCTTAAAACTCACTGCTTCCAGCAGGCTTACTGCTCCCCCTAGCGGCTCAGCCAAGTGCCTCAGATTCGGCCACTGGCTGACATTGTGCACTTTAAATATGCACATTCTTACTTACTTACTTTTTGCACAATTATATAGGCTTAGACTTAGAAACTTATATCGGATTTGCTGCTGATAGGCTGCAGATGTAGGTCTAGGTCTGCTAAGTTATTGAGCACTTTTAGGCATGTTTAAAACCAAAGTCTTACTTTGGCCTGTTTTTCTGACACTACGCAGTTACACATCTCAAATTTAGTTGCTTACAATATTTGGTTTTATGTAAACGTGTTTTATTTAGTTGATTGATGTGGACATAAGTCACTATGTTGTTTGTCATTTCTGCTGCTAGTTGCGTTGCTGTGGAGTTGAGAGCTATAAAGACTGGGAGCTGAATATTTATTTCAACTGCTCGTCACCAAGTCGGGAACGTTGCGGAGTGCCATTCTCCTGCTGCAAGCCATCTGATGTTTGTATATTGTTGTAGCATTCTGCTCTGTCGGTATTTAGTAACATTTTCATGCATTTTTATTAATTAAAAGTACTCCAAAAATAAAATACATTTTTGATGTGAAATTGCTGTAGTATGTGCAGTTGTGCATATTGGCAAACTTAGCAATGTTGTACAGGAACTGGTGAATAAATAATTTGTGAATTTGTGATTATAGGAGGTTATCAGAAACTGGCAGTGTGGCTATGATACTAGAAAGGTTGGCAATCTCAGTGAAACAGTTGTTTTTGTTGAATTTATTTAATGTTTTGTTGTATAATATGTCTGCGAAGCTTTTCGCTTCAAGTGATCATAGTATTATAGTTGTTGACATGTGGGACACAAGGTATAGTTGAAAGCAGCAACAGCTGCAGACTGTATTAGAAAGAAGTATGGGAAGCTTGCCAAATGGTGGGATAGAAACTGCGTAAATTTTTGGGAAGGCCATGAATTTGATTCACTGCGGAGAGGGGAGTTTCACGGTCATAGTTGATGTGAAAAATTTGGCCTTTTCCATCAGGAGTAGGATGTGCACATGGGATAGGGGTCTGTGCAGATTGAGCATTGAGGATAATCTGCTAATTCAGGCTTGCTAAGAAGATGTGTGTTAAAATGGTTTGCCTGTGCATGTTTTGTTGCATGTTTATTCGCCTATGGACTCTGAAATAATTTGAACTAGAAATTTGGAGCAAAGCCCAACGTGAGTCTGCCTGGCGTTGTAAGTCCCATTGGGGATAAATTTAGGGGGTGAAATTTCCCTAATAGCAAAGTCATGTGGCACAAACTCAAATGCATTAGCATACGCAGAACGCGCACTGTCAACATAGGGTAAGTTGAGATGAGACAAAAGAACTTTTTTGTTAGTCGACCAAAGTTCACCAAATTTTTTTTCGCCCAGTAGGTGAAGTGTTGTTCTTGATCACTTGCTATTCTTACTTTTGATATCTCGATCAATTGCAGAGATATGGGCAGTCAAAGTCTAACATTGTCCGAAATCACACGCAGTTGTCACTTGCTATTCCAATTTTTGACAGCTCGCTGTATTTCAGAGACATTAGCGGTCAGAGTTGACAGTTGTCTGAAATTGCACCTAATTTTGAACGATTTTTGCCCTCCCAAATTTTAAGAAGCCAGTGCCCCCCAAAAGTTGTACTTGGGTTATCACCCCCACTTAGCGACGCGTCACCTGGCAAAGTTTCGGTAGGCTACTCCCCTGGCTCCTAAGATCTTGAGTCTTACATGCAAAATTTTTAGCCATGTGTCCCACATGAAAAAAAATTGTAAGGCGGACCCCATCTGGGGTGGGGTGTGCGCTAGTAAGACTTGGTTATTCTCTAGCGCATGTAAAAATTTGGGGGTGCAACACCTTAGTGACCGAAATATGGTTTTCTGTAAAAGTTGCTTTGGGTGGGTATGGTTTCACCTTTAGATCTCAGTAATTAGTGGAAACAAAAGTTTACCAGATTTTTTTTCGCCAAATGCAGGAGGAATTGCAGTAGATCAACTACTTGTCTCATTTTGAACATCTTTATCCGTTCTGGAGATATTCCCCACTGAACTTTGAAGTTGTCTGAAATCGCACCAAATTTTGCAAGTTTTTGGTTCCTACAATTTTGGGGGAAGGCCCCCAAAATTTTGGACTGGCATTATAAATTCGGCCTTGTACTGATCACTGTGCAAAATTTTATGCCGCTCGGCTAACACATCTTGAAGATCTCATGTTGAAATGAAAAAAAATAAACTTTTGCAGTAAAACATAAGTCTGCTCTGAAAGCTATCGCTTTTGGGCAGACTAATTAATGCATACCAGTAGGTACATTTATCTCCAGATATTTTCTATGTTATATGGGTATACACTATCTCTAGTTAACTGTGGTTTTTTGCGGGGTATTACAAGATTCATTTTTCATTATTTTCATATTATTGCTGCCCATAGAAATGAAGGCAATATCGTTTTCATCATCATCTCCAATCTTTGTGAACATAAATTGCTGAACTTAGCTTTATCAAATTTTGCATGAAAATCTATCTGGACAATTTCTAGAATGTTATCATATTTTTAGGTCATTCGTGTAACGTCAAGGTCATGTGGGTTTTGTTGCATGTTTTTTGCTGCATGATACCCATGGCCGTACTTAGTCAGCCTTGACTGAAGGTTTTATATGTTTTGGCCTAGTCATCGGTGTCATCCACTGCTATCCAGTTTTGTAGAATGTGCTGTAGAAAGTTTTGCTGTAACTTGTAGTTTGTTGTCTGTTTGTGCGGTGCTACAGAACAGTGATCCGAGTGACGTGATCTATACATCGGGCTGCATAGAGCAGGGAGAAGTCTGGGTCAATCAAAATCTCATTCCTGTGGCTGGCGTATTCGTTGGACTAGCACTTGTACAGGTACAAGCCTGCCTGCGTATCTGATACGATGGTGGCATTAGTCAGTAATATTAAACCAGAACTATTTGATGGCTGACTACTTGTCTTTCATAGGGTTTAAAGCCATCTTGTTCAATCTTTTTGAGTTGTGGCTGTATTAATTATAAAATGGTCTGGAAGTTGCCAGAGACTTCACCATATTGCTATTACAGTTAATGATGCGAAAAGCAGTCAGACATATATTCTGTTGTACATTTTATTTTTGTTAATGGTGTGTTACAACTTGAAATTGGAGGTATGTGCCGTGTAAAACAAGCTCAAAAAAGCACATAACTATTAAGTAAAGCAGTAAATAGGTAAATGAGTAATTTGCGGTGCATATAGTTTCATACATCACATTTTTGACGTTTTTCTTTTGTACATTAGCAGCCAGATAACAACCTTTCATGAGCCAGTTTCTCCTGTGGGCCAGGCACTGTGTATCACATAGGATCAGTGCCTGCTCAATAGCCATTGGATATAGCAGATCCATTGAAGATGTGATGCGTAGTTAGTTTTACGCGTGAAAGCAGCTAGACTGCTTTATCGCATCTTAGCCATCGCACTTCTGTCTCTCCATTCATCCGTCCGTTTGTCCATCACACGGGTGGATCAGTCAAAAACGGTGCAAGCTAGGATTACCAAATCTACAACGTTGGCTGCCAGGAAGACTCTAGTTTCAGGAGCCATGAAGCTTTTTCATAAATTCAGAGGAGGTCACCCTGAATGAGAGCACTAAATGAGACGGGGGTAGGAAAAATTTGCGACTTTTAGCCAATAAGTCGCTCTATCTTGATAACGGTGCGAGATAGGCGTAGGTTACGGTTAATCACTAATAGGAAGTCGTACACTGGCTCTCGATTGCCAACGAATTCAATGACCTTGGGTGACCTTGAATGCCAAAATAGGGGTTTTTATGGATTTATTTTGACGATGTCAGGTTGCGAGACACATTTCAAGAGCAAATTGCGCCGAAATTAGTTAAGATAGATACGCAGTAGATGCAAGTGAAATTTTCAGCATTGAACATAGATTTTGATGGTCTAAGCCTTGATTTTCTAGGTTCAAGGAAACCTGAGCATGAGGGCATGAAAGCGTGGTACCTCGTAAAAGTCATTATTTTACCATTGTTGCCCATTCTTTCATGAAAATGGTTGCAGATAGGCATGGTGTGCTGCCTATCACAACAAGCATTAGTGACGAGTTTTTCAGTTGTAGCAACATCGGTGACTTTGAAAGACTCTGAACTTTCCAAAATAACTGGTTTTATTGCTTTTTGTGATCTTTCGCTGCAGCGCACACTACAAGAATGAACTGCGATGAAATGGCTGGAGATAGACTGACAGTTTGCAAACAGGAACTGCCATAGTGCATCTCATGAGCATTAGCTCAAATTTCTTGTTTGTGTTTGTAATAAGACAAACAACTGGAGGGGTCTGATGATAATTTGACATTCTAATTTAGCCCTTATGCCATATAGATGCTCTCCTATTGTATTGCCCCATTGGTCCCAATTGATGCAGCGTATCTTGCTTACATTATACTGTAAAACTTCAAATACAAGCTGGCTCTCAAATAGAAGCCATGTCTGTAACAGTTGCTGGGGGATTTTGAGTCACTTGTTTCAATACATGCTGTATTTCCAATTTAACCTTGGGCTTCTAGGATGCTTGTTATGTCAGAAGCCGAAGACTTTTATTAAAATTTTTTGCATTATTGCGCAATTACTGTATTTTTGTAGCTGATGACTTTTGACTGTTCTCAACTGTGAGCATTGTTTATCACAACAGTTTGTTTATTAGCTGACTGCCAGTTGTTCTAGCTTTTGCCTATTTCAGCATTTTTGATGTAGTTCTGATCACCAAAATTTGCTGTTTGTGCAGATACTTGGAATCTGCTTTGCACAGAATCTGCGGAGTGACATTTTCGCGCAGAAAGCTCGCTGGCTGTCATCCCGTTAGACTGAATGATCGATTGCATACTTAATTGTATTTTATACATGTGTGTTATTCTGTATTATATTGTGCAGTGTTTGACTGTTGTTTGAATGCTGATATTAATGCATCCCGAGTATGGGAATGACTAATGAAAATGATGATTTAAGTAAGTTTGATGCTGCATGTTTTGTGCATGGTATATCCACTAAGTGGTGCACAATGTTTTAGGTCTCAGGCCACTGAAAATAGTTTGGAAGTCACTGTGAGGCAGACTGGTGCAAAATGCTATTGTCATTGATGACGAGCGACGTTTCACATATATGCAACTTTGATTTTACGAGATATCTGGTGTGTTCCAATTTGAAATTGGTGTATGCATCACTGAAAAACAAATCCCAAGAAGTAAGTTAATAAATAGAAAATTTCCGAGACATGTTTTTTTTGTATTTTTTGATGTTTTTCTCTAGAAAGCCATGGTGGCATTCAAGAGGAAAGCATGAAAAAATGCCAGATTTTGTACACAGAGATCTATAAGCAAACTAGTGACTTTGCCACCCTGATAGTTCCAAATGAGCTCAGCTGCTCAGTGTTCGAATTTCTTTCTTTATGAGCATGTGATTACTGTTTATTTGTGAATTGAGCATAATTAACCAGTAAAGTTGGGTGTGGCAAGTACATGTATACTTGTCTGTGTCTGTGAAGATGTTTGGCTATCTACTGTCTGCCGTCTACTGATTTCTTATCTGTTATGTCTATACAGTATTACGACAGCATGCAAGAATGCAAATGGCATGTAGTTTAGAACAAGTCTGTGTCATGCCGGGATTTTTTAAAACTCAACTTGAGACTGTATATGTTGGCTTAGAAATAGAATTTATTATTTTTCAAATTCAGCATTCCTATAAATGTTACTGATTGCTGTTTGGTAAATAAGCTTTTGCTCTGCCAGAGCGGTGCAGCGTGTAGTTATAGTACTGTTGTCATTTTTGGTGTTCTTGCCCTGGCAGTAATCATGTGCTTCATGTTAAAGTCAGTAGATTACAATTTGCAATATGCTCTCATCAGCTCTCCATTATTTCGCGTGATAGCAGCTAGACTGCTTTAGCGAATCTTAGCCATCGCAGTTCTGTCCATCCATCTGTCTGTTTGTCTGTCTGTCTCGTGGGTGGATCAGTCAAAAACAGTGCAAGCTAGGATTGTCAAATCTTCACCATGGGCTGCCTGAATGACTCCAGTTTCAGGAACCGTAAAGCTTTTCCATAAATTTGAAGGGGGTCGCCCTGAGCAGGGGCGCTAAATGAGAGGGGGGTAGGGAAAGCTTGCGATTTTCAGCCAATAAGTTGCCATATCTAAGAAACGGTGCGAGATAGGGCCTAGGTTACTGTTAATCACTAATAGGAGGTCGTAACTGGCTCTTGATTGGCACCAAAATCAAGGACCTTGGATGACCTTGAACGCCAAATAGGGTTTTTATGGACTTTTTGGCAATTTCGGGCTGCAACACAGATTTCAAGAGCGAATTGTACCGAAATCAATTGAGATAGACATGTATAAGCTGTGTATGAGATTTTCAGCATTGAACGTAGATTTTGATGTTCCAAGTTTAGATTTTCTGGGTTCAAGGAAACCTGCGCACGAGGGCATCAAAGACCGGTACCCTCGTAAAAGTTGTTATTTAACTGTTGTTGGCTAGTCTCATGTGAAAACGGTTGCAGATAGGCATGCACATGCTTCCTATCATAACAAGCACTAGTGACGAGCTTGTCAGTCTTCTCAAAATCAATGACTTTGAAAGACCTTGAACTTTCAAAATAAGGGGTTTTTGTTGATTTTTGCAGTCTTCGGCCGCAGCACACACTCTAAGCATGAACTGCGACGAAATGGCTGGAGATAAACTGACAGTTTGCGAACGGGAACTGCTGTAGTCTTTCGTGCATCTCGTGAGCATTAGCTTAAATTTTTTGTTTTACAATGCTGATATTAGATTACAGTGCTCAGTGACAGTAGCACGATCATGTGAAGAGAAACTGACTGTTGTCTTTTACAAGAAGCTCAGCTGCTGCTTAGATAACAGAACGTCATTTTTCATGCAGTTTATTTCATCATATTGCTTGTCTTAACATTGTGACATATCTTGTCAGTTTTCATCTGGCAATATTCGTACATTATGTTAATTACATATGCATGCATATAATGGAGTTCTTACAATTTTTGGTTAAGCTCATTTTTGTGTTTTGTGTTTCTGTAAAGGTTAAACTTTCTGTTTATTGTAAAGTTTAAACTTACTGTTCCATTATTATGTGTTTGTGTGCATTCTGCCTGGAAAGGCCGTCCCCGAAATGAGTCGGGTGGGATGTTGAGCCTTACTCACTCAATCAATTTTAATACACCATATTACAGGTCTTGCTGTCTGTGTGTTTCGTATGGATTCTTAACTCTCTGACAAAAAGGCATAGAAAAACCAATAGTGGTGTTATCGTTCCCAGAGCAGGAATAACCTGTGTGTTGATTTTCAGCTCAAACCATCAAAGGTGAGGGAGGATGGCTGCACAGTATGTTGGCACTGGGCCGACATGTTTCTAGTTGATATTTGTGAGTCAGTTTGTGTTCAGAGTTTTATTGTGTGGATGCTAGTCAGTGCTACTTTGTACAGCGGCAAAAAAACTTTGCCGTTGCTTTTTTTCAGTCAGCTTTGTCACTGAATCTTTACTCGTGTTAATTTTTTATTATTATTGGCAGCCAAGACTGTTTGTCCATAATGTCTGTGTTTGAATACTGCTAGTCCTTATAGTGCATGTTTTCATTATTATGGTTCAATCTAGCAATAGTGCTAGTAATAGCCACAACAACATTTATGGTGCTGTCAACATGGCACTGGTATTGCAGGTGTTCACCAGGTTTATCTACTGAATGTAGAATAACGCCAGGCGGTTGCCGACTTTTGGATCAGATTGATAAGCTTGAGCCACAGATTTACCTGAGCTGGCAGCTGTAGTGCTATATTCACTAATATTTCACTAATTCTTTAATATTACTACTCAGCCCAAAAGTCAGCACCTATTTCACCGAAAAACATCCTGCAAAGGTTAGAAGGCTGAGTCAATCTGGTGGCAGGTTATGTACCGAGATGTCTGCAATCACCCATCCGTGTACTATCGAGATCCTGCACAGAGTAACTTCATTGACTGAACATGTTGTGTTACCACTACGCCAACCAGTGTGAGTGTTGAATTGTGACTACTGTATTAATGTCAATGCTGGTATAAACTGCTGCAGACTGATGATATCAGTTATGTTTCCTCTGTGCACTTTGTGCATCATGTATGCATATCGTATTCACAGTGAATCAAATCTGCCAAAGAAACATAGATTTTGTTACAGATTTTTAAAGCATTGTTACCTAAATAAGTTGCAAAATCCCATTGTTCGTTTATTTTTGCAAAAAAAATATGAAAGCTTTGAAATATATGCTCTCAGCGAATTCAGTTTTTAGTAGCAGCAGTGAGTTTTAGATTGCATGACATCATTTGCATGATCATCACAGTCAGTTTTTATCACAACTGCCAAATGTTAAATGTCAAAAATATGTCATTTTGTAGCCTGCTTTTGGAATGCCCCTCAAATAGTAATAATTGGCATTTACCACACCAGATTCATTCATATCTGTCAAAATTGTGAGCATGATTGTATTTATATGTGAAGGCTTGTTGCACAAAATATTATGTTATATAATGACAAAATACTATGGCATGGCACACCCCAAAGTCTGGATTACTTTAGGAATATGGCAAATTTTTTATTTTTGCTGTCAACCATTGATTCACTGTTATGTTTTGCTGTGTGTTTACGCTCCTGGAAGTTTCATCTTCTTATGCAACAGTTGTTGAGTATGCAGAAACTGTGAACATTTGTGATGTAGTCGTTTTTATGTGGAACATCGGCATTGTGGGTTTAAAAAGTAGGCGAAGCAGGAAGTTGCAGTTTTTCAACAGATGCTGCATATTTCCAACAGAAAGAATTATGAATGCTGAAAATTTTGATTTTACCCCGAAAATTTCCCCAAAATGGGAGTTCTTTAGTCCCAAATTTGGCATTTTTTGACAAAAATCTTTGAGAAGAAGGTCTTTTGACAATTCAAACTTTAGAGGGTCCCTACCTCCCCCTCGCCATGATGCCAGTGGTGTGGAAAGGTAAAGCATAGCTGTTTTTATAGCATGTGTGAGTTTTGTGAGATATGCGTTCATGTAAGTTGCTTGGCTACAGCAGAACTGCAGAGCCAGGATTGTAATATGTACTTACCTTAAAACTGCTAATACAAGCCGGGTCTCATATAGTAGCCGAGTCTAATACATGTGGGAGCCGGGTCTCCAATATAAGCCTGAAATCTAAGTCGTGGAAATAGTTGTTGTTGTAAGTGTACTAGCAGTTGTAGACTGTATTAGTGGTAGGTTTACTGCACTGTGTTTCATAAAAAACCGGACCCCTAAGGCAGGTCGGCATAAATTTATCAAAATAAGTTTGCCTAAAATGATTTTTCGCACAGTGCACTGC
>Ga0209671_1001687_pt1 | contig 18997 bp, 15 predicted proteins | sample WorMetHERISLAND2_2_FD_187401 | JGI IMG/M metagenome (GOLD analysis project Ga0209671, IMG submission 187401) | Marine gutless worms symbiont microbial communities from Max Planck institute for Marine Microbiology, Germany - Olavius geniculatus... | ecosystem: Host-associated > Annelida >...
CATGGTCTTTGTATGAAATATTGACAGTTATCCCCTGTTATTGATTGATTCGTATGTTATTAATTGTTGAATGTTTTGTAACTGTAAGCATAATTGCATAGTTTTGGAGACTAAACTCTGTCTGTCTGTATTTCTCTCTTAATTACATACCATACAAGCCACCTGCTGCAACAGCGCCGTATGTTTACAGACAAAACGACGAAGAAATTGAATGAAAGCACTGATATACTGTAGGTTGCCTCAATATGGGAAAAGCGCAGATGCTGGGAGCGGCGAGCTTGAGAAAGTAGCAGAGAGGCTGCGTTTGCAGCGTCGGATACGGTCGACATTCCCAGCGTATGATGTCACGTGCCATCTGACGCAGTTCCGCCGAGTCGCCGTACTTGCGGTACCTGGCACCGACCAGGTTGGGCGAAGTCGGTTCTGAGATGGACACACAGCGTCCCGTACACTCCAGTATCTGTTATATCATCACACAGCACGCCATGTCCTGCATTTCTCGTCCATGTACACTGTGTTCAGAAACAAACATTCATTCCGACGTCATAATGTGTGTGGTTAGTGCGAAGTGCTAATGAAAGGTAAAGGTAGTCAACTTGTATAGTGCATCGTCGTGTATACACAACTCTAATGCGCTTTTCGTCACTAACCAGAGCCGCTGATCGCACAGCCGCCGCGTGCAGCCTGCAAATACGGGCTGGCGCACCGGCCGGCAAGGCAGCCCAGTCAGCTGTACAAAGGTCCCCACCTTCCGTAACCCACATAATGGGTTACTACTCATTTAACCGACCCCGGAGGGATGGCAAGGTAGTTGGCCTTGTTGGTTGACTGATAGAGGACGCCGGACAAAGTGGTCATCAGTCTAGCGCAGGATAAGGAAAGTCCGCCGGCCAGGACCGACGTTCTAACCACTATGCTACGCCACCAACTAAGTCACACCCCCACACACAGTAAGGCGAGGTCATTAATCATAATAGTTGTAACGGCAAATTACAGTGAGATGTTCGATATTTCATTGAGATTTAGGAACTACAAAGCCTCCGTGTGCTTGAAGCAAAGGTTGTCGTTAATTTTGAGACACGGTGTATGTTTGATAGAGAACTTTCGACCAAAGGCAGTGTTCTGCCTAAAGAGTCGAAAACACAGAACGATATGACATTGTCTGTTTACTAAATACCTGCATAGACAATGACGTATCGTTGTGTTTTTTTGACACCAGCAAAATACACGCTGTAGGCCTACTGGGAGATACAAGTATCCACATTTCATAGAATCTGGTCAGGCACAGAATACAGACATGCGGACAGGCAGTAAGTACCCGCATCGATGAACATTATTTCATATGTCATAATAATCAGTGTAGTTATTAGAGCTGACCAGCACATGGCGCTATAAGTAGGCTATGCTGGCAGACTTGCCAATCATCGCTCTCGATCACCAAAGATTAAAATTCACCACCATCACCACACATAAGTGAGCTAACAAATTTATCGGATAATTTTGGGTCACGGTGTACATTGTCGAGCTTGCCGATGCGACGGACCACTGCGCCAATATTATGCCAGTACGGCAGCTGCAGACAATTATAGTCCTACAGCTGGCAGCGTTATTCCGTGCAAGTACCAAAGCACATAGTAGGCCTACAAGTACAACTTTACATTGCTCAGGTCACATACATGCATACTACACATAGTTACATAGGCCTACTGTCAGAAACAATTAAAGTACTGGAACACAGAAGATGTCAATGAAAATAAATTGGTTAATATGGCCTAAACGTCTTAACACAGACCATTTAATATGGTTAGAAATGCGATTTAAAATCGAACATCACCACCCAGAACTACACAGACTGCGGTTCCATTGCATTCAGTCACAGCTTATAAGTCATCCCAATACATGCTAATACAGGTATACCCGCAACTTGCAGTTCTCAGGATAAGGCATACATTTAAATTGCGATGACATTTCGGTTTAACTTTAATTTAACTCTAAGTTGAATAGCGTATGCCCGCGGGTCGGGTCAGGTCAGATAATAAGTTTGAATTTACCGTTACGTGCCAAGTCGAGTAAGAAAATTTGTCTTGCCTTTAATTCACAGGCTTAATCACGTTGAGCCCAAATTCCATTACGCCGACTTTGCGACAAAGTCTGAGACAAGTTCCCGACAAAGTCGTGCACTTGTCCAGGACACAAATCATGAAAGTCCGCAACACAAATCATGTCGCCGACTTTCATGATTTGTGTCCACGACTTTCCTCGCGGGGAAGTTTCGGTGAAAGTCGGCGTAATGCAATTTGAGCTTTACAGAGCACCTCGATCGAGAGCCATGGGTCACCAGACACGACGTGCTTTCTTGCTAAAAATGCACACTGTTGAGACATAATTGCATGCCTGCGTGAGTAGGGTGGAGCCGCAGCGGCCTGTGTTGAACAAGAAGACCAGCTGGCCGGCAGGATCACCGATGGTGTCGGCCAGGCGATGGAACGTGGACATAGGCACAACGATCAGAGAACGACAGAAGTCCATCTGGGCGTAGTTGATGTGAGCGTTGTACTCACCGCGCCATAGATGCATACCTGACAATCAACACAGGCAGACCCGCGAAAAGTTATAAATATAACGCGGTGGTCACACAAGTTATGTATAAAAATTCTTACAAAAATTAGTTTTTTTATGTTACTGCACTTGTATATAGACAGTTGAACATTTCAACCATTTTTAACGCGTAATATAAACGTTTGTATGCTCTGCATTTTGATAGTGTTTCAATAAACGAATATGGTATTATATGACAGTTATGTAGACACTGCGAATGTGAACGGTTTTATTCAACCTTACTGTTTGACCGACCGTACTTACGTAACGGTCGAGCTATTGCCTATTGGCATGGTTGTCTTCCGTTTGTCTGTCTGTCCGTCCGTCTGCCCGTCCGTCCGTAACGGATGCATTGTGGCTAAGCTTCAGTTCGTAAGAAAAAAGCTTTTTACACTAATAATTCGCCATGTGTGTTAAACTCCGACATGCAAAATTTTAGTTATCTAGTGCAGGGAAACATTTTCAAATTGGGGGTTAAATGGAAAGCCTCCGTCCTTGTTGGCAGAGTCCGTGTCGACGACTTGACGCCACTGCCGGCGATCTGCAGCGAGACGCCAGACCGAGTGAACGCCGGTGCTGAAGGGCTGGACGTCCCGGGACACGGTTCTCAACCATGTATCACGAGGAAGTCCTCTCGGTCTTCTCCATCATGCAGGCGGGTTGCTCATTGCAGTTACCATGACCATATGGTGGTCTTCCTCATATTATCTTTTAGCCAGGTGGCCAAAAAGTTGAAGTCTTCTCAACTTGGAGGCAGCGGAGCAGCATGTGGTAGCCTACTTCTCACTCCGGCATTTGTGACATGGCGCATGTATGGAATACGGAGAATTCTTTTCTGGCACCACATGTCAAAGGCATCTATCCTGTCTTGAGAGTTGCTTGGTTACTGTCCAGGTGTTGCAACAATACAGTAAAACGGGCAGTACGTAAACGACGTAGAGACGAACCTTTGTGCTGAGGAGATTGATGACTTCCAAATATGGCGGTCAAGCTGTGAAGGCGGAAGAAAAAATATGCCTTTTTTCAACGGAAAATTGACCATATCTCGGAAACGGTGAAAAATACGGCGAAGGTTACTATTAATTACTCATAAGCCGTTTCAGATAAAATGAAAATCATGGACCTTGGATGACCTTACAAGTTACTGACAATCAGTACGGTCGGCTATCCTACCGACAACTGAGCTTTTTGTTATCATTAACATTATGGCTGCTGTTAAGTCTGTTAACGGAACAGATTCACGTACACGTACATGCATAATTGAATGGTACTTTGTTTTCCTGGGGTAAAGTAACTACAGTAAAATAGGTGTGGTAAGTAACATGACGTAGGCCCTAAGTAGGCCTACGTTGTAAAAGTTTCTCAGCAACATTTTCTGCTAAACATTGCAAAGTTTGATCAGCATTTGACGAAGTTCTGTCCAAAATAAAAAGGTGCCCATCTATGGTTCTCAGTGTAGCCTATTATATGAATCTGACGGCGGTTCCCTCAATTTCATTCCGCACAATGTAAAAGTTAGGCTACGATACCACGTACGTTCTACCTTTCTCTTCGGCTTCACAGAACACGGCGTCATGTTCGTTGATGGTCAGCAGAGTGATGTTGTCGTTGTCGATGATGTACTGCGGGTCCTCGAAACGGTTGTGGGTGCACAAAAAGTCGTCGAGCGTCGTCGTCAGTAACGGACAGAACTTGTGACAGAGAACGACGTCGAGGACATGGGCCGATTGCTGATAGTTGTGCGGCAGGCGAGCTTGACGCAGTTGTCGTGCTGTGCCGTTGAGTTGCCAGTAGATACGCTGCACTGTGATGAACACCAGCCTCAGCAGCTTGTACAGAATCGTCGTCACAAAACGCTGAGCCACCAGCCAGTTGCCCGACGCCAGGAACCGCTTTCTGCCGCTTGTTACAGACACACGTCGTGCGCTATATGTCATTCAAGCTTACCAGCAGCCTATTTTATCACATGCTGGCTCGAAATTAAGCGCAAATTCTCCTTCGTGCTATCACAACAATATTGTTCAGTTCAAAACAGTAGATAGGCGGATAGATCTCGTTTTGCTATTTACCGTTGTGTTATTGTAAATATTTCTATATTTATTCTATTGTATATATTTACCGTTGCTGCATTGGGTCAGACGACTGTCGAACTGTGTAAAATGGTCACACCAACAGTGCAATTATGGCAGCCCGCTTCATGCGCTGGAAACTTGGAGCGATTCACAATAGGCCTATACGCGGTGGCGCAGAAATGGCTTAAATGTGTAAATTTCGAATATAGCTTTTAAAGCGTGGTCTCTAGAAATAGTTGCAAAAACCTATCTAAGTATTATACAACAAACCAGAACGAAGCAAAACTGCTCTTTCGTAGCCGTTGTCCCCTTCACGCACGCCGGCGCTTCATTGGGATTTGGTGCCAGAGGCACCTTTAGACCATTGCGGTCTGGGCTTGATCAAGCCCGCCACCTTCCTGGAAGTTTCTGAGGCTCCGGTCTGTAATGAATTTTTGCTACACGTGCATCACTACATTGACTGTTGGCATATTCGATCAAATGTAACAGCCAGTCTCTGATTGCAAAGCGCACGTTTTTTTCTACCTTTTTCCATTCAACCACAAATTTAAAAATGTTTCCGTTGCACTGGATTGCTGAAATTTTGCAGGCGCCGAACCACTGCACCAGACTAATTATTCGTATAAAAAGGTCTTTGGTAAGACGTAGCTCTGGCCTACCGCGGAGCGGTGACAGACAACAGCTAGACAACAGACGACTGACTGACGACAGACACCTCGTATAGCAAAGGGCCAGACGGCCCAGACCTTTAAGTTTTAAGCTTAGGTTTAAGGAAATTGTTGCCTTAGGCCTACGCTATCGATTGAACAGTTCCGGTCGTCGGCGCTTTTCTGTGGCGGGCCCGTCGACTTGGAATTCGCTGCCAGACAGTCTTCGTGACTCAGAACTGAGTCTCGACACATTCAAACGTCAGCTTAAGACATACATTTTGCGAAATATTGATGACAGTATGTATTAAGCGCATCAGAGATCTTTTGAGTATGCGCTATATAAATTTACACTTCACTTACGAATCTCTAGCTCTACCTCTTTACATACTTGCATTCATACATAGTTACATACTTTTGTCGTTGTCATGGTTATTTCAAGTTGTTGTTGTTGTTGACATTTTGTTAAATTTCCGGATATGCAGACGCCGTGAAAAGTGATTTTAGTACATTAAGTTCATTTCATCGTACATATTTCTTTTGCGTGTCGTGTAACAACAACTGTTGCTGAATATGGTGTTTGAAAGATTATTTGCAGGCGTAGCGAATCAGTTTCTGGGAGGTTATATCGAAAATCTTAGCAGTAAAGATGTTTCGTTTGGACTTCACGGTAAGAAGGCCCAGATGCCTTCAGCGTAGGCTTAATATTGACTGACTGATAGTACTTTTCACGAAACTCCGGCATTTTAATTTTAACGTATTGGTACATGTAACGTGTACATACCGCAATTCCGACGTTCGCTTGTCTATTTAGGTCTAGGCCTATTAGAGCAACTAGGCCGCTAGTTGTGGTGCTGTTTAGTGACTTGCTGACTTTTTACGCGCGACAGCTATGCTAAGCGCGTCTTAGCTATCATCTGTCTGTCACTCTGTCTGTCCGTCCGTCTGTCACACCCTGCTAGCTCTCTACTTCATGAAAACAGTATAAGCTTATCTAAGATCGCAAAATCTTCACTGTGGGCTGCCACAAGGACTCTAGTTTTTTGTGACAAAATTTCGTGCATCTGCGGAGGGGATTCCCGTCGAACGAGGGCGTTCACTAATTTAGCGTGGAAACGGTTGCGGGTAGACACAGATCGACTTGCTGCTTTTATATCGTAACAACACTGCTGACAAGCATTCCAGGGATACCAACATTGATGACCTTGAAATATAAAAGCGTGTTTTAGCGGTGTTTTTTTGCGATTTTAGGCTGCACTAAAATTACCGGAGACAGACCAGGACAACCTGCATATAAAATTTTTTGGCATAACATTTTAACCATCTTAGTTTCGACCTTCTGGTTTCAAATTTGAGTACTTAAAAATTTTTCAAACTATGATTATTTTATTGCACGTTGTACACTGATTCCCAGGGTAGAAGCAGTAGGAGCACTGATGCTGTCGCGCGTCATGTGAGCTTTGCTCACATTGTTTGTATTGTGTCTATTACACTGCACATTTTCAGCTGTTGATAATCAGGCTGCAATGTCAAAAGTTCAATAAGAAAAAGATTAACAGCAATCGTAGGGCATTTTTATTACAAGAATTCATTTTTATCAGTTGCATCAGTTATCACCTGCATGTTACTTAAAATTACATATGTTTGTAGGTGATATTATTCTACAAAATGTAGTTCTGAAGGACAATGTATTGGTAAGTGGCTTGCTATTTGTTCATACAAATTTGTTTTTGTTCACAAAATAATTACCAGGAGTAATAGGTACTACTACCGGGTAGTTTTGCTAAGTGTGCACACAACTTTTTTTGCAGGCATCCTAACAAGTCACAGAACTTGTCCTTCCGTCCAGTGTTTGAACTGGGGGGTTGAAGTGGTTGAACCCCTAACTGTTTTTTCAACCCCCCTAACACACTGTCAAATTATGTACTGGGGGGGGCGTCAGCTATATACTATATACATAAGATTTACATCACAATTTTGGTTCGGTTCCAATCGTTGAAATGTTCACCCCCCAACTGATTTTTCTCAATTCAAACACTGCTATCGTCTGTTCGTCCCGTATGGTTTCAAATCGTTAATCATAGCATGAAAACGAAAAAGTGCAGGAAAGCTAAAATTGGTGCCAGAGTTCCTCAGGACATCAGTAACCAGTGCCAATATTTGGCTCAAAGGGGCAGTCGCACAGTGGCACAATATGGCGGCATTGGGCCTATATACTTTTACCGACCACAGATTCACAGAAGTGACGGCAGTATTGTTTTCGGCGCGGTCGCCAAGTTGTTTTCTTATCTCTGCTGACATGATAACTCATGAATTGCTGCACTCAGCTTGATGAAATTTTGCGTGAACATCATGTAGGCCTACGAGTACCTTAAGAGCCTCCAGGCTAGAACTCTAATAAATATGAAGATCAATTTACAGGTCAAGGTCATATGTGGTTTTTTTTAGTTTCTTGCATGTTTGATACTGCCTTAACCAGTTGGCCTGGATTCACGAAACGTCATTCACTATAAGGATGGCGGCGTCACTTCATTACTGTCCACTGAACCGAGTAGAGCTGCGCGTGTGCAGTACTTGGCCTTGAGTAAGGCTTGACAGTCTTTCTGTTGTAGTAGGTTAAAGGTTATTAAAGGTGGTGTTATAGTTCTTAGTGGAAGCGCATTTCAGAGCTACAGAGCGTCACCTGCCATATGGGATCACACAGTGTTACGTGCCACCCGACACAGGTGAACGCACCTCACCTTAACCCCAGCCAGATAGGCCGGTACTCGATTTAGGCTACTAGTACTTATATACCCTGGATGGATGGAAGGCTGAGTTGACCTAGGCGGCTGGTTACATACCGAGATAGTTTATTTGCCTGCAGGCAGTCACCCATACAAGAACTGTAGATATTTCTATAAAGGATTGTAGTTTTGCATTAGGCTACTGTATTGGTAACATTTGGAAATGAGATTTGATACAGTTGTAGTTGCTCTCGCTGTCTAGCTGTGATTAGCCTGTTTCCTTGTCTTGCAAATTTTTTTTTAAATAAGTAATTTGAGAAAAGCTCACGTGACATGCGACAGCATCGGTACTGTCATTTGGAGAATCAGTGCATAGCGTGCGTTCTGAAAGAGTACCCAAATTTGAGGCTTCCGTACGCAGCACTTCTTGAACCTAGGAGGTCGCAACTCAGACGGTTAAAATCTACGTTCAGTGCTGAAAATTCATGTGCGAGTTGTCTTGGTCTATCTCCAGCCACTTCGGCGCAATTCACTCTTGAAATGTGTGTCACAGCCCGAAGTCGCAAAAATTCACTAAAACCCACTATTTTGGGGGTTCATGGTCGTTCAAAGTCATTGATGTTGATACACCTAAAAATCTCGTCTCCAGTGCTTGTTATGACTGGCAGCATGTCTGTGTCTATATAGCTGTAACCGTTTTCACGCTAGACGAGCCAATAGCGGTAAAATAACGTCCCCGTTTTCACGCCGTCATTCGAGGGGAACCGCGTCACCCAGCGGCACGAAATTTTGTCACAAAAAACTAATCATTGGGGCAGCCAACAACGAAAATTTTGTGATCCTAGCGTGCACCGCTTTGACAGAGCTGCAGGGTGTGACAGAAAGAAAGACAGACGTGTCGTCGATAGCTAAGATGCGGCGCAAAACATAACATGCTTTCGCACATAAAAATCATCATGTTGTTGTTTGCAAGGATTCACTGGATCTTGGGATACCCATTAAAATGATTCATGGAAGCATGGGTAAGATAACATGATACTTACAACACATATTTTTGTCTCATGCATTTAGTAAGTAAAATGTAAATTTATACAGTGCATATGCTTATAGAGTGTCTCAAAAGACGACACCTTTTTACTTTCTGTCATATCTCTTGTCAGATGTTAGGTATAGCTCATCACTGCTCTTGATGATAAAAAACCTCTAATGCTTTAATTGTATATTAAACAGCTAACAGCTATGTTTATAGCTGGCGACAAATAAAAAATGGAACATAGGTGCCTATAGTCAGTACGAATGGTGGAAAGCATTGGCATTGTTGACGAATTGATCAAAGGAGCTGGGCACCAACAAATCACCGATTTTACTCATGCAGCTCGCATTTCTTGTAAACCGTTGCAGTGAACAGCGAAACCGAATTAAAACATGTTGACGAGTAAAAATGAAATGCTGTTCCACTTTATTATGTGCCACATGCTAACTCAGCAACAGGGTACACATCAGCATAACAAACTATACAACACAATGTTATATTTCAACAACGTAAACAAGATTCAACGGAATGTGTTAGGTGAAAAAGTGCCTACAATGTTAACGCAACAGCTAAGTAATGGAGTAGACTGTGTACTAATGAAAGTTGGATCGACAATGTATCTATCAATTACAACAAACTATACAAGAAGCTCAGTTACTGCTTAGAGAACAGCTTGGTGGATTCATCTCATCATAATGCTACTCTCAGGCATTTGACATACGACTGAGGACACAAAATGAGAAAGGGCACGGAAAATTGGCAATTTTCAACCAATAAACTGCCAAATCTCAGAAATGGTGCGAGATAGTCAAGAACTCCATTCAAATTTCTTGAAAACTTCTACAGATGCCAATAGCAGCGTCTTTTGTGGAGCTGACTATGAAGAGTCCATGATACTAGTTTGCATTGTATTAACAGAATCGCAGTGCATGAGAGACACAGAGACAGCTACATCTAAGACAGGGCATCTGCAATTCATAGCAAGCTATGCTGACGTCCTGTAAAACACAATGAAGGCATAGACTTTAAACGGCAGCACTTGAATGTCAACCGACATTGGACTTTGCCGGTTTGATGTGCTTAAGCTTGAAGACCCAAGCCCAGTAGCAAGGTATTTCATTCACTTGTAGTGCTGGCACATGAACAACTATTCCTCCTCTTGCACGCTTGTCCCACTTGAAACTTTTGGCTTCATAGCCAAGCATAGTCACTGTTGTATGTGCTGTAGCACTGACTGCACCCAGTATCAGCTGGTTGTCCTTAGGCCAAGCCAATGATATTGCATATACACTCGTATCATCACCTGTCTGCTTGCTTGTATACCTGACATACACCAGTCCAGCACTCTACTCAACGTAGTACAGACAATAACTGAATTACTGCTAAATAACACAAAATCTATCAGCTAGTGAAACAGAAGACAATGAGAAAGGCAACATGTTCAAGTGGCTTGCCACACGTGGATGGAGAATGGTGCTAATTTCACATAACACTTTATGTAGCAGTACAAGTGTTATCACTGCTACAGCCGACAAGAAAATAAACCTGAATTGTCCAGAGCTGAAACAGCACAAGTGCAAGCAATGACATTAAACAAGTAAGAACATGATATAACTGTCATTAACTGAGCTGACAAGCACAAATTTGCCTTATGGCAATTACAAATAAAAGTAGTACAAAAAAGAGCTCTAACCAAACGGAAGATGTAACAGTGTCCTTCTGGTGTTTCCAAGGCTTCGATGCATAAATGGCTTCACCATTCACAGCAAGCCAGCTGCCCATCTGACGCAGACGCTCTTCATATATTGGTGCTATCATGCCATCAGCCGTCGGACCAACATTGATCAGTAGGTTACCACCACAACTGCAATAAACAGTCATTCTTCCAGGTTTCATTTAACTAACCCTGGAATAATTCAGTTAGTTCAGTTAGGAAAAGTGCATTTTTTGCAGTTATGTCAACCACTACATACAATACTTTGCCTGTGTACTCTGACAGTAAACGAGTCCAATGTGATTTAAGTCTTTTTGCAGAAGGTCCTACTGGGTAACTGCAATTATTTCAGTCAGTTTTAAGTTTGCAAGATTTCAGGATTTTGCAGGACAAATCTCTTTATTTGAGATGCACGTGTTTATTTCAGATTAAGGATAAGCGTCGAATTTCAGGAATTTTGTGAATTTCAGGGCGAGCACACGCTGTTCATGCACACAGAAAGAGTACAGACCTGACTGTTGTGACAAGAGTCGCTATGATATCGTCTGGTGAAAGGTAATCTGAGATCGGTGCATTACGTCGGAAACCCCACGACCGACGATCAATTGTCATGCAGTTTTCCCACTTGCGCTTCTGCAAGACACCTGTTAGTCAAACCAAGTCCATATACATTATGCATGGAAATGGAGAAAGCAAATACCGGTAAACAATGGTGTAGGATGAAACACGAATCTCTTTAAATATAAACAGCAGTACAATCGCCCACAAACTAGCAATCAACAAGTGAAAAATAATTGCAGCTGGCATCATAGCATGTAAAGTAGAAAGACTTCAGCACAGTGCTTTTGGTGAGACACAATATGATAACAATTCTATCACTGAAAGTCACTGAATAAAACACTATTGTCAAACAATGTTTAGTTATTTGCCAGCATTTCTGCTTACAGTTCCCTAGGCTGTAGCAGACGACAAGTTAGTCCTTGTCTTAGGGCTTCTGACTTGGACTGTGAACGCCAGATGCTACCATTACACAATATCAGTATCAGAGGAAATGCAGTCCTAAAGCAGTGGTCCAAATAACAAAAATGCGTGTCTGAAGCACAGGAAAAATAACAACAAATTAGTCCTGCCACTGGTCTTGTTACAAAAGAGCAAACTAATGCTACTTTTGGTTTTGTAAGAGACCTATATAATACACCATAATCTCTAAACTGGCATCTGTGTCTACAAGGAAGTTAAGAAACCTGTGAGTACTACTGCAGTACACTCATAGAGCATAATTGGATATTGGATAATGTAATTGAATCATAGAGCTAACCAGGATTATAACGATCATGGCACGTAATGTAGCCGCCATGATTGCATTTGATACCATGACCCCAGCGATCATTAGTCAAAACTGTGTCCTTCACTGGACTTTAACACACACAATCACTGCTGAAAATGCACTGAACATTCACATATGTCTTGGATAATATATGTATGTCAACACTGTCAAAGTACTGCTTCCATGCTAAAATCAACCTCCAACAATGTAGCATCTAAATCTTCATGCACAATGGTCTTAATTCTAGTTGGACCCCTACTTCCAAAAGTTACTGCTAATTGCTCTTACAACTGAACTTGATGTAACTTGCCATTTGAACTGTGAACTAAAATTCTCCAAATGACAGCTTATGGTGATGAGCATTAACACACTAAACTTCTCTATGGCACCAGTGGTTAGGTTACGGTTAAATCACTGATAGTCAACAGGCCCTCTCACAGCTCTGTGACCAATGCGAGCGGTGAGCATCTCTGTTTCCAAGGCCCCGAGCCGGCAGTGTGCCGCAGACGCCTCGCCTGCCGTATGGGATCACACACTATTACCTGCCACCCGATACAGGCGAACCCATCCCTGCTTTATATATGGGAGGAGAGCCAGATCTCCGCATATTACTGCTGTAACCTTCCTGGCAGTGCAGCCAGTGCCAATTTGTACTGCTTGGTGGACAGAGGCACAATGTGTGTGAACAACCTGCCCAAGGTCGTTACCTGGCAGTCTCTCAGAGTCGAACCTGCGACCTGAGTGACCTCCTTATATCGAGCATCCTTATATTGGTCAAAATCAAAGGTGTCCTCAGCATATGTTAGCACAGTGTTTTTCAACCGGGGTTCTGCGCAACCCCAGGGTTCTGCGAGCATCTGCCAAGGGTTCCGCAGCTGGCCAGTAAAAAATAAGCTAGCGTGCGAAATCTCGCCAAACAGTGTCGTAGAAATACTCATCATGAAATATTTTGTTCAAAATTGCGTTTCTACGCATTCATTTTTGCATAGATCAACTTTGTTAAATCATTTTTGCTGTTAGTAGCCTTGGTGTGTTTGCATTTTTAGAAGCGTAGGCTTTCTATGCATGAAATTAGGCTACTCAACTCCGAGGATAAGTGTAGTATCGCAAATAAAGATGAGGAAGAGAGAAAAAACATTGATTAGGGTTAGGCCTATGGTTACGAAATCGTTTGACCATTTACGTAAGAAATTCAATTCTTTAAACACTATGCTAAGGAAAATTAAAAAGACACGTAGGCCTATCTTTAACGAGGACGTCCACATGATAAATTTTTTCAGTTGGCATGGCTGGGGCTAAGCGGCCGTGGACGACCACTTCGCCCGTGGTGTTACGTTAACTACAATAACGTACTGCTACCTGTCAATGTAATCAAATTTAATATTGGTCATCTTTGCTTGCTTTGTCGTCCTCACAAGGGCTTTGCTCTGCTAAGGAAATGAGTCCGTAGACACCCTGTAGCTTCTACCTTGCGTACATCGTTGGACGCTTGGATCAATGCATGGGGTTCTGTGAGTGACCTTCAAGCTTGTTCAGGGTTCCGCGGCAACAAAAAGGTTGAAAAACACTGTGTTAGCATGTCTATCATTATGCAGCGTGAAAAGTGCTTGTCTGCTTGCCAAAGTATAGGCTTAGCTTATCATGCATTGTCTAGTTGGATCATCATGGGATACGCACTCACGCAAACGTGTAAAGTTGTCTGTCTGCCCTGTAGTTCAGGTTTGTAACCTCATAGTCAAGTAAATAAATCCTAATTTAAGCAGAATTTGTCCTCTAGGTAGTAAAAACCAAAAGCGAAACCATAAATCATGGGTTAAATTACAAAACTAAAAGCCAAACCAAAAAACCATGTTTTTGCAAAACTGAACTGAAAAATGAATCGAAAACCAAACTAAAGTCATATTTCGCAAACTGCAAACACCCACATCTGATGTCAACTAAGCGATGACTGGCTACCATTGGTTCTAAAACAATGAAGTGCACACAGCTGGATGTGAGTCACCAGTTTAAAACTAGTTAGAAAAGCAAACTAAGCCTTACTTCCACCCATACTAGCTTATGAGAGTGTCCCATATATAATTCACGAAGCAAATAAACATCTACATTGCAGTGTGCTATCGGGATTGGTGTACTCAGTATATTCCAACTTTTACAACCTAGTTTTGATGACCCACTTCACTAAGTGTCATATCATGTGGCCTACACAGTTAAAGGCCAGGCAATCCACTGCTTAAAATCTGTGACTGCATGCAATTGATCATAAGAAAAGAAAGCAATGCTTTTGGCTACACACCTGTCATTGTAGAGCCAAGCCAGGAAACCTGTGCTATTCCAGTATGTGTCTGGTGCCTCCCAATCACCATCCGACCACACTATGTCAGGCCGATAATCGTTCACTATCTCAAATAATTCTGGTAGAGTCTTTTCCTGTAGAAAAAATTCAAACATGTAAAACTACGAAAAAACAAAGTAACTCCTTAAAAAATAAATAACAATAAAGAAATAAATAATCACTAGAAATTTGTGGCAGAGCCCAAAATGAGGCTGCAGGTACTGTTGATCCCAGTGGGAGAAAAATTTAGGTCATAGACATTTCCCTTATAGCAACGTTATGTAGCACGAATGGAATTGCATTGGTCTACACCAGTGCTGTCCAACCTTTTTGACACTGCGGGCCAATTAGTCAATTTTCCACCAGCTGGCGGGCCGCAATCAAGGGGGGCCATGGCGAGCGCGCGGAGCGCGAGCCTATAAGGGGGGTCTGGGGGCGAAGCCTCCAGCGGGGTCCAGGGGCAGAGCCCCTGGTCGGGAGGTCAGGGGGGCAAAGCCCCCCTGAAGCTGAAACACTTTTTGCTTCCGAATGTTCAATGGAAACCGCAAATTCGCCCATTTTTCTGAAATTTAGAAACGCAAAAGACCATCAAACATTGTTGAATTTTGCAAGTTGATTTCATCTGAGTAATCACCGGGCCAAAACTACAATTTATGTGGGACGATGTCGAGCCACATGAAATTCCCTCGCGGGCCGCATGCGGCCCGCGGGCCACGGGTTGGACAGCGCTGGTCTACACAATGCATGTTCTGTTGATCTTGGGTGGATCAACACGCATGCCTAAAACTGTTTTGTTTTTAGACCAGAGTTCACCATTTTTTGTCCAGTGTCGAAGTGGTTGTCGTTGATAACTTGTCATTCCGATTTTTGATATCTCAATCCATTCTGGAGATATTTGCAGTCAAATTCTAAAGTTGTCCTAAATAACACCAAATTTTGGTCATTTCTTGCCCTTCCAAATTTTTGAGGTGTGGACCCCAAAAATCCACATTCTTGAAATTTGTACCTAATTTATCATGCCCGACTTATGGCATGTTATGTGAAAAGTTTCATGAAGTTAATTCTCTAACCTTAAAGTTATAGCATGCATACACTGAATTTTAAACCAATTTTTGTACTTTCAGTTTTCACTGAAAAAAAATTGTTGGTGGGACCCCATCCCTAGTGGGGTGTGCACTAGCAAGCCTTGGTCATTCTGTAGTGCACGCAAAAATTTGATGGTGCAGCACCTCTAGGGGAGAAAATATGGCTGTTCAAAAAACTTGATTTGAGTGGGTCAGAGTCCACCTCCAGATCTGTGTTGTTGGTAGACCAAAGTTCACCAGACTTCTTTGCCCAATGCAGAGGAATTGCTGTCGATCAATTAGTTTTTTGATTTTGGATATTTCTATGCATTCCATAGATATTCACGTATGTAGTCATCCGAAACTGCACCAAATTTTGCATGTTTTTGGCCCCAGATTATTTGCAGGCAATATTTTTAGATCCAATTTATAAAATCGAACACACTTCCCATCATGTGGCAAAGTTACATGGAAATCAGCCAATGGTGCTCGCAGATCTCACACTGAATAAAAAAATGAACAGCAGCAAAAATATGGCCTCCCATTACTATTGTAGGCCTATGGGCAGCCGAAAAATAAAGTTTCAAGCAGTTCCGAAGAGTGGCATTCAATAGTTAGAATCTCAAGCACAGTCAATTATTGGTCATGTATGCAATCCGTCTATACTACTTACAATCAAACTACTCAAAAGACATCTTCCATATGGTAAAATGAATCTGTGTTCTAAATTCGGTTTTTAATCAATTTAAATGATGTCCAGAGATGCTGCAATGACAGGCCAGTTAATTTTTATTCCGTCAATTAGGCGCTCAGGCTAGTGACCATCATTTTTTGTGCACCCTGACAAATATCCCACTGCTACTGTTACTACATTAACTGAAACTGTTACCATTAACTGCTTTAATCATCTATGTGGCCATGCTTCTAAATAAACTTGATTTGACGATAATAACTGGTATTGGCAAAAACACAAACAACAGACCTCTACAAATTTTGTTGTTGCAAAATTATTAGCCTTGTCTTGGAGATAGAGAGGATGGAACCAATCATACAGTGAGTGATAAAGTCCAAAACGAATATCACTTCGATTGCGTACTGCCTTGGCCAGATCACCTGTAGACATATAACGCTTGAGATTTATACAAATGCATAATAATAACAGAAATTTCTTCACATTAGCCATAGATGGTCCAGATATTTGCAGTGGCAATACCAAACTGTGCAAATTTGTACAACATGAGACTTGTGACTTAACAGTAAACATGAGTGGTACAAGAGACTGAGAACAAACTGTCATATCCATGTAGTAGGTTCACGTGAGAGCTTATTAATCATACAAACCAGTCTTGTTAGTATACATCTACAGGGTGCGGCAAAAAAAGTAGCCCCTGAAGTTTTTTGCCATTTTTTCAGCAACCATTTAGAATTTTAATTTGAAATTTGACAGGTTTATTTCCGGAAACGTTCTACATCTAACTGTCAAGTGAAATATGATTCTGTTGAAAAAAACAATGAAATTATAGGCTTCTGAATATGATTGCCTACCGATTTTTCATCACTAGAAAATGTTTAAGCTAAAAATGCTATTTAATTTACAAAACCCAGTTACCACGTTAGTGCCAATGGCGTCACAGTGACGCTTTGAGAAACAGTAATTTATTTTGTTTATAAATTATCACTAAATTATCATACTTTTAAAGCAATCGCCAGCTGCACAACAGATTCATCTTCCAGCAGGATGGCACGCCAGCACACACAGCGCAATGATGTGCAATATTGGAGGCTTACCGCAAGCTCAAAACAAAGCCGAAAACAATCGCTGAACTTGAGGAATCGCTTCAGGTTATCTGGGGCAACCTACCACAAGGGCCAATCAACAAGATGGTGAAAGACTTCTCAAATTAAGCTACTGAAGGCTTGTTGGAGCTTGGAGCTGTCGGTGGACACTTCAAACATTCACAGTGACAATGGAATTCTGGCATCTGATCATTAGTTAACTGCGTTGTTTGACTTGTTTCAGCGATGTTATTGAACTGGTGTTGTTGCTTGAACATTTTTTAATGACGAAAAATCAGTAGGCGCCAGGGTGGTCACGTTAAAAAATCTATAATGTCGTCATTTTTCAATGGAATCAAATTTTATTTGGCATTTAGCCATAGAACAATTCCGGAAATAAATCTGTAAAATTTCAGATTAAAATGCTAAACGTTTGCTGAGAAAACAGGAAAAACTTTAGGGGCTACTTTTTTTGCCACACCCTGTATGTAAAGAATGTTAAAGCATAAGGTTTGCATATGCACAGCTGCCAGTATGACTCCTATCTACAGTGTAGTGTGCAATTGTAATGTATCTACTGCACCACATTGCCTGAAATGAAAGTAGTAGTGTATTTGAAATTCAAGAAAGAGGAGGGCCAGAGACCTTCCATCAGAAGCTGAGGCCGTTTTGTTAACTGACACATAAATTGTGATGTTTCAGGAAGCAATATTGTGCAAATTTTTAGCACTAAAGGGCCATGGCAGTTAGCCCTTAATGTAGATGTGCGACTACATGAAAACAAGCTGCAATGCAGCCAAAGCGAAAAATTATTTTAAGCTGTTAAGGCAGAACTTAATATTGTTTCTTTTAGACTCACCAACTAAGTCTCTCATGGGTCCAACATCCATTGAATTCCAATTGAATGACACATATGATGGCCAGTTTGTGTAGCCCTCATGGTGTTTGCTTGTCAGTACCACATATCTATGATTGAAAATACAACATGAAACAACACCTTATAAACACAAGCAATGTGATGGAGAGAGAGCCATAAAATATGATAATGATACAGTACTAAACACATCACACAGTTTGTGCTGTGAATATGGCAGGTAAGCTGCCAAAGTCAAAATATTTGAAATGGAACTGAAATCAGAGAAATGCAGAACTAGTGCTGCAATGTAACAATCTTTGAAAAACAGAGACATTATGGTACTCATCAAAAACTAAAAAGTAACACTAGTCACTGTCAAAGAACATTGACTATACTGATATTTACCATGAATTATATAAAAAAGATGTTATTTGATTCACATTGACAGTTGCCCAGTAAACTCCAACGTTACCGACCATAATGCTGGAACAAAAATTAATCTGAAATGGCTGTGTGTCTAAAGTTCAATAATCAAAAGTGTAGCCACAAATTCTCAGTCACCCAAATCCCGATCCTAACCTTTATGGCTTTAACACCAACCCATGCGCACAGCTAAAAGCTGAGCGAATGTGGAGATTGAGTTGGTAACATATGTATGAAATCACAAGAACTGTAAAACGTTCGAACTATTAATCCTTTGGACTATCAACCTGACCTTTTTAAAATATGTTTGCATCAAAATTGATTGACGACGTAAGAAATTTACATTACGAAGAACGTATTAAAAGATTAAATTTAATGACATTAGAAAAAAGAAGGCTTAGGAGTGATTTAATAGAAACATTTAAAATT
>Ga0209671_1001688_pt1 | contig 18996 bp, 9 predicted proteins | sample WorMetHERISLAND2_2_FD_187401 | JGI IMG/M metagenome (GOLD analysis project Ga0209671, IMG submission 187401) | Marine gutless worms symbiont microbial communities from Max Planck institute for Marine Microbiology, Germany - Olavius geniculatus... | ecosystem: Host-associated > Annelida >...
GGGCAGAGTCCTTGGTTGGGGGATCAGGGGAGCGAAGCCCCCCTGAAGCTGAAACACTTTGCTTCTGAATGTTTAATGGAAACCGCAAATTCGCCCATTTTTCTGAAATTTGGAAACACAAAAGACCATCAAACATTGTTGAATTTTGCAATTCTTGCTGGAAAATGACAAAAAACGCACCTTTTCGTATAAAGTCGCCTGTAAAAAATTTTCATGGTCTGGCCAAAGGGGGGGGCCATCGCACCGTGGCCCTCCCCCTAAATATGCCACTGAAGTCCATCAGTTGATTAATCTTATCTATAGTATACATTACAAACCAAAATGTCTTCTTTGTTAAATGCAGACTTGTCAAACAACTCTATCACATCCTCATTCAATCTAATTTCTTGCCTATCTTTTTTGTTTAATCCCCCCCCCTTCTCCCACTTATAGCCAACAGTTCTCTTCCATCAGTAAACAGTGAAAACAAATGTCAAATAACTATGTGACTCACCAAAAAGCCAGACACTGAGTAGTACAAGAAATGCTGGGTCATCCCGAGCCCACTGGTCTTTTGTCTCTACCACAGCACACATACATGTACTTTCAATGTTATAGTTGTACAGTTTTCAACACCTAATAGTAATAATTGTTTCAAATTAGATGTTTCAGGCCTTAGAATCTCAACTTTACCGGGTACTGCAAATAATAATAATAACAAAGTGTGAAATAATAATAATAATAATGTTTACTCTACTGTCATAAAGGCCAACTGATTAAAGCAGAACAGCCTATCTGGTCATCAGTGAGTGCTATAAATGGCTATAATCATTGTCTTTTAGTGTCTCAGACAGAGGCATGCTACAATGTGTAACTTCATTTATTAAAAAACTTCATAATGCACACTATACATCTGTGTATAAACTGAGTTACATATTGCTGAAAATGGCTACTTACGTTTGCGGTAGGCAAAATTGCGATACCTGCAATAAATGGCAAAAATATATTATTTATTATGCATGATCTTCATCAGCAAGAAGACACTTCAAACTAATAATCCATAGCAATAGGGCCTAACAAGGCTTACTGAGCAGTATTATCTGATGGTATGTAAAAATACATATATGTTTTATCATGGTCTTTTACAAAAGTGTAATGGAACATAATAAACTCTAAACTGTGATGAAATATATCCATTAAACAGTGTGTTAGGCATGAAATATCTACATAATAAACACAATTGAGATGCGTTTCGACTGTCATACTTGACAGGAGTCAGATTATAGATGGTTAAAACAATGTGGTAAGAGACAAGAGAATGAAATAGGGCAAGAAACAAGCAAAGTGTTATCTGCCGTGGAAATTCACAGAAAATAAATAGTCGATTTTTGCTATATGCCGTGAATTTTCATGGAAGCTAACATGAAATGGTTATCTGTTGTGAAAATTTATTGAAAATAAATAGACCTATCATTAGGCCTACCTGCTGTGAATTTGCATCGAAACAAAGTATAGTAAAATAATTGCCAGTGCTACTTAGTACAGTATTATCCGATTATACAGGTAATAATAGTAAGTTAGCAACTTTTGTAGCCTGTACGTTTAGACTATATAATTGATCACATCACTAGTAAGTGGCCATGGCTTTTCAGATGTATTTCTAAAATGTATAAACTATACGCAAAGAGTCAAAACATGGCACTAAACTCCTGTCTATATTTTCGCCCAGACATCGGCAGTGAACGAATTTTGCAAATCAGTCAGACTTGTGACCGTGGCAGACAATTTGCATTGAAATTTCTATCTTGCCTAAAGTAACTATCAGATACCTCGCATAAAACTGGCAGAAACTGTGGTGACAGAAACAAGTTAAGCTTCCTCAACATGCAAATTTGTCACTATACCAAACTGTTATTATTAGGCCCTAATTGTGTGATTATTCACTTATTTCTCAGCTTCAATATATACGTTTCCGTACACCAATTTTCACGGCATATATCCGAAAGTAAAAAAGATGCTTCCGTGAAAATTCACGGAAAGTAAGTAGTAGATTATGACTATCTGCCATGAATTTTCACGGCAGATATAATCTTCAAAAAAACAAAGCCACTTATGAATTTCCATGTGCAAAACAAATCAAATTGCTGCTAAAATATACAATTATGTGTCCGAGCATTGGACGACCTTAACGTTTGACCTTTTGACATCAAAATTACCTTGAACCAGCACAATATTCAACACAAGAGACAGTGTGGATAAATTTATCAATGTTTTTTTTTAAATTTTCAAATTCATCAGCTAATCAACACCATCACTCAAGGAGATCAGTGGCTAATGTACTGAGTGACAAACTCAAATACGTACACTTTCTGTGGAGATACAAACAGATGCAGCATCTGCCAGAGAGCATATTCAAAGTCCATATGATGAAGGTGAATAAAGCGACGTAGAAACTTGTAGCGCTTAGCATCGGCAGTTCTTGGCGATGTGACACTGGGCTGCTGTGACACAGAACGGCCGAATGAATGACTGGCAAATGGTGATGCAGCTTCTGCTGTTGGTGTTGGAGATAAGTGTTCAAACTTCATTCTCATCTTCAAGCTATCATTTTACAATATGAAACGATAACAATACCAACAAACTTCTCATTAGAACCGATAAGTCTTATGTGTTCTGCCAATACGTATACCGATACACACAATACAGTAAATCAAAAACTGCCAAACAGATGAACATCACTGCACTGCAAGAAGTCAAGAGTTATGGCTTACAATGGAGCTATAGTTAGAGATGAGGTTAGCTTTGAATCATGTATTTCCTGTTTTTACAAAAAAATAACAAGTTAAGTCTACAAAGTGTGAGCGACAAACACCCGTCGGTGTGATGCCCCAGTCCTGGGGCCCTGTCGACTAACTATCCAGATCCAGATCCAGAATTAGACTAAACAGGCTGAACCCATATACGACTCGTTCTACCACTACGCTACTTATACAAAGCAGGAGCCACGAGCAAAAAAATAACACCACAGAAAAATGTTAACAGCGCACGTACTGTCAGCAATAACTCTTCTTTGTAAATAATGCATGTCTTGTATGCTATGCCAAATTTACGACACTACTTACTATAAATGAAACTTTAAAGACCAAAAATGATCCTGTCAAATGTGACGTCATGTAAACAAAACAGATACATATTCTTTGCTGGCGAAAAGAATTTCGTAGGAAGTAAGGTGCAGTGCAGACTGCAGAAGTGCGGTGCCAGTGCCACTTCGACGTTCGAGTTCAATCTGTTTGAAAAGCTTAGCCTGAGAAACATACGAGTTAGGAGTCTTGACAGCAAAGCCGCCCAACCAAAAGTACATACTTCGTCGGAGGCCTTTAGGCCTATCTTTTACTGCTGATGTCTCTTTTTAGCCGGCCGTGCTAATGGTTATACGCTTATACGGCACGATGTTGTGTCCGTCTGTCGTTTGTCTGTAACATTAAGTATTGTGGCTAAAGAGTACGTATTATTGAAAAACTGTTTAAAGAAACAAACATCGTTGCTCGACTGCTATTCATTGGTATCAATTCCGACCTTCTACATCCAGGCCCGTCGAGAGCCACAGCGGGGCCCAGGGAAACATTCTCGCGGGGCCCCAAACATTTTCAAGGGCCCCTTTGGGAAGAAAATTTTTGATTTTTTAAAATGGTACATTCTGGCATAGGCCTACTTTATATTTTTGGCCGACGGCGCCGGGGCCCCCCAAACGTCGCGTGGCTCGGGGTAGCTTACCCCCTTTTATCCCACCCTCTCGACGGGCCTGTATACGAGTATTTAAAAACTAATACACGTTAATTTTTTTAAATAAGGGTCTTTATCCTCTAATTGGCATAGTGCATTGCAACTAATTAAAACTATATCAGCACTTCAGCAAAATGGTTACTATTAACGGGCTACAGACATTTACCAATATATCATTAATGTCGCCATTGCTAACCCTTCTTCCCAAGGGTCGATTTATTGGTTTGAGTTGTCGTCCTTCCGTCTGTCTGTCTGTCAATGTATTGTGGCTAAGTGGTGCGAGATAGGGTCTAGGTTGCTATTAATCACTAATAGGAAGTCGCATATTAGCTTTCAAATGACATGTAAATCATGCACCTTGGATGACCTCAATCAACGTTTTACTGGAGGCCATATCGGTTCATAGCGAGTTCTGCTGTCTTAAATTTTTGTATAGTCTGCCTACACTTTATGCTATAGATAGTCGTTGTTGCACAAGTGCTACTGTTAGCCTAATCGTAAAACTTAATTTTTTAAAAGTTTTACTTAAACAATAAATAGGCCTATTTCTATTATTGTTTTTAGCCTATTTAAGCTACTTCATAGACTTAGGCCTATAAGCTTATCAAGTAGTGTAACAAAGTTTCTGTATAATAAAAATTTCTAAGAACTGCAATGGTATATATTTCGTACTCACGTCACAAAAAAATACCGTTACTAAAGTGCTCATTTCTCACACAAAATCAAAGATCTGTATAAATGTTCTGTAATTTGATTTTTTCCGCTACAGCTAGCTGCCAGCAGAAATATTGTGCTATAGCTATCGTATACAAATCGGAGACATAAGCAAGTTGTTTTGTTGCTTTTTACGCGACAGCGGAATGCTTCGCGCGTCTTTGCCATCGTCTGGGCGTCTGTCTGTCTGTCCGTCCGTCCGTCTCTCACACTCGTGATCTGTATCAAAACGGTGCAAGCTAGGATCACGAAATCTTCACCATGGGCTGCGCCAAGGTCTCTAGTTTATCGTGACAAAATTTCGTGCCACTAGGTGCAGGGGTTCCCCTCGAACGAGAGCGTCGAAGAGGGGTAACCCCTCCCCTAAAAAGACGTCATTTTGCCGTTATTGGCTCGAATAATGTGAAAACGGTTGCAGATAGGTACATACATGCTGCTTATCATAACAAGCACAAGTGACAGGCTTTTGAAATTTATCAACATCGGTGACCTTGAATGACCTTGAACCTCCCCAAAAGGGGTTTTTAGTGAATTTTTCGCAATTTTTGAATGCTGCGCACATTTCAACGCTGAATTGCGACGAACTGGCTGGAGATAGAGCAAGACAACCTGCACACGAAATTTTCAGCATTCAACGTAGATTTTAGCAGTTCAAGTCCCGACCCCCTAGGTTCAAGTAGGCCGGCGCAGGCGGGCGTCAAAGACAGCTACCCCACAAAAAAGTGGATATTTTCCCGCAATTATCTCCTGTAGCGTGAAAATGGTTGCAGATGAGTACAGACATGCTGCTTATCATAACAAGCACTGGCGACAAGCTTTTTATTGCTGTCAACGTCGATGACCTTGAATGACCTTGAACCCTCAAAATAGGGGTTTTAGTGAATTTTTCTGCGATTTTTGGCTTCGACACACATTTTAAGAGTGAATTGCGCCGAAATGGCTGTAGATAGACCTCGACATTTTGCGCATGACATTTTTTTAGCATAGAACGTACATTTTTAAGAATCTACAAGTAGTTATTCAACCGCTATTGGCTCGTGTAGCTTGAAAACGGTTGCAGATCGGCGAAGACGTGTTGCTTATCATAACAAGCAATATAGTGACAAGCCTTTTATTGGTGTAAACATCGATGACCTTGAATGACCTTAAATTTCTAAAATAAAGGTATTGGTGTTTTTTTGCAATTTGTGGCTGCGGCGTAGATTTCAAGAGTGAATTGCGTCAAAATGGATAGAGTTAAATCAAGACAACCTGCGAATAGGAACTGCTAAGGCTGTCGCGCGTCTCGTGAGCTTTGCTCAAATTACTTGTTACAATAGAGGCACCAAATACAACAAAACTAATGTGCTTTTTAATAACAGTAATGTTACATGAACAAGCACTGTAGTGTAAGCATTAAGTGACAACATTTGCTTTTCTAACAAGCACTATAATAACTAAGGAAATCAATATAAACGTGCCTTAGGCCTACATTAACTGATCAGCCGAAAGAGTTATTTGCAACTAAGTTGCCACATTTGAAAACTGTAAGCGACATTCGGTCATCTTCTGTATTCACACATGGTATAATGCAAAATTGCCAACATTTTATCCCATAGTAAGTGACGTAAGATGTACAATTTGAGACTGCTCCCATGCCATATAGAAATTAATTCATCACACAACGGATCGTTCAAAATGTTCAGCAGATTGTCAAATTCATCCACGTTTTATTTTATTTTATCGTAGATCTATAGCCGACCCTATGCTAAATATAATAAGCGAAATTTTATGTTCTTAAACACGGAGTTGAGTAATGAATTAAGTTGTCTGCGTAACTTGATTCTTGAGGCACCTTAATAACTGGATTGCACAACGTTGAGCACAATATTAACCCACTCAATGCAACGTAAGCTATGGCATCAACTAAGCGTACCCATGCTGCTATGCACTCACCACTTGAGCATTCCTGAACGGCACCGTAACATTCATTAGCCTAAATTGTCACTGCTGTAAGTTTTCCTCTGAAGCGTTGCGAACAATGTACACTCGCAGTTACTCGCAGCGTACGTTACTGTACATTGACTATTAGCATTAGCAACAAGCGGACAGAACAGTGAGCAGGACATAAAAACTCTAAAGGCGTGTTCAAAACAAGTTCAGTTCAGTTCATTTCCGTTGCTTTGAACACGCATTAAGGCACAACTCGCCCATGCCGATGAAGGGCCGGAAGCGCTTGAGTGTTCGGGGGTGGGGTCTGGCGATAGGGTACTGTAGACCCTCTCCAGTAATGGGGTCTAAAGTCATTGCGTTTTCCCTTTAATAACAAAAAATCAACGTTGCATGAAATTGCACACTTTTGTGCATTCTTTGCATCCTAAAATGGTCTCATCTGCAATTGTTGATTTTAATTCTATCAATAGGCCGATTAGTGCTTTGTCCTTGTTCTTGGAAAAAACTCGTCCTCAGCTGCTAGCAGTTCGTCCTCCCGGACACAAAAAGAGTTTTTAGATCCTGACGGTGAAGCATGAAATTATTGTACCGTAAAACAACTGTTAAACAATGTCAGAGCTACGTTTTTTAAACTAGCGCTCTTTAACAGCTACTGCAACACTGATCGAAAAAAAGAACAAATCGCGGCGTTCTCGCCATCTTAAACATAACAAATATATAACAAATATATAGGCCTAACAAAAACGTGTCGCCCAGTCACGAAACTATTGAACTCCAATTTTTAATTTAAACATCTAATATGACAACAATGTAACAGTAATAACATCGATAACAGCGCTGAAACTGGATAAGCGCGAAAGCAGAATACGAGAATAGACAACAATAAGTGGAAATAATAAGTAGAAACAATAAGTATAAATTTTCCACCAATTGTAAGTTGTATAAACGTTTTGACTTTTGCATTTTTCATTGCCACTTAATTAGTTAGGCCGTGGTTGCGCATACAATAAAACGTTTGCAAAAAAAACTGCTGCAAAACATTTCAGCATGCATGCTGAACAGGATGAGTATATGACGAAAAAGCTTGACGCTGCCGGTTGTCTATAGTTTTTTTCGTTACAGAGAAGCTGCAAAAGCTCAAGTTATTAACAGACCACATTTTAGATCTTGCCCGACCACCCATCCGTTCGTTTCTCTGTCCACCTTTATCCAGCATTGGATATACGGGTTCCTGGCATGAAAACAGGAAGACGTGGAAACTGGCGCCATTGTTCCCCAATAGACCAGAAGTAACCGATGTGCCAATAATTTCGGTTCAAAAGATCGATCGAGTTCAGGATTGAAGATAAAGTTAGGTTACCGTGCAGTAAACGAGTACCTATAACTAGGTGGACGGCCGCATACTCTGTCAGCACTGGGCCGACGTTTTCGCTTGTTTTTGCTGGTTCACGGTTTCAGCGAGTGCAGACAGTCGCGACTGTTGGACGATCCATAGGCTAATATCGTGCATCCTGAGGGTGTTGTGGCGTAGACTGGTTCGATCACGACTGGTAGTAGAGTTGACGCGATCTGCTGGCCGCCATGACAGACCCCGCCGCAATGGCCGACTCGACCGGTCGCTGGTGAGCACGTGACCGGAAGTCCACGTCGCCGGCGTCGATGGCCGGCAGGCGGCCGTCAACTCGCCGGAAGTCGGCAGCACCGGACTCGCGCATGCCCAGAGCTGACCTGTATATCAACCATGCGACTGTGTGTCTATAATCTGAAGGTCCAACAGTCCGAAGGTGTAGGCCTATACTGCAACATGCATTTTCACTAATTCTAACCCTTACCCCATGCTCTTAGTTGAGAGAAAACGTGGAGATTGAGTCAACGTCTGTAGAAAAAAACCCCAAACTTTTGGACTGTCTAGCTTTCGGACTATTAAGCTGCCGCCCGACCACCATGCAGGCGTCGTTCAGTGACCACACGACACGAACAGTGCTGTATTATCGCGGTTCATTTTTTATAGCCATTACGACGTACTTCCGCCAAAGCAAAGTGACGATAAAGGAGGCTGTTTACGGGTCGGTTGATTTTTGTTAGCTGCACTGCTTAGAAAATAGGTCTAATAAATAGATTTTGAATTCGCGGCAGTGGTTTAGCACTACACTTATTCCGCGGTCTGTAACGTATGCCTACATTGTCATTTGTTTAATCACACGTGACAGCACTCGTGAAGTTATCGACCCGTTATGCCACCCCAGACAAAACAGTAAACATAAAACACTATAAGTAGCCTACACGAATGTGAAATATTTATTGTAGCTATAATATAAGTCACAGACCGGAGGTGCTTGTAATGCAAGCAGAGGGCATAGAAATTCTGTGTGAATGTTCCCGATGTGTCAGTTAAAAAGATCAAAAGACAAGGTCACCAAACGTCGATCAGAAAGTTCAAGAGAAACTTTAAGAAACTGACGCATATGCGTATTGTGCGATGATTGCTGTTTGCATCGTAACCTAATCTGCTGTCCCTGCATCAGACTCGGTTAAACTTTTTGTTTTGTTATTATGTTTACGTGCAATTTTGCCTGCAAAGGTCGTCCCCGAAATGACCTATACTGTGTCGGGCGGGACGTTAAACCCTACTCGCTCACTCTACAACTGGACGACGGACGGCCTTATGTCATGTCATCCACTTGGCGGCGCCGTCATGTTTGCTTGTGATGCAGGCCCGTCGAGAGTAGTGATTGCAATCCCGGGATTGTATTTTTAATCCCGGGATCCGGGATTGAGAAATTTGTAATCCCGTGATCCCGTTTCGGGATTAGGCTTACAGAATGGTCGTTGTTTTGGTATCTACAATTGACTTATATAAGGCATAAGATGTAGCATACGTCCTACTGAGAATGTATTCGAACTGTTAGGGGTGACAGTAACTGTCAAAATACAAATTACAGTGCATAGCAAGGAGTAAGACTCTAGTGCACATAAAATATTTTACTCATCAGACGGCTAAATTTTTTATTTGTATCATTTAGCACGTGAAAAAAATACAATTTCAACTAATTTTTGTAATCCCGAAATCGCGGGATTGGGACGCCGCCAATCCCGAGATTCGGATTGGCAAAAACGGCCGAGATCCCGGGATTGCAATCACTAGTCGAGAGCCACAGTGTGGCCCTGCAGACCATTCTGGAGGGGCCGTTAATGGGGTGATGTCTGGGAGAGGACTGTCCCCAGAAAATTTTTGTAGATACCCCCACAGTGTCACAAGCAGAAAATGTTGCGCTGTTTCCGATAGTGTGATCTATAGGGCCTCTTTTCCGGGGGCCCTGTTTCGCTGTACATGTAACGAAAAAAATCGTTGCAGAATATTAACGACATAACGTAAGCCCAATGCAGAAGATTGAGCATATAGCAAAATATCTCTTTTTAGCGATGGCGGGACCACCCAAAGATCGCGGGGCCCGGGGAAACTTTCCCGCTTTTTCTCCACGTCTCGACCGCGGGCCTGTTGTGACGGACTGACCTGGACGCGCTAAGCTGAAGGTCGATCAGTCGCTGCTCGTCTACTTGCTGGTCAATTCGTACTTCATGTGGTCGCTGACGCCCCTCGGCCTCGTCGATCTCAGCCATGGCGACGAACGTCTTGTACAGGTCGAACGTGTCGGTCGTTGATAAGCGACCCGTCATTGACTGACGCTGGCGCGCTATGATATGATCGTACAACTGTTGGCGGTCTGTCGTCACCGCCAGGTCCACCTGCAAGTAAGTGTGTTTTTAAAAAGTCACAATACGCCGCGGAACTTCAAGCAAACAAAAACGCCTTCCGCAATCGTTGAATGTTTAAAATTTGCGTTCCACTGTGTTCTACAGCCGCGGTCCAGCTGCAGTGAAGCTTTCATCACAGACATGTATCTCGTATGTCTGTGTCCGCCAGATTACGAAAGTAGTCAGTATAAAAAAAAACAACGTAAATTTGCTCCTTGTCTTGTCTCCTATGATATTATGCAATCTGAAATTATCCACCCAATGTTATATAACACACTGTCATTACTCACTTAATCCTTCAGAATCATTTACACATTGTCAAAATACGGTATAACACTTGCCCTTTACAGTTAGCCTATGCCTATTATATGCAAGCCCCCATTTCCAATGTACGTAGATTATACTGCAGACTTTGCTATAATTATAACCATTCTGCTAGAGGAAGTTACCAACAATTCATGCAGAGAAATGGCTGCTAATCAGAGAGGAGTCTAGACCCATCCTGTGGCTGTGGGGGGAGGTGAGCAGGGCACAGACAGACCTCAATGACGCGTGTGACGATGACGGAGGTTTTCTTAAAGAGGTCGGCGACTGCTCCACGCACTGGCACGATACGCTCACAACGCACTCGTACAGTCATCTCAGCCATCCCTTTAGCCACGCTCAGCTCCACCTACACCAACGTAACAGCTGTATTTCGGCCACAAAAACAAGCAAAATACCGTCTACAATGTACAGATAGTACTGCAAAACTTCAATCTGTCTACAAGTGGGGTCTCTCTCTAAGGTTATTTGAGACGCGGGGATTCGAGAAAACTTTGTAACAGACAGAAGTCGTGGGCTTGTGATACAAGTAGACTATAGAAGTTTTGCGGCAAACCTCTAAAGCCTACTTCGTGACCAAGCCATCACTGCATCACCAGAACTAAAAGGCAGCCCACCACCATGGCACAGAGCCCACAATATCACACGCTGTAAATTCGGACGACGAGATTGACGAATATCATACATCCACACACGGGGTTTGTTAAAGACTGGGGCCTGACTCTGATAAATATGTTTGAGTGAGCCACAGTGACAGTGCACTTAAACATGATCTTGTTAACCAACAACAAAATATGTCCCTTTCCCCCCTTCATCTATAACTGTCACACGGGCAACGGTATCTCCTGTACGAATCAGTTTAGCATAGAAATAGACGCCATGACGCTACCTTCTCAGAGACGGTATCGAAGTTGAGCATAAAGCTATCTTCGACAGCCTCGGTGCCGTGTTCCTGTGCGAACCGCTTGGAAAGCGGACCGACAATTTCTTCCTCTTCACGTTCTGTGTGCTCCCACTGCGTCACGCTGCCCTTCGGCGCTCCACGCATCAGGCGTTGAACAAACGCCTCGCGAGAACCTTCATAGCCGAAGTGTGTTTCCACGTTGTTGGCGCGCTGTGCTTCAGCCCTCGCTAGCAGAGCTGCACAGCAACGGTGTCAGTATAGCAACAGCCTATAGGAATGTCGAATTAACGCGTTAAAAATTAATCCCGATTAAAGAAATTAACGCCGTTAAAAAGTTAACGCACAGACATACTGGAATTTTCTAACTCAATAATTAAAACAACAACAAACTTCAATTCATTTTGAGTGTCATCCGCAACCTAACCTCGTACGACAAAAAAAACTATTGCCCTGTTGTATACCACGAATTTACGTCGATGTAAGCGTCCTATCCCTTTTAAGTCAGATTTTTACCTTTAGAATTAATCTGCTTATAGTTTCAGGTGAAGAGCATTTTAAAAAGCAGTGATGGCGATAATGATGACAACGACGAAGATGATGAAATAAACGTAGAAAAACCTCTAGCTTCTTCTCGTCCTCTCTGGCGGCTTGAAAAAGCGCCGGATCTCGGTTGAGCCCGTCTTGTGGCGGACACGTTGTAGGCACGCCGCTGGCGCAGATAAGCTTCGTCCTGGTCGTCGAATGCAGACGATGACATCACCGGAACACTGCGATTGCCGGCGCCGCCTGAGTACTCGTCCGAACGCTGCTCTGTCGCCGAGTACCAGCTTCTGCCGGGTCCTTCTACCCCCGGACCCAGGCCGTCGAGTCCGTCCGGTCGGTCTGCGTACGTGTCCTGTTGGAACTGCATGCTGGGATTGTCCGGATCGTCGTCATCGACGTCGCTCGGGTAGCACCAGTTTGGCGGCGCTTGATTTCTGCGTGATATGCCGGGCGTGATCTTGTCTTCGTCGACCGGTTCACCCTCGTACGCGTCGCGGGACGGCGGCAACGACCCACGGTCTACTGTGTCCTGTCCGTACGGCGACTCGTAGCCCCCCGCCTGTCTGCTGGAACCCCGGGGGTCCATGTCACTTGAACGCGGCGCGGGAGCAGGTCGTTCTGAGTCCGACTGCTCGTCGTTATCCTGCCAGTTCGGTGTCGTCTCGTTCTTCCTGCGCTGCTGCGGTTGAATTTCTTCCTCACTATCTTGTGAACTGCGGTTTTCGTATCCGTTGACCGGCCCCGGTCCGCGTCTTGGTTCTGGAGTCACTGACGTCTGCTGCCGGTCGAATTCAGACACTTCACGTGTGTTCCTGATCAGATCCGACTCGTTTGTGGTGGTCGCAACCTGGACCCCGAAGTCTGTCGTCTTCGTTCTGGGCGACGGTTCCGGTGACTGCCGTTTCGGTGGTTGTTGCACTTTTCGTCTGCGCTGCGGTTCCAAGTCGCTATCGTCGTCGTCGTCGTCCTCACTTTTTGGTGGTTTCTTTTTGACCTGTGTCGACTTGTTGACGGCCATCTGGGTTGCTCGGCTTACCATTTCAGGTTCCGGCGCCGACTTGGCTGGAGGAGGTGCCGACTTGGTGATTGGTCTCTTCGATCGTTTCACCGGTTCGTCGTCAGCTGGGTCCTTCCTCGTCTTTGTCGGCTGCATCACTTGGGTCGACTTGTCGAAGGCCATCTGCGTGGCGCTGTTTACCATTTTCGGTTTTTTCTTCTTCTTCGGTCTGGTTGCCGTCGTCGTCGGTACCTGTCTGTCTGGCAAGTATCCGTCGTCGCCGGTCATCATCGTCCGCGATCCAGTTCTATCTGACGAAGACACGTACACGGTGCGCTCTCTGACTGTCTCGTCGCGGATGTCTGGATGTCGTGGTGGCGGTGGTGGTAGTGGTGGTTCGTAGTTCATCGTCATCTGCTGGTTCATCGTCATGGTGTATGTCGGTGGATCCAGATCATCCCTCGGGTCCGTCAGAGGCCTGTTGCCGCTCGGCGTCACACTCTCGATTACCAGCGAGCGTCTGCCGAGTGACGACGTTGAGTTGACCACGTGCTGCTGACTGGACGAGCGCTCCATCTTCTCCCACATTTGCTGCTGCTGGCGCTGCTGCTGCTGTTTCGTCAGTTCCACGTCGAACACCACCGTCCCGTCACCGATGGAGCTCGCCAGTCGAGTGGTGGACGTCGGCCTGGATGACGTCAGGTTTTCGTCGGTGGTCGATTTCAACGACTTTATAATGTATCCCTCGTCGACAGCTGCGCTAGCGCGACTGGCGGACCTGGACCGGCGACCTCCTGGTGAGGGCGGTATGCGCAGGGTGCGTATGGACGGTGAACGTGAAACGCGTTTGGTCGTACGGCGGCTGGTGCTCTGCAGGGTGGAAGATGTCACCGGCACCGGACTGTCGACGTCATGGCGCACTTGGACAACGGTTGTCCTAGGCTCCTGGTCATCCACGGGCGTCGTCGACGGTGGCCTGTAGGTGCTCCAGTTACCGGCTGCTGCCTGCAGGTTTTGCATAGACTGTGCACGGCGCATGGATGCCGCGCTGCCGGCGGCGGACGACGGTCGAGCAGCCAGCTGAAGCGCGTTGAGGTTGACGCTGATGTTGTACACATCGCCAGTCTTCTGCGCCTGACGCAGCTCCGGATTGATGACCGAAGGGTCGATCGTGGGTGGCGTCGGCGTCGCGACGGTTAGCAGGTGCTGTTTGGATGCGGTGGGAGGTCGCGGTGACATAGACGGTATGTCGAGCAGCAGCGACTTGCTGGAGTCGCGAGGAGGGTACGGTGACCCGGTGTCGGGGTACCACGGTTTACCGAGTGTCGGCGGCACGCTGGTACGCCCCTGTGAGACGCTGTGATGGTGGTAGTCCATCCTCTGACTGGTCATTACACCATTCATCATTGCTGTCTGTGACCCCTGCAGTCTTCAGTCGTCGCTGCTGTCCCGCTTCGCTGACGACAAACCGCTATATAGTTTGTTACCTGCAATCACATGCCCGACAATCTCAAATAGACTGCTGAGCACGTAGCCTACAAATTTTAGCCTATATATGCTGTACAAACGCACTTCTCGCTGTACAGTAGTCAGTCAGTTGTCCCAAGCCTATGTCAGCCTGGTACGCCACAACGACAAAAAGCAAGCAAGCGTTGAAGCGTTGATCAAAAAAATACTGAAAACAACTTCTCGTTATGCGTGCAAGTGCGCTAAATATCGGTTTCCAAAATGAAACACGATAACTTAACGATCTACGTGTCCAGTCCGCTTACGTGTACCGTTTGGTGCTTGCTATATCTGTTGCTTCCATCATGTCGCGTTCTAGCGACACGTACAGATCAGCAAAATGCAGCACTGTTGCAAATGTCTAGACTTTTACCTTTATCGTTAGGCAGGAATACTCCAATATACACGCGCGTAACAGCAGTATACATATACGATAATTAAGAGCGACATACGTCGTATGCCTACAGTACGGCAGTGGCGCGTTGGCCGACTAACATCTACAAATCACTGTATATAGGCTACACAACTGTCTGCGTGGCCAGACTGACAACAACGCTATGTATAGGAGACTGTGTTGGCGAAGGTATGCCAAGTCGCGACATTCAGTCACTGAACGTCTCATATATTAATACCGCCATAAAGTATATACCGGGTGGCGCTAAAAAACGTCCCGAACTTTGCATAACTATAACGGCGCGTATACTTTACGGCAGTGTTTTTTAACCTTTTTGTTGCCGCGGAACCCTACACAAGCGTCAAGGTCACTCACGGAACCCCAAGAATTGATCCGTGAGTCCAGCGACGTACGCGAGGATGAAGCTATAGGGTGTTTACGGACTCATTTGCCTAGGAGAGCACTGAGGGCAGAGCCGTCATGGACGCCAAAGCAGACAAAGATAATCAATATGAAATTTGACCGCATTAGTAGGCAACAGTATGTTATTGTATTTAACCAAACACGACAGGCGAGACGGTCGTCGACGGCCGCTTAGCCCCGCCACCAACCCAGAAAATTTATCACCTGGACGCTCTCGAAAAAACTGGCCTATACGTGTCTTTTTTATTTTCCTTAGCTGAGTTTTTAAAGAATTGAATTAACTAAGTAAATCGCCAAACGATTTCGTATTTGTAACCATAAACTTTATCAATACGTACTTCTTTTCTTCTTCTTCATTTCCGTTTTCCGATAATGCCTAATTGGAGTTAAATAATGTCGTGCATAGGAAGCTTAGGCCTCCGTTATAATATGGACCTAAAATGCAAATTGCCAAAAATTTTACTGACAACAAAAATGATTCAACACAGTAAGTCTATGCAAAAAAACGCGTAGAAACGCAATTTCAAACAAAAAAAAATCGATGCTGAGTATTTCTACGGCATTGTCTGGCGTGAAGTCGCCAGCAAGGTCATTTTACGGCAGGTCAGTTGCGGAACCCTTGGCAGATGCTCGCGGAATCCTTGGGTTCCGCGGAATCCCGGTTGAAAATCACTGCTTTACGGAGATAAATTATCGTACGCCGTTGAGAGAAAAAAGATATTTGCAGCTTGCTGTGCGTATAGGATATGTGTCGCTGGATCCCCGGGCATTATTCGTAGCACACCATAAATCGCGTATTAGCTGATTTTGAGACCGTCCTGATAGGTCGCATTACGCGTCTTGCCCGTCCATGCGTCTATCTGGCTGTCCTTCTGTCCCCGTACAGACTTGACAGTGACTTGAGTGACTAGTTTCCTAACAGCACATCGGCACAAAATAGGCCATTTATGGCGCCATAAATGATTAAAAGCATTCAGGCTCGTTTAAAAGAGCATAGAAAAATTATACACAAACCATAATTGCTGTGAACATTCTCCAGCTAAAGTCGTCAGTATGATAATTTTTATTTCAAAAAGTCAAAGCCGGTTAAGGTTAAAGCTATGGTTGCGCAGTGGGTTTACCGTGGGTACACATAGAAAATAGATACTATACACTTTGACATAGATATAGACGGACGACCGCGTATCAATGCGGCACTGGGCCGACTTAAGAACAGCACAATTAGTACTGCTATAGTGAAGGACTGGACTGCAATAATGAACAGCGGGTGACATACTTGTGACTTCCTTGCCATCGAGCCGAATCACGTGATTTATAAAATTATAGGCCTAGCAATAAAACCCGCGTTTCTCAGTCTGTTGTAATAGTTGTCGATTTAAAAATTATCATTTAACAATAAGACGTGTCAATTAAATTAATGTCTTATCAAGCTCATCTGTTTTCTGCATTCCAGCACTCAGGGGTAGGTTACAGTGTGTGCCCTACCTGTTCCAGTGTACTGCTTTACGAAATGATAAATGAATAAATGAGAAAAACCGACACCACCTCTCATATGCTTATTAATTAAAATAGCCAGACGATGAATAACGCTTCGAGAGAGTAGAGGCAAAAATAAAATTTCATGCATCAGTCAGCAAACCGCGGTGACACTCGGCAACCTACGCCGTAGGCCTAAAGGACTATAGTTGACGTCAATGTCTAAATCACGTATTATTACGCACAGGTGTGTGTCAACTCAACGTCATAAGAACCATAGTCAGTGCGCAGTTAACTGCGTCCTTGTTCAGCAAATGGCGACATTATGCATTCAGCCACGCGAAATGTGCGCCCATGCACTGCACGCGTATTCATATGCCGACGCCTCGTCATTGTATTAGGCCTATATTATGGTCCAGCGAATGAGTAGTCAGCATCTTATCATAAGCCCAAACTCCTCGTTTGCTTTGATTTGTTATGGATTTGTTGTACAATGTGTTGTATTTAACTTAAAGTAACCGTTCTCTTTGTCGTTTAGCACCTCAGTTGTGGAATAAACTTTCTCATTCTTTTCATGTTTCATATTAGTCTGTTACATCATACGTCTCCTCTGATAGGCCTACTAGACCTGCTGTCAACCTTTTATGCGTACGGTGTCTTCGTTTTCGGCTGAAAACTTATTCTTCTCCAAATCTTTTCCTCTGTAGTTTCCCTCCTTTTCTTTCACTTTCACATGAACGGAACTCACGGATCATCGACCTACGAGTCTTCAGCAACTTGAAATTTGGTAAAATGCGACAGATTAAGCCAACTCAGCTACTTTTAGGCCACTACAGACGCTTATTCACTTACAAGCTGTACGACAAATCCCATCTAATCGAAAGTATACAGCAAATCCATAAGAAGTTGTAGGCTTACCTGTACAACAAGTCCATCACATAAAATCGAAGGTTTAGGCCTACTGGCTTAAAACAAATCCACAGCATCCCAACATGTCGAGATGTCGTAATTTTGCAAATAATTGTAGGCCTACTTGTTTTTCAACAAATCCAGAGCAAATCAAAGTCGTGGAGTGTGGGCCTTACATAGATCGACCGTATTGTGTGCCCGGAGAGCGTTAAAAGTCATCCATCCGTGGCATCGTCACGGTATCACCTCCGCTGTATAGGTCTACCTGTATTGCTGGCCGGCTGTATTGCTACCTGTGTGTACATACAATTATTGCTGTTTGCCAACTGCAGGACAAACGACGAACAACAAAAGCCTATGTATCGCCACGGCAAGTTTTGCCACCGACCTGTCGACCTTTATCGTTTTAATAATATCGGTTAACCTGCAGTCTAATGTTCATTAGCGGACGATTTGGCATATACTATTCCACATCGTACGTCAACAAACTAAGCCACCGCACTGTTGCTCAGATATTCACCAAATAGAACCTAGTGGCCGATTTTTACGCGCGACAGCTATGCTAAGCGCATCTCGTAGAGGCGTCCATCTGTCCGTCTGTCTGTCACACCCTGCTGCCCTATCAAAACGATGCAAGCTATAAGATCACGAAATTAAATCTTTATTGGGGTCAGCCATAAAACTCTAGCTTTTAAAATTTCGTGCCGCTGGGTGAGGGTATTCATCTCGAACAAGGACATCAAAGAAGGGTATCCTCTAAGAAGTCGTTTTTATCCCCAATCGACACATCTAGCGTAAAAAACGGTTGCAGGAAGGCACAGACTTGCTGCTTACGAGCGCTGCTGACGAGCTATCCGGTAGTACCAACATCTATGACCTTGAACCACATTAATACACCGTGTCCGAAAAAAAGTAACCCCCTAGACATCATACAATAGAAATGCTAAATACATCTGAATAAAATTTTGTACACTTAATTCCCAATAAATTGAGGGATCCCTGGTTAATATTATTTATCTAAATTATTTCATTTTTGGTCACTTTTCTTCTAAATCTACTAAATTGTTCCATTTTATCGGGTTAGTTTTATGTTACAAATTTTTCTTTCCCAAATTTTTTTTGTTCCGGTTTTATAAATCGTAAGTTAACAGACCGTATGTTGCGCTTTTAAATTGCCCTTTAAATTTGGACCGCGTCGTCGAAAGTTAAGTCGCCGACCCTCCCCCTCCCCTCCTTCGCTACTAACACCGGATTCAGGACGGTCGGTCGAAGTTGGTTCGCCCCCCCCTTCGAGTTTACCTCGGATTCGTAACGGTCGGCCGGCGTTGGTCCGCCGACCACCGATCTCCCCTCTCC
>Ga0209671_1001689_pt1 | contig 18996 bp, 11 predicted proteins | sample WorMetHERISLAND2_2_FD_187401 | JGI IMG/M metagenome (GOLD analysis project Ga0209671, IMG submission 187401) | Marine gutless worms symbiont microbial communities from Max Planck institute for Marine Microbiology, Germany - Olavius geniculatus... | ecosystem: Host-associated > Annelida >...
TATAAATGTACAAAACATTAGTTTATACACTTGTTAACGGCAAAATTTAAGGACTTGCACATCAAAAACAGCAAGAATTACAAAAGGTGATACTATTCAGCAGCACATTGACACGCAGTCAGTGTGATGCGGGCAATATCGCCTTTTGTAATTTTTGCTGTTTTTGATGTGCAAGTCCTTAAATGTTGCTGTTAACAAGTGTATAAACTAATGTTTTGTACATTTATGTATTTAAGTAACGGCCAAGCTATTGCCATGGTTGTCGTTTGTCCGTTCGTCCGTCGTCGTTTGTCACGGATGTATTGTGGCTAAACGGTGCGAGATAGGGTCGAGGTTGCTATTGATCATTAATAGGAAGTAGCATACTGGCTTTCAGATGACTACAAAATCGTTGACCTTTTGTGAGCTTGAAGGGCCATAACGCAGTATAGTATCTTAATCGTGCGATATTGTAGCTAAACCGTAAATCGTAGGGGGTCGGCGATGGTACCATCGGATAGGGCGCTGGCAACTTTTTATAGGCTGTCAATAGTAACCATGTTTTCATTTGCAGCGGTTTGGCCGCAATTTTCAACGAAAAGTTTCAAGCTTAAGTAACCGTATCTTGGAAACAGTGAGAGATAGGGACAATGTTACTATTAATCACTATATAGGAAGTGGAATACGCCCTTACAGATGAAATGGAAATTATCGGCTTTGGATGACATTGAAGGTCACTGACAACCAGTACGGTCGGACGGCTGGCTATACTAGCGACAACTGGGCTTCTTGTTTTAAAGAAATGCTCAGCCCGAACGTTTGTTTGTTTGTCAGTCTGTCTGTTTGTCTGTAGTCGTATGATGCGATCCATGTAACCGTGTATATTGGGTCTAGTCTTTGTGCGCTGATTGTCCGGGTGTCTGTGTCGTCCTGCAGGCTGCTGACTATTGGGTGACGGTGCACAGTCTCAAGTCTCTGGACGGCGGAATTCTCGACGCAGATGACCGACTGGTTGACGTTGTCGACGACAGAGAACAGGTATGACATCTGAGTTAAGCGGTTTAATTTGTCGATGAACTTTATGTCGGAATTACTTCAAGGTCAACATGCTCTACACGCTCATTAATGTGTTTGGTCACGCTTGACCAGGGGCGTCTATCCCCCTAAGTCCTCAAAGCAAGTTTCCCTCAACTCAAGTTGAGGCGCCACAAGCGCCGAAAACAAGGCGCCGTAGGCCTCGAAGGGTTTAAAATGGGGAGGGTGCATGCCCCTTCCCAGCCGACTATAGGGGGTGTGCGGAGGCGTCATGAGTTCACCCAGCGGGGTCCGGGAGGAACGAAAAACGAATTTAGTACACTCTAGGAGTCGCAGAATACTTCTGCTTTAAAGACATTGTAAATATATCAAAAATGCAGAATTATAATATTTAATTCCCCCTAATTTCCCCAAAAACATGTTCTCTTTTTTGGAGCACTGTTTCAAGGTTTTTATGGTGTAGACGCCCCTGCTCTTGAGTGCTGGCGTGCAGGGAGGTTATACCACATTATACACGTTATACCACCGCAGACAGTGTGGTGAGCATTGGCTTAGCGAGTGTGAGCGTAGACTCGGTCGCAGTGGCTTTCGGGATAACACACGACTAACTGCCCATATAGGTGGGCTTTGATCTTAGAACGTACCTCACACGTCGCAAGTCAGGCGTGTCAGCAGCGCTGAAACACTGCGACCGGCGATTAGTTGTTTTAAAGGTTTATAAAATGGTATAGCTTTCCTTGGAAAACCCATCCCAAAGCTACGGAGCGTCACCTGCCTATGGGATCATCCGACATAGGTAAACGCGCCCCGTCTTAACAGGCCGGCACTCGATTTACTTACTCCTGGGGGATCGGTCCCGACCGAAAGTTGAACCAACGATCTCGCGATCGCAAGTCCGACGTCCTACCAAGACACCTGAGTTGTTGAGATGATCGTTAGTCGCCTGGGTGAGTTATCATTAATGCGCGGATGAGTTATATCGCAGCCTCGGGTGTTGACTGTCGACCTAGCCAAGCGTCCACTGAACTGACTGAAGTGACATCTGTTGTCAGTAATAAATTACACGCAGGCCTACGTCAGTTAGTTCACGCAGTATGTGCGCGCGTGTGGTCCACTATAGGCCTACGCATTCCTGAACCACATAGCATCTGCATTGCACGGCTGCTGCGCCTAATACGTGCGTGCGTTAGGCTAACCGAAGCTCACAGTACATCACTTATTATTTGTCGTCTCATCTGTCGAATTACAGATTGCCATACCAAGTCCGCCACTTCGATATAGCCATGCGGTAAACTCTAGGAAAAGAGTCAAGGGCCCATTTTGCTGTTGCTGTTTTTACGTCTGTGCTTGTGCATTAATGCTATGCGATGTCAGACGCCAATATTCGTTTGATTCTGCGCTATCACAGCAATGCACGAGTGTCTACCTGGACCACACGTGTAACATATTGAACTGTTTCGCTGCGCTGCTATTTACATTAGCTTAATACTGTGACTTTGTCGATACGGGATCGTAGTATTACCGCATCGGCATTAAATTTAAAATTGAAAAAATGTTCCGTTTTATTAGATAACTATGCGTGCAGAAGCTGCGTAAATGCAGAGAGAGTATGTTAAGAGTTGGGTGTTGTTACGGACCACACTTTAAAGCACTTTTCTGGCAGCATCAAAACACCAAAAAGTGCCGTTTAACATCGTGCGCTTCCCGGTAGAATACCCCCGACTCGTTCATCTGTAAAATCGAATTTTTCTGAAGCATTGGTAGAATTTTCGCCACGTGACTTATGACGAATTCAATCTGGATCAACTGTTTGAGATTTAATCGCATAATTATCGACTGAGTCGTGGCTGTTTTTATGCGCTAGATCACTAAAAGAAGATGATCTCCGTGATTATACGAGCCTTCGTAGCCTGTCGAGCTCCTAATACCGTCGTCGTTTTTTTCTTAGGCAGTTAGGGGCGCAACAGCAGCTTACATATAATAGTACATCAGTGAGAATAAGTTAATGAATTAGTGTGTGTTTTGGGTATTATTGTAGATCGTGGCAGTGTACGAGGAGCAGGATGGTCGGCGGCAGCAACATAACGGCGGTGACGGCACCAGTGCCAGCTCAGTCGGCACATCAAGTCCCGACATCTTCCAGAGCGTTCCAAACTGCGCCGGCAAGACCATCGACGCCAGTAGGCCTAACTAATCGCCACTCTTTTCACACTTTTACGCGCAATAGCCTAATTCTGTTATTTATTCGGCGTTGTATGCTTTTGTCAGTCAGTAAGCTAATAACTAAAAAGGCGCCACTTGTTAATTGCATTGTCGATGATGGCTGGTTGACAATGCAATTGACGAGTGGCGCAAGCGTCTTCGTGCATGCGTGCAGGCAGATGGCGGACTCTTTGAGCAATTGCTGCAAAAAACAACACGCCTGTCTTCATTCAATAATATGACAACATTAACATTTCATTTTTGTCAAATACATTATGGTTCTTAATTTGCAACGTACATGCCATGCACTCACCAGTTTGACGTGTAAACACGGAATGTCTGTCTACATGATATGTAGAGCCTGGTCTGGTAGCAAGATGTGGCAGTGAACCAGCTTTGAAACAGGTGCCCTCCAGCGACATGTCCGATTGTCAGAGAAGACTGGCCAAGCTGACGCTGGTATATTAGCTGACTGCTCTTTTATGACCTATTCGAAAATTTCGAGTTCTTACATGTACATGTCATTTAGCCTATGTCAATGGTTGCGTAAATGCGACTCGCCGAATGTTATTAGTGGACTTAGCAACACGTATTATAACGCTGATCTGAATCTATAACCTAATGGCAGGTCAGAACAGAACTTGCAGATAAACGAGCCTTGTGCGTATTAGTATATCAGATGACAGAAAGCTTATTCATACAACATGTTCACAGTTCATTTATATGCCACCATAGACGTAGCTAGAAATTGGGGTTGGCAGAGGCACCCGAGGGACTAAAAATAGAGGCCGAAGGCCGAGAGCAAGTGTAGGTGGGATTAATGGGGAAAGAACATTGAGCCCCCTACCCAACGAGCAAATATTTTTTTGGTCATAAAAAGCCTTAAAACGTTAGTTTTACTGTACAAAGTTGCATATTTTTTGGGTTTTGGGGGTGCGCAAGCACCCGCTGCAGGCCTGCACTTTCCCCCTGGCTCCACCTAAAATGCCACTTTACGTTTGATCGTTGATGTGTACCAGGATGATAATAACAACAACGCGGCAAAGACTGCTGCTGCTGCTGCTGGTGGTGCGCCGGAAGATGTCAACAGTTACGGCGCGTTCACACGCTGCGCGTCGCGCAAGTCGCTCGCCAGTAACGCTGCCATGATTCAATGGCTTGAAGCACAGGAAAGAACGCAACAACGACTCGAGGTTAGAACTGGATGTGTCCTGTGCTGCAACGCGCTGTTGTTCAGCACTCTTCATCAGGGTCGTCTGTGGCCCTTAAACCCTGGAAGCAGTTTCCCCGCCGTCACTTCAGCTGTTCTCATTTCTCTCGCTTCTCTTCTGCTTTCTGTTTCCTTTGAGTTTCGCTCAGCCTTGTCTCCCAATCCAATTGGCGGAAATGGGGGAACGTATTCAGCTTAGTCAAACTATTTTTTTATTTTTAATGAGTGTAAACTCGTGCTTTATTATCATTTCGCAGTTTTCATTTGCCACTTTTTGTTTCTCGATAGTGCATAATTTAGCAAACACAGTCTAATTTCCCTTAGTAATGTTTCCAGTTTTTTTTCTTTTACTGTTTTTCTATGTTTAGCATGTATTTTCTGTGTTTCTTTTGTCTACCTTAGTAATGTTTGTAGTTTTCTCTTACTGTTTTTCTATGTTATTGTTCTCGCGCGTTTGTCGCGAGTGTTTATTACATATTAAAATCAAAATAAATAAATAAAAAAATATTAACAATTGGGTGCGAATGTTTGCCGCTTGTCATATCACACCATATCACGGCGATTGGATTAGCATTAGCATTTAACTCCAATCCCTCAAAAATGAATTTTGATTGACGCTGAGGAATCGCACGAAATAGCACTAAGAGAGCTGATGTTGGTCGTAGGATAATGGAAGAAAGGAGCCGGTTGGAAGTTCGGATCAAACGGACACGGACGAAGTGTTTCCAACGATGATAGAACACGACGACGAATGTTCACCGGAGACACTCTTGTGAGTCAGCTACATTTAGACGCAGCTTGTTTTATCAGTGACTTCTATTATCTTAACCTGTATTTTTATTAGGACACTCATACGATTATTTTCTGTCAGCAGTGTTGCTGTCCGTAATCCGTGAATTATATTTTGTATAATTTTAAGACTGTGTATTTCTACTCAGAATAATACGTTGTGCCATCAAAGATTTGTTCTGTGTACTGTTTAACGACCGTGATCGTTGAATATAACTTCAAACGGCACAAAGCGTGAAGCATTATGTGCATTTTTAAGTTCATATTTAATGACGCATAATGTAGATATATTAAGTAATATATCATTTCGCAAAACATAAAGATAGAAACACGGTAAGCGTTTCTTCGTTATGAACTTCGGCTTCTTAATTAGAAGTTATGCCAATAATGACGAAACGCAGTAGTTGGTTACTTTTTGTAACCAATCTAGCAATATGTCATTTTGTATTCTGTTGTCATAATTTGTAGTTTGAACGTTTGTGTAAAATTTATTGCAGAGAAACCGGCACATTGATAGTGCTTGAGAACGCTGGTGGACCGCTTGGAATACACGTTGTTCCTGGCGCCGACAAGTTTGGCAGGTAACCTGCTAGTAGTTTTTAGTGACTGATATAGTTACAACCATAACTCCAAAAGTAAATAATTTATACAATTTATTTTTTACACATATATAAAATGCGCTATAAAATTATTGCTAAATTCTGCCGACTTGATGTAGTTTAGTGGATAACAGGTTGTGCGTTGTTTCCGAGCAACGTAGTGACCCTACGCCGGGCCCGGTTAGTCGTACCTGGTTGCAGTGGCGTAGCCAAGGGTGCCTAGGGGGCCCAGGCCCCCAATCTTCCAGACAAAACATAAACATATGTTTAAAACTGCACGAAATTGGCCAATTTGGTCAGTTTAAAATGATTAAAATCGTTGCCACCATATCTCATTTTTTAAAAGCTAAAATGCACCAAATTCGATTTCAGCTGAGGCTCCGCCCCAGACTCCGCTGGGGGAGCTCACAGCGCGCCCCCAAACCCCTTAGCTGGATTTTAGGAGTTTTACTTCTAAGGAAGGGGAGGGGAGAGGAAGAGGGGAAAAGACAGGAAAAGGGAGGGAGGGAGTAAAAAGGGAGTGAGGGGTAAAAGGGGAAGGAAAAGGGATAGGAGGGACAAATTGGGAAAGGGAAGACGGGAAGGGAGACGAGGCCCCCTCCAATTGAAATTTTTAGCTACGCCACTGCCTGGTTGACAGGACGGTAAACCATCTCGGTATATAACCACTTCAACTCAAGTCTTCTACCTCTATGATGTAGGCAAATCGAATACCGGTTACCGGTATATTCAGGTTTAACTTCTAAGTAACTGTTATTGTTATTGCATCCGTGAAATTTAAGAGCACTGCACTTATAGAATTCTGTCATTTAGAAGTATTAAGTTGCATGTGAGCCAATGTAGCTAATCACCAATGATGTTTATCTTGGTTAAAAATATTAAATTGCATGAAGTGTATCTAGAGCCAGTGGCTAGTTGTGTTTTTATTGTCGTCTGTCTGACAGAGACGTGGGTTTGCTGATCCAAGACGTGGAACCGAACGGTCGAATTCACCGTGACGGACGGCTGCGAGTGGGCGACCACATCGTCGCTATCAACGGCATCAGTCTTATTAGCACCGACTTCTACAGGTCTGTCTGAATGTGGTATCACTGATATTGCAGTTTTTTGTCTGTTCAGTGTCGCATTGGACAGAGTATAAAATCATCCGAGCGTCCGTCTGTGCGTGCGTCCGTTCGTCTAACTTTTGAGGCGCCATATCTCCACAACTGTGCCAGATAGACGAATGGTCACAGTAGACCACCCATAGGAAATGGCCCACCGGGAGTCGAATGGTCACGTGATTTTCCAAGAACTTTATTTTTGCTCTTAGCCTTCGGCTGCAATTTTTGGCTTCTCAGCTAGGCTCGGACCCTGTGCAGTTAATCTGAATAATTGTTTTTGATAATCCCGATTCTGACATTTTGTGTGATTGTTGGCAAGATTCAAAAAGTCGCGACAAAACAGTTTACATTTTTGGTTGTAAAGTACGTCTAAATACAGTGTTAATCGTATTACGCTGTAAGCTACAGTATCTCAGCGTTAGTAACAAATATTAGGCCTAATTCGTCTGAACGTGACACAAAAATGTAACGATACGTCCGCAAATCATCATTAGTGTCATGATATAAACTTTAAATTTATTTGCTAAGACATTGCCGTCTGTTGATATGTACGACAGAGCGCAGGACATATTCAAGCAGGCGCTGCAGACGCCCAGAGTGGAACTGCGCGTCATATTTGCCGACATTCAACCACCACCGCCGCTACCCGCGCATCCACCACCGGCACTCTATCGACCCGTGGCGTGGCGTAAGCCTCTACCCGACCTACCCAATGCAGACGCGTTGACGTCGTGTGAGCCCAACACGTCGACGCCGTGCAAGGACGATGAATGCCCACAACCACCGGCGCCCCAGAAGCCGACGCCGGCAACCGTCACCAAACTACCGGCCCCGCCCGCGACCACGTCGAAGCTGGTCCCCGGTCCACTGAAGGCACAATCCCATCATGCCCTGATGACGCCGTCGCGCTCAGCGTGCAAGATGACGGCCGCCGCCGCTGTAGCACGCACCGACAGCAAGTCAAACCTCACGCCGTTCTACAACACCAGGACCGTCGGCAGGAAGCTGCATATTCAGCTTGTCAAGGGCAAGTCATCCTTATACGCTCAGTACTAGATAATAGAATATAAACGTTTTCTGTCCACGTATGTAAGTAATTTTTATACACAAGTGGGCGGCGAGTCTGCTTAGTTAGCATTGTTTTTCGATTTCGGACTTGTTTAGCTGGTCCACTTCTCCCTGGAGTCATTGCAGTTTAGGTAGGTCGCCAAGAATTAGCTTTTGGGAATTACTACAGCACGACTGCCCATTCGTTTGCACCAATACAATTCTATCTTCAGCGATATGTAGTTGATTATTGGGGTTGCGTGTAAGGGAAAGCACCTGTACTATAAGGAAAACTTGCACTTATTTATTTACTGCGATAAACGAAAATGTTGTTGATGTTGTGTACTCTACGCATGCTATTTTCCGGAAGTGACGCAAACTGTCTAAACTACGACGCATTTTTATTTTAATTATTTTTTGCGTTAGCCTGGAGCTTTCTTTCTGTACAATGCAGTTACTAGTAATTTTAAGTCACGCCTGAGTTTGTATGTCAGTATTAAACGAATTATGTTGCAGGGCCACAAGGCTTAGGCTTCAGTATCACGACGCAGGACAACCCGGCTAGTTCGAGCTCTCCAGTCTACATCAAGAACATCTTACCGCAAGGAGCCGCTGTGATGGACGGGCGGCTTCAGTCCGCTGATCGACTTCTGCAGGCGAGTCTCTCACTAAGCAACTTGTGTACGCCATTTTTGGGCCGACCGCTGCCTAAGCTGTAAGCTTAAAGGTCAGCCCTTTGTCGTGATTATCGTCTGTCCGTCCGTCCGTCTATCGTCCGTTGTCCGTCACGGATGTATTGTGGCTAAACGGTGCAAAATAAGGCCAAGTTGCTATTGATCACAAATAGAAAGTCGCATATTGGCTTTCAAATTATTTGCAAAGCATTGACTTTGGATGACCTTGAAGGCCGGTGCGCGTTATTGTGGCTAAACGGTTCGAGATAGGGCCAATGTTACTATTGAATCATTAATACAAAGTGGCATACGCCCTTTCAGATGACATAAAATGCATCGATTTTGGCAGCAGAAAGAGCACGCTGCATTATAAAAAATGCTGCAGTTAGCGTGTAATTATTGGTAAAAATGTTGTAATTACCGTGTTTCGTACGCAGCCTGGAAACCTGGTGGCTGTTCGCGGCCAAGGACTCTTGGTTCACTGGAGAAAGAGTGCGTTAGTACAGGAAATAGTCGGGAAAATTTGGACAGCAGCAGCAACTGTGCAGCAATAACTTGTCGAGACTGAGTGATTGATGTGGTGTGATGTGATTTCAGGTGAACGGCGTAGAGATGAGCGGTAAGACGCAGGAAGACGTGGTCAACTATCTGCGTAGCATCAAGTACGGCAGCGTCGTCAACATCGTTGTCAGTAGAATTGACTCTACACCTTCAACAGCATCATCAGCTGCTGGACATCAAGCGCCGCCCACCAGCACCGCTGTATAACTCATTTGTTTACTGCGTACTGTAACAGACAACTTAATTAACACCGAATAACGCTAAAATAATATTGTTAGTGATAATTGTCAAAGAAAATGAACATAAACGAACCACACATATGTGATAATTTATTTTCAGAAATTTATTGCTGAGCCTTTTCGCATGCTTACAAAAGAAGTTAATTATTTTCATTATCTTCTACTTACAGCACGTTATGTCGTTGAAAAGCATTTCCATAGCATTTTAATATCAAACTGCTTTTCTTACAGTTATCAATCAATGCAACTAAAAAAATATATTTTTAGTCTGGGTTATCTACAAAATTTTACAATGTATATTTAGTCGCACCAAGTTAGTTACTTTGCAGGCTATTTCTCGGGAACCCGCGTAATCTGGAGTAACTTGCAAATATGGCTGGCTGAACATCAAGTCTTGGCGTTAGTAGGCCTAGTTTATTTCAGTTTGTTGTATCATATAACTTGTCGCTGATTGTGTGACCATTGTTAGTGACTCTGTTGCTGACGCGGGTACGATGTGTTCTTCGGTGTTCAGAAAGCCGGGGTCTGCACGGCGAACAGTGACATTTTCGTCTTTCTGGTTGGTCTCGGACAGACTGGTACCGAGTCGGGACTGGGCATCAGTGTGAAGGGCAAGACCAGCGTCAGTGATTCGTGCTTTCGCGATCTCGGCCTTTACGTCAAGTCCATCCTGGACGGCGGAGCTGCCGCTAAGGTTTGTATGAACGTTTGGCATTTCTACGATGAAGATAAAAGTGCGTAAAGAAAGCGACAAAAATAAAATTCAAATAAAATGAAATAAAAGCCGAGTGTGCAGCTTTCGTTCGGTTTTATTAGCCTGCCGACCGTACTTTAGTAACGGTCGAGCTGTTGTCTTGGTTGTCGTGCGTCCGTCCGTCTGTCTGTCCGTTACGGATGTACTGTGGCTAGACGGTGCAAGATAAGGTCTACGTTGCTTCTGATCACTAATAGGAAGTCGCATACTGGCTTTCAAATGACATATAAATCGATGACCTTGAATGACCTTGAAGGATCATAAAGCACTATGGAATGGAATGTTTCAAGCGAAACGGTGCGAGATAGGGCCAAAATTACTATTAATCATTAACAGGAAGTGGCTTACGCCCTGTCAGATTAGATGGAAATTACTAACGCTGATGATCTTGAAGGTCACTGACAACCAGTACGGTCGGCTATCCTAGCGACAGCTGGGCTTCTTGTTTTATTTCTGTTGCTCTGTGCGCACCTTAGAGATAAGTAGGCCTACTTTCTGACTGTCGATAAGTGAATCGTCGTTCTGCTGTTCTGCAGGCCGCATTACGCTTTTTCCCCGTCCGTCCGTCCGTCTGTCCGTCTGTCTGTTCCATGTTCCATACGAGCTTTTTGCTACTAACTGTAGTCTGTTGCCTGTTACGCTTAGCGCGCGTTTGTTGTAGCTCACAGCTCTCCTCTTTCGTCAGTTGTCAGCGAGCTTGAGAAAATCAGCCACAGCGTCTGGATTGTCTTACAGGTCTTAAGTTGTCAGTTGTGTCGAGCAGGCAGGGCACTGGAACAAATGTTCAACGGAGTGTGGTGCCACTCCACGTCTGTCACAGATGCCTCCCAAACTTGATATGCCTTATTTTCATGCTCTTGCTGTACGATGTATCCTACTTGTATATGTTGTACGGGTTTTGCCAGGACGGTCGGCTGCGTGTTGATGATCGACTGCTGGAGGTGAATGGAGTCTCTCTGCTGGGTCAGTCCAACATCGACGCCATGGAGACTCTGCGCTACGCGATGCACAGTGCTGGTCCAGACCCGGGCTCCATCAGCATCGCCATCGCACGGCCCACTGCCGCTCCTGCTGCTGATGCTGTCGCCATGGCAACGAACGACGCCGTCGGCAGAACGCCATGTTTGCGCCAAACAGCGGCCAGTAACTTGCACCAGTCACGGGGCCTGCTGATGCCACCGCCGTCCTCAAACAAAGTCCTATCCACCCGCAAATCTCGGGTATGTCCGTTCACTTTTTATCAGGCCCGCCCGTACGTGGAAACGGTATGGGAGGCCTTGTGTTTTCGCTTTGTTTTTTTCTACTTTTTTAGTTTTTATTTTCCACTTTTCCTCTGAAACCGGACAGCGGACCAAGCAAAAATTAGCACGAATGACGACAAAAGGAATTGAGGCAAATTTTAGCGAGAACCGTTGAAGGTATTTTAGGAATTGTCTCAAGCCACTGATGTAAAAAACGTTCCAGGAAAAATAAAAACACGTTAAAAAACGTAAAAACGTGCCAAGAATAAAAAACGTTCAAAAACGTTGAATAAAAAAACGTTGGCCATAATGTGTTCAACTTTTTGCCTAATGCCTAATGCTATAAGCGCAGTATACATGGAATAATAGTTTAGACAAAGAGAACTTAATTGAATTTTAACTCAGCTGTGCGGTCGTAAGACAACAGCATTAAACTAACTAAATATGCTAGTTAAAAAGTTTTATTTAGTATATTTGGACTAACTAAATAAACAACATCACTATGACCTATTAATTCGTTTCTGTAATCCCAAAAGTGATTCACAAAGCTTTTCACAGGATTTTCAATGCGCGTTTTTTTAAATAAAAAACGTTGAGCAAAGTAAAAAACGTTAAAAAAGCGTAAAAACGTGTCAAGAATAAAAAACGTAAAAAACGTTTTTACATCTATGTCTTAAGCCAAGTCATTTATTTGCGTAACGTTCAGTTATTTATCTTTTGATGAATTGTTTGACTTCAAAGCTGTTGGTTGGGCCACCGGATAAGCGTTTCTGCTCTAACGGGAACGTCGATTGCCAAAGATTAACTGTTAGGAGGGGCTCCGGCCTAACTGGAAGTGAATTTGTAAAAATAGGTCGATTATAGCAAATTTAAAGTCGTAGCCTGAGTAGTGTCACTAGTGTCCACTGTGTGCAATGTGCATCTGGGTGCGCAGGCATCGACAGAAAATGTGACACCTGCTGCTGCTGCAATGAAAGCAGGTCGTGACGTGATGTCGTCATATCCTTCAACAAGCGCATTTCGCAACGTGTCATACCAGCGAGCAACTCATGACAGCATGCTAGGTGAGATGGAAAGCATCATATATTACACGCTGTAATAAACTGCCTTCACTTTGTTTGTTTTTCAGTTAGTCAGTTTTTCCGACGTTTCTTCTGTATTTTGGAAAAAAACTGCAAAATAACAAACTCAGTACAATACACTGAACTATACACACACATACATTGTATAATTTTGGTTTATTACCCGTAATAAATATATAGGTTATATTTTTTTGTTTTAAACTTTAATAACTGCTCAAAAAACAGCCGAATGTTACAGTGTTTAAAAAACAAGTAGGCCTATTTTCTTGATCTCTTAATGTGATGTGAAATAAAAATGAATCATCTTTTTTGTAAACATGTGAAAAGGCCCAGTAACAAATTTCTCATAATAAATTATCCCATTTGCGTGCAGTAGCTCATTTTTACATTATTCATTTACATACGTATTATCACTAATATCATGAATTTTGCGTTATTTGGTGCTAATAACGACGTAAATCGTGTATTAGGAGAGAGCACTGTCATTAATCAATTGCCGGCTGATAACGCTACTGATTCTGCCGGCAGCCAGACGACGGTGACGACCAACACAGCGTCTGATACTGACAAAACGACCGTCGATAGTTTACAGGTTACACAATAACCGATTGTTGTGATCACCGTTAGCTTCATTATTAAGTAAAGAACTTCTCACGGCCCACGTGGCGGTGCTGATCTCCGTTTCCTTAGCCCTCAGCCGGACACCAGATTCCACTGCGTCGGCATGAATTCACTGAGCCTTCCCACAGAAGGATGGCCAGACTGAGTTGACCTGCAGGGTATCTGGTTTCATACCGAGGTGGTTTATCTGTCCAAAGAAATTCACCCGCCGTCCAGATAGTAAACGCTTGATAGTGAGTGACCCGATCGGGAGTTGAACCCACGACCTCTTTATTGTAAGTCCGACACTCTGCCGTTATGCTACCAAGCCACCGAAGTAGCCACAACAGCCGCGAACTGCGTTGCTGTAAGCACTAAACGCTGAAGTCCCAGCAATTACATGTATCAGCAATGTGCTGAAATTGTGGGTGCGTCTGTAGTTTGCTACACTGCGGCAGTGAAAAACCATAAACATCAAGAACGTGCAGTAGACGCTTATACCCCGTTTACACGATCGAGCAAACATCGAGCAGGCCTGATGGAACCCCGCCCCCTGGCTCAAATGTAGGCGTAGGTTAGCCCACAGCTGATCACGTGTCATATAGGCCTGTTAATTTACAACCCGCCCGCCCTTCTAAATAGCATGCTAACCATAGCTCGTCGAGTTAGCTCGATGTTAGCTTGATCATGTAAACGGGGTATTAAGTACGTTAGAAAATTTCTTATTATTGTACTGGAGCTGCAGTGAATAGTGAGTTAGTTGAATAAAATAATCATTGATTCCATTTTTCATTCATCCCAGCTCAACACAAACTATGTTGCAGCACTGTAATGTCATACAGTACATATTGTGTCAACACGACGTATTGGTTAAAATGGTTAAATGCTATAACTCTTCATACGAAACTTATCTCAGAGCTACGGAGCGTCACCCGCCGTATGGGATCACACAGTGTTACTTGCCACCCGACACAGGTGAACGCGCCCTGCCTTAACCCCAGCCAGATAAGCTGGTACTCGAGTTACCTACCCCGGAGGGATGGAAGGCTGAGTTGACGTATTACCACATTCTTTTCAAAGCCGTGCACTGTGCAAGCATGTTGCTAATATCTGCACGCATTTGTGGATGAAGGCGAGCGAAGGGGCGTTGAAGACGCGCAAGGATGATGCTGCGAGTTTTGCACTGGATTCAAAGACAGGAAAGACAGAGGATGAGGCGGATGATAATGATAATGATGACAACGCGCCGACACCAAAACAATGGTCGTCAGACTGGGAACCTACGCTCAGCTCGATACTCAGCACGTATGTCTAGCCTATTTAATTGTTTAATATCAAAATAAATGTACAAAACATTAGTTTATAAACTTGTTAACGGCAACATTTAAGGACTTGCACGTCGAAAACAGCAAAAATTACAAAAGGTGATATTGCCCACATCACACTGCCTGTCAATGTGCTGCTGAATAATATCACCTTTTGTAGTTTTTGCTGTTTTCGTCTGTCTTTCCGTACGTCACACCCTGGCACTGTATCAAAACGGCAACACCTAGAACCACGAAATCTTTACTGTGGGCTGCCCCAAGGACTCTAATTTTAGTGACAAAATTTTGTGCCTTTGGGTGATGGGGTTCCCCTCGAACGAGGGCGGCAAACTGGGGTACCCCTCCCCCTAAAAAGACGTTATTTTGCCATTATTAGCTCTTACAGTGTGAAAATGGTTGCAGAGAGGTACAGACCTGCTGCATAATGTAACAAGCCCTGGTGACGTGCTTTTTAGATTTGTCAACATCGATGACCTTGAACGACCTTAAACCCCCAAAAGAGGGGTATTGGTAAATTTTTTTTGGCAATTTTTGGCTGCAGCGCATATTTATTTCAACCGTGAATTGCGACGAAATGGCTAGAAATAGACCTAAGCAATCTGCATGTGAAATTTTCAGCATTGAACGTAGATTTTAGCTGTTTACCGGTAAGTCCCGGTAAGTTCCGACCCTCTAAGTTCAAGGAGGCTTGCGCAGTCAGGCGCCAAAGACGGCTACCCCTTACAAAGCGGTTATTTTACCGCTTTAGCGTGAAAACAGTTGCAGATAAACGCAGACATAATGCTTAACTTAACAAGCACTGGTGACGAGCTTTTTAACGGTGTCAAAATCGATGACCTTGAATGACCTTAAACTTTTAAAATAGGGGGTGTTAGTGTTTTTTTTGCAATTTTCGGCTGTGGTGCACATTTCATAAGTGAACTGAGTCGGCATGGCTACAGATAGACATGGACAACTTGCAAACAGGAACTGCTAAGGCTGTCGCGCGTCTCATAAGCTTTGCTCAGATTACTTGTTTTTAACTGTAATGCTGCTGACGACGACGACGACGACGACGATGACGTTAAAACGTCAAACTGCCGCTGTGGCTAGATCAACTTGCCATAGTTACACAACTTTAAACTAACGTTAATGGTAGTTAGGCCTAATTTTATGTTGTTTTTATTGTATACAATAAAATCTTGAAATACTTTAGTGAGCCCCACAGTATAGGGAGTAGTTATGTGAGCGAAGGTAGTTGCAGGCCTGTCGAGAGCCACAGCGGGGCCCGGGGAAACATTCTCGTGAAGCTCCTCAGGGAAGAAAATTTTTGAATTTTTCTTTTTAAAATGGTGCATTCTGGTGTACTTTATATTCTTGAGCGACGACGGGGCCCCGAAATGTCGTGGGGCCCGAAATAGCTTACCCCTTTTACCCCTTCCCCTCTCGACGTTCCTGGGTAGTTGTGCTCTTTGCTATTCTTGCCTTGACTTTCAGTGCCCAGTACTTGCTGGGAACTATCTTGGGATGGCTGATGGGCCGCGGCCCCATGGCGGCCTAAACCTACGGGGTGGCATTGGCTGCTCTGCCCGGCACTGGAATTTAAAATCTGGAATTATATACAATCTGATAACGGTTGTTCTGCAGACAAGAAGAGATTGACAGGCTGAAAGCGTTCAGTCGCGACGCGCTCGGCCGCAAGAGCATGTCCGAGAAACGAAGACGCAATTTCGATCCGCGCGTGACGTCGTTTTACCAGCAGCTGCAGCAGTCAAAAGGTTAGTTTTTATTCCGTTTGTTTCATATTATCGTTTGTATCACGAAAAACTGCACCACTGATTCAAGCAAAAATTTTGTTGTTTGGGATTGTGTCATGCATGCATTAAAATAAGTCTCGACTTCTAAGCGGCGAGAGTGGAAGGTGCAAGTGGCCACTCTGGTAGTTAACGTGTCGGACTGGTGACTTTCACGTTTCAGTTCAAATCTTACCGCGGCTCATTTGCTAGCAACTTCAAGCAAGTTGCTAGTCTACTGTGGGTTCGGGTTAACTCGGCTTCCTATCCAGAGTGAGATGGGAAATAAGCTTATGGGCTACGACGAGAAAGTTAGCGTGTGGCTGATTGGGGCAGTGGTATGTCTGCTGGCTGCTCCGCGGAGCCGGGCCAATTGTTCGCTGGCGCGGCAACGGATGGCCGCATAGTGTGCTGCAGTGTCATTCGCTCGTGTCAATCATTTGCTACTTCAGAGATTGTAAAGCGCTTCTGGTTACGAGTCTGATCATGTAAGCAGCGTTATAGCAAGTACTTTTATTTTTTACGACAGAGGCAAATGCAAATGTCCTACACGCAAATGGAGTGAACACTTTAGCCAAACGCTTACACCATTAATAGAAAACTGGATTAGAAGCAATATAAAGATTAGTGCGGTTAGTACGGTAACACTAGATAGTTTAAGTGTAACAGATGAGTTATGGCTCAGTTTGCAGTTAGATGAAAATATTAGACCCGTCTTGCGGTACATATGATGATGATGATGATGATGATGATGACCATGACGATGCTGAATCGTTATGCTGATGTGTTGTTTGAAGCTCAAGGTCAGAGTCAAGTGTCCGGCAACAACGCCACGCTGACAAGGGCGTTGTCCGCTGAGTCACTGCTCAGTCACACCGCCGTCGCGTCGCCGAAGTTCTGCCATGGTCAGTTTCACATCCAGCATACAATCTGTCCTTTCTAAACTGTCAGTTCTTCGTAAAGTTGCACTCGTATCAAACCATTAGGTATTTTTAAGTAGCATAAGAAAAAAGCCACTGCTAGGTCCACTGAGTCGCGATTACGATGGGCTGCATGCCAGTGCAGGATTTATCAATTTTTGAGGGCGTCAGGGAGGTCCCAAGAGCCGAAAATTGAGTCCTAAAAGGCCGCAGTAAAGAGGCGTTTTGGCGAATGTCTGTGGAACACTTTAAGCTCCCCCAATGGGGTCCGAAGCGAAGCCCCAGAAACCGAAGGGTTTTTCAGCAATTCCAGCAACTTGGCTTTTCTGTTCTGTTTCTACTGTGCTATAACATGTTTCAGCATTTCGATAGTCTGCGTTGGAAATGGGTGCAGCTGATTCTAATGGTGCCAGTGAGTTTGTGATTTTGCTGTGCAGTGAATCAGAAAGACCGTGAAAGTCTGAAAAAATGCTCATCGCTCGAGAGTATGGAAACGGTTGGTGCGCTTGGTCGACCTCAAAGCAACATGGAGCTCGGTATGCATTAAATATCATTATATCAGCCGTCACAAGTATCAGTAGCACATACCTGCCCGCAGATTGCCACCAAATATGCTTTTCTGTATTGCAGTTTGATCAAGTTTTGCATAGATTTATGCAAGATTGAAAGGAATCGCTTTGACCTTACTTCTGCTTTTTCCAAATACATGTACTTTCAATTTTTTCAGTTTTGTTTATTATAAACCATTTCGAAACTTAAGTTTGGGAAAATGGCCTAAACAATCATTGAGTTAGACAGTTTAGCACAATTCAAAATATCACAAGATATGCTGTAGCAAACGCGAACTGTCCAAAATTAAAGTCCATGCTGGTAATTTGTTGTACATGTAATTTCAGGCTGTAAAAATTGAAAAAATCCGCATGTTGTGCGCGCAGTGACCGAGGAAGACTGCGACTCGAGGCGTGGACTGATGGTAGTACAGACGACCGAGAAGAAGAAAGGTCTGCTTCGCGGTCTGCTGGGGAAGCTGACGAAGAAGGATGGAAAAACGGCCGGCAAGCAGGCGCCTCCGAGCACCGTGAAGAGACAGTCAACAACAGCGCTGACAGCAGCCGCAGCAGCAGCAGCAGCAGCAACTGCTCTAAGCACAGAGCGACGCGATGCCGACCCAACGCACGAACACACGTAAGATATGATAACTAAATAATAATCCATTCATTTAGGTAAGTAGGGAAGTCTAAAGGTGCTATTGAACAGTAAGCAGTTATTATCGTAAAGAAGCAAGTAAGTAAAATGTAAATTTATATAGCAAATATAGTTAAATTAACATCTAATGCGCTTGTCCCTGATCGGCCGAAGATGCTGAACATCCCTAATGGCCAATTTACACCCACAAAGCAAATCAAATCAACACTCGAGTCGCGTCGCGTCGGCGTGGTAGGCGTGAATCGGCCACAAATCCGCCTCTGATCTAACACTCTACTGACCCACTCATTAATACCCCGTTTACACGATCAAGCTGGCTCGATGAGCTAGACGAGCCAGCTCGATGTTTGCTTGGTGTTTGCTTCGTGTAGGCTATGCTTTTATACCCCGTTTACACGATCGAGCAAACGTCGAGCAAATGCATTCAAAATACACGTGCTAATTGCCTAACGTCATGTTTGCTAGCATTCATCCAGCTAGCTCGACGAGCTATGGTAATTAGCATGCTAATTAGGAGGGCGGGCAGGTTGTAATTGGAAGGCCTATATAACACGTGATCAGCTGTGGGCTAAGCCTAGGCCTACATTTGAGCCAGGGGGCGGGGTACCATCAGGCCTGCTTGATGTTTGCTCGATGTTTGCTCGATCGTGTAAACGGG
>Ga0209671_1001692_pt1 | contig 18982 bp, 18 predicted proteins | sample WorMetHERISLAND2_2_FD_187401 | JGI IMG/M metagenome (GOLD analysis project Ga0209671, IMG submission 187401) | Marine gutless worms symbiont microbial communities from Max Planck institute for Marine Microbiology, Germany - Olavius geniculatus... | ecosystem: Host-associated > Annelida >...
CTCCAAGGCTACTGGACCAAAGTTCACCGGACTTGTTTTGCCTAATGCGGGAGAAATCCCGGTAGATTGAGTACTTATCCGATTTTGAATATCTTCATCCGTTCCAAAGATATTCGCTGCTGAACTTCAAAGTCGTCTGAAATTGGGCCAAATTTTGCACGTTTTTGGCCCCTAAAATTTTTTTGGGGTGTGCCCCCAGAAATTTTGGTCTGGCATTATAAAAACTCGGAATAGTTCTGACCACCATGCAAAATTTCACGCCGATCGGCCGACACATCTTGGAGATTTCGCGTTGAAACTTGAGTCCGCTACGAACTCTATCGCTTCCGAGTGAACTAACAAAGAAATTCAGTAGGAGTTTCTGTACAGCTATCTACTAATAAAACTGCACTGATAGATTTTTATTCCACTGACAAAGTGGTCCAAATTTACTCCAGATCAGGTTGATATCCAAAAGTGAATGATATGAACCAGATGTCTTCATTAGCCCAAAGAATAAAAGCCCAACTAACGCAAAGGGGAACGCGCGACAGTGATGCACGTGTGAAGGCCCGGTGCGAACAAAATCTAAGCTCACAACGATTTTTCATTTATACTCGACGGCGGATGACACCTAGTGCCATATCCAGTGCATAAATTATTATATTGGCTGAAAATCGCAAATTTTTCCTACCCCCCTCTCATTTAACACCCTCGTTTGGGGTGACCCCTCTTGAATTTATGGAAAAGCTTTACGGTTCCTGAAACTAGAGTCTTCCAGACAGCCGACGGTGAAGATTTGGTGAACCTAGCTTGCACAGTTTTTAACTGATCCACCCGTGTGACGGACGGACAGACAGACTGAATTGCGATGGCTAAGACGCGCTAGAGCAGTAGCTGCTGTGGCACGTAAAAACAGTGGCAAAGCAATGAGAGATAACAGAAAACGTTGTAAAGACGACAATCAAAGACAAAGAAACACATCAAATTTTGGGTATCCACAATGCGTTAATCCTCTGAGCAACTAACAAGATATTACAAAGAAATCGCCGTAGAAGCAACACACGCCATGATCAGCATTCAATAGGTAAGGAGACACCGAACTAAACGATACCGTTGGCGTCTTCATCATCGAGCTCATTGTCCACAGAAGCCGAGAACATCTGAGCATCGAGAAGTTCCATCTCAGTCTTCTGCTGAAGCTGCTGCAGCTGGGACAATCGACTCTAAATACACAACACAATCCAAAAGAACATGCTGCACTGTGACTGTCAATAGAAATGCTATCATCAGTCACCACTAAATACAAACTTACTGCTGGCTGTATGTTACACGCATAACAGTGGATTTATTAAACTGTACTATGTTTAAAAATCTAATAAAGACAACGCTTATCGGGACCTTTTTCTAGCACCGCGCTCATAACTTCTCATATTCGATGGATGCACCGACGATGCTCTGCAGTACCCAGTGCATCCATGATCTTCTTCTGTAACAGAGCATGTAAGATTTCAGTAATGTTGTGATGATTTGAAAACTGAATTACAGCCGATCAAAGCAGCCAGTTAAAAGTGGAAACCTGAAGTTCTTTGACTTCTTTCTCAAGTCGAATACGTTCGGTTGTCTCAACCTCCAGCATCTCAGCAGTCTGTGTTGATGTCGTGTGTTCGTCCTGGTAGTCAGCCGCCAGCTCAGTCAACTGTACGACACACACACGCCAATAGTGATGTTAACCGTCAGCACCAGGACAGCATAAACCTTTGTGAAAACTAGTGCTGCCACACGGTGAACAAAAATGACTGAATACAACCTGCTAACTTATCCTGAAAAAAATTCCAGAATCTAAGGTGTTAACACAAGATAGTAAGATATTTAACAAAAAACAATAACAAAAAAGACCTTTTATGTGAACTGAAAAGTTCGCAAAGTTTACTGTCCTAGCACAGTAACTTTAAAACTTTGCTGATCAAACAAATGTCGAAAATAGCAATAGTTGACATACCTTTGTTTCAAGCCGATCAACAGAAAGTTTCAGCTCCTGTCTCTCCTTCTCGGTTTTCTCCAACTTCTGTCTCAGTTGCTCCAGCTCGGCCTGTGTCCATGCATTACACTGCACTTGTTTCACAATCATCCACACAGACGACAGTTTCATGGACAAAATAGAAAAAGAATCTGGAATTAACTCAGTTAATTTTATCGCTGACTTTAATCTCTCTTCTTTAGCGTCTCTTCCATCTGACTAATCAAACTGTTCTAAAACGTCTTTAACTTGCTTTTGCTGATTGGGGACAAGCCTTCCAGTCAAGCTTATACAGAAAAACAAAACTCAAAACTAACAAGAGAAACTCGCACACAAATTAGACGGTGGTTACAACTCCATCGACTATTATGCCTCCGCCAACATGTGACATATTGGGGCATAATTGACCCTACCGTGACCTTGACCCTTGACCTTTTGACCCCAAAATTTGATGTGTTCATCCTTGCCCCAAAATCTGTTAGTGGCGAAAGTTTGGCCAAATTCCATGAAATTCCCAAGATATCCTAACAATGTTTGTTCAGGACTCACGCATGCATGCACGCATGCATGAACACCCTGGAAACATAATGCCTCCGGCCACTACGTTGGCGGAGGCATAAAAACACAAAAATCCAATCATAAACAAATTGCCTCCATACGAAAAAATTTGCAGAATGCACAACAAACTGAAACCTCTAAAATAATCCTAAACCACAATATGATGCCCAGACATACTTCTTTGTCGCGCAGTTCTTCTTCAGTTCGCTGGACATTCAGCAGAGGTTTGACTTTGGTGTAGAGTCTCCACCACTGCCATTCCCTGATGCCCATCAACTTGCGAACGTTACGCTGTACGCAAGCGGCTGCCACATGCTGCAACTGGTAACACAAGCACACTGTCGGTCAGCATCATCAAACACTTGTACTATGAATTGCAGCCAAACTGCTTCAGTCAGCAGCAGGTGGTAAATAAATTTATAAACGCACAATAATGTTGGCTAGAAACTTGCCAAATCTGAGGCGCCGGGGTGAGACGGGGCACTGCAGATGGCAAAAGGTTGATAGTGAGTTTTGAGCTGGCGACAAAAAGAAGCTATTGAACAACTGTTGCGAATGTCAAAAAGGAGGTTACTATTGACAGCATACAGGAAATGACCAACAGCCTATCTAATCGTACCATCGCTGACCACCTACAGACAACTGTTGTCCCAAAATAGGGGTGCCTACCTTCCACCCCAAAATTTGCATGCTGCACTATGGCCAAAATGCATTAGTGGAATGGCTACTATTAACAGGCTACAGATAACTACCAATGCCCTATTTAATCCCTTTATGGTCGACCTTCCGCTTCCCCACCAAACAGTGATGGTGCCTTGCAAATTCTAAACAGTATGGTCAGCCATCCTAGCAAGAGCTGGGCTTCGTGTAATTAATCATTCAGTAAACTGTGTGACACTTTTCGGTAAAACATATACTGACGACAATGATTTTTACTAGTACGTTCGTAATCTGGACGAGACCACTGGAACGTCCTCGTATTACACGGATGAAAACCATTCAACAGGATCTGAAATCCAGCGACCTCAATATGGACGACGCAGTTGACTTCACTCAGAACCGTCCACTCTGGAGATTGATGTCTATGTTCAGCACTATGCACTCTTAGTGGTGCTTGCCAGAAATGATGATGATGATGTTCGTAATCTCAAAATCCAGGAAAAGATTTTTACAGTGCCAAAAAGTTTACTACCTTAAGCTTCTGATAATTCTTTCGACCCAGGTAGCCACGCGAGAAAGCCTGCAGTTTCATGACCCAATCAGTCAACTTTTCCTCACGCAAATCTTCCAAGCGAGCGAGTCCACCAGCTCGGAAAAACACCTGAAATGTCAAACATTATGCATGCTATAAAAACACAGCTGTCACATAATGCAGTCAATCAAAAGCTCAAACGTAAAAATACAATATATCATTTTATGCTGTCAAAAACAGTGTTACGCACAAAAGGCATGAATTACAGTATTTTGCACAGAACATCGTAGAACAACCTTGATACTGTTAAACTTTTGACTGATTTAAAGTTGTGTGAATCAACCAATGAGAAATGATGTCATGATTACCTGGCTTAGTCCGAGACGGAACGTGCTACTATCAACTTCAAGACCTTCCAGCAATGGAACAACAGTCTGCATCAAAACATAATAATTCTCTTAAAAAAACAAAATATAATATATCTCTTGAAAAAATGTTTCTTGCTGCAAAAGCAAATAAAAATCGACTACTATCACAGATTATATACAAACAGAAAAAAGCCTTACCAAAGATTCAAAAATTCAACAATACTCCAACTTCAATAACCAAGCAAATGACTAGACTACTAAAGCAATAGATAACGTCCAACCACGAACCTGTTTTTCATCAACAACTGGTCCTGAAGGCCGGAAATTCGCTGATGCCAAAATTTCATACAGATGACGAAATTCCGCAAAAGACAAGTTCTCAGGAAAACCTGTACAGTGTACACAATACACGGTCTTTCAACACTTCTAGAAAAACAACCACATCAAAAGAAAGAGATTAGCTGTTTATCATTGTTGCTCAAACATGAGTATTTCACTATTTCCAGACAATAACAATGCTGCCTTGCCAACATACACGAGTGCGGTTTTGCCATGTCAAGACTTCTGATACACAGTCCACCAGTTAGACAATATGAGAACTACAGTATTAAAGCAACAAAAAAAACGCACATATCAGATCAGTGCCTGTGCATCAGACTCAACTTTCAGCCAAAACAAGCCCAAATTTCAGCAAGCCAGGCCCATTTCACCAAGTTTATTCCTAGTAGTTCCACAAATTCCATACCTGACAATTATGGATACAAACCTCTCTAAAGCACAGAATGCCAGCAACAGCACTAACAAGTAAATCAGAAGCAATACACAAGTTGTGTGCATGCGTAACTCTCAGTACAGGTAATCATGGAAAATTAATTTTAAAACTGGTCAGACTGCTACCTACTGAAGCTAAAATGTATCTGTTTGGCAAATGTGTGTATCTAAGATTTTGAACTCCAGAAATAGTCCAGGATCAATTCAGCTCAGTTTGGCCCCGATATTTTCCAGCTTGGACCAGCCTGGCCTGTATGGCTAAGTAGATTTTCCAACCCACAAGCCAGTCTGTCTCCATACCTTGTCTGTGCAGTCTGACGGCATCAACAATCTGAGCGCCACGGATCTGCGCCCGCACTAAAGGCACGTTAAGCATGACGTCGTCACGAGCGCTGGTCTTGCCATCGGCAAGCAGCGTCGTCTTGAGATCACACAGGCCGGCGTTGTGCTGCGGCATAATGCAGTGAACAAAGTGCATCGATGTTCTACGCAGCATCTCCACCACAGCATCCTGCCAACAACACACAAACACACGGATCAGTCAATGGCTGTTTCAAGCTTTACCCCCAGATTCTCACTGTTGGGCAATACAGTGGAAATGGAGAAGCCACAGGAAAAAGCTGAAATGGTAAAGGAAAAACTGAACAAACATCATCAGATGAAATCTGAAGGACATGGACAATAACTGGGTGCAAGCTAAAGAACTAGTGACAGTTAACATAGTATGACATCAATGTGTGGCCCATTGCATTCATTAGCATGCGGGTTAAGCTAAGGCCTAAAGTCAGAGTACAGATTCTAAAACAAAAAGCTTTTATGAGTCGGATGCCCTCACGTCCCCAACCAACATTGTCAAACTACTGAAGGATGAAACACTGCTCAGCTTCAGAGTATGCCAAACGGTTTCAGCTGCAAGTCCAGCAGGCAGAAAGAATATACATATAATAATGCTAAGTCAACATCCCAATATATTATCATTCATCCCAAAAAGCTAATAGTTATTTTACAATTCTGTAAAAAACAAAAAACTGTAAGAATTGATCTGGTGGCTGGTTACATACTGGGACAATTCATCTGCAAGCAGACAGCCAACGATCCAAGTCCATACAGTAACTTTGTTAAGCCCAAATTCCATTACACCGACTTTGCGACAAAGTCCGGGACAAGTTCCCGACAAAGTTGCGAACACAAATCATAAAAGTGTGCGACACAAATCACGACTTTGTCGCAAACTTGTCCCGGACTTTGTCGCCGACTTTCCCCGTGCATTGTAATGGGCTAAATTCCATTAGAGCGACACAAACGGGTTTGTCGCGGACTTGTCACAGACTTTGTCGCAAACATCTCAACATGTCAAGATGGTTTGAGTCTGCGACTTTCATGATTTGTGTCCACGACTTTCCCCATAGGGAAGTTTCAATGAAAGTCGGCGTAATTGTCAGAGACAATACACCACCACTAAGTCAAACCAGCAACCAAACAGTACTGAACATTTATGTCAAAACCAGTCAGCAGGAAGACACTCACCATTTGGAACTTGACCTGGACAGAGACAGAGCGACGTTTGATGCCAGCCATGCCGGAAGTGACAGCACGCCTGGCGCTCGACACACGACGCAGTGAAGAACCTGATTCCATACCAACAGCCGAGCTACCCATGCCAGCTGTCATGGCCGTACTGCGCGACGTCACGATGAACAGTCCGCTGATGTAATCCCTGTCAACAACCACACAGGCAAAAACAAAGGCAAAGATAAAGCTAAACGTGTATCACAGCTGTACTAGAATTTGACTCCGAATCCAGCCAAAATCGGGCTAATTTTTAGAAATCTTGTCCAAATCAAGCTACGACCATATATTGGCCCGATTTTAAACTTGTGCTGGGTTTATAAAAATTCTGTTCCAGTGTAACACATTGCTCGTTTTCCTTCCAAAGTGCAATGCATAACTTATCATGATTTGATCTTGAACTGAACTAATAAAGACTAGTTGATTTGTGTTTTGTGGTGACACAAACTTTGGCCACAATGACTAGATACTAATCTTGCTACGAGAAAGTCAAAAAACATTCTGCTTAGCTGCATTTATAATCTGCAAATGCCCACAAATTACCGCCAATCATGAGCCTAATTAATAGCCTAACAAAATATAACAGAAGTGCGTGGATAAACTGAACATCAGATTTGTAATCTGTGGCAGCAAAATAGAAAATGCACCTTTGGCTCTACTCAGATTAAATCTCCATAAACTCAGCCAAGTAATGGACTTAGAAAACAGAAATCCAGTAAAGCCCTGGTGTGCATATATCTCAAGCACCTGCTGCTAATAGACCCATGTAATAAATGCACCAGTACAATCCTTGCTATCCTACACACAGCTATACAGACCACTTTGATTCCTGGAGCACAGAAGTAGCAGAACGCGAGACGGGGTTTTCACGGCATGCCTTCAGCCAGCCACTGACATTGTACTGGACTAGATTAGTGCCCTGGCAGTGACTGATGACGAACGTATGAGGCATGGTACCAGGCTTCAACAGTGCACCTCCTGCAATTACAAACCACCCCACTGTAGCAGCACAATACCCAAAGAAACACAAACGTAATGCACTGTTGGCGGACTATAGACGACTAGATAACAACAAGTCTATAACATTTCTGAAATTTTAACATAATCTAACTGAGTGAATATAAAGATAGACGTCAGAAGAATATCGATAATCCAGAAGCTCCTAAGCAAATCTTTACAGTTGTTTTGGATGCAGGAAGGGCATTTAGTCAGTTCAAACCATTCACCAAAAGTCGTCACCTGACCTAATACAGAATAGTCAAAATCAAGAGTTGCTCGAGGCTAGGACAGTCCCCAAAAGCATAGTTTTGCAAATAGTTGTGGCAGAAATTATACAGTACGTCCTTCCTGCAACCAACCAACAGCAACAAAGCACTGAAAAAACAATGTCGAGATACTATACGACAAGTCAAAAAATAAGTAACCGTTAATGACAGAGATTAAATACCCAACATAGGGCTGAATCAAAAGCATAACATTATTAATATTTACAACAGCAAATGTTAACAAGAAGAGAGGTGCTTACGACTGGCAGTCTGGTCGTCGGGGCAATGTGTCTGGTAGACGAGGTCAAGGAAAGAATCATCGCTTGCACCAGCAGCCAGCGCTTCTTCATCCAGCAACCACAGAATGCCTCGTGGCACTGACTCACGATTCTCCGGACCAGGTGAGCGAAGCTAAGCACAGCATCAGAACACAACAGACATCAGTCATATAAACAGCGAGTTCTGCTGGCACGGCGACCTAGTCGGCTGAAAGTATCGACTTTTAACGTAGCCAGCCATCCAGCTGACTTGGGTCACTGGACAACTAATGTATGGGTTTAACCACTTAAGCTTAAAGTGCTGCAAAATGAAAAACCTCCCACAGAGACAGACATTAGTCTAGAAAACAATCAATCATTTCTTTACTGTTTCATACACAGCTATGAAGAAGAAGATTTCGCACAGACAGCCAGGTCCGTTGTGAGAAAGCACATCCCATTTTGGTGCCTTGAGCTGGCGAGGGTCGAATGAATTAAGCTAGCATTCAACCTAAGTCGGCCGCATAGCCGACTCTAATTAACAGCCAGCACCTTTAAAGGTCCGTGGTCACCAAAATTAACATATACATTTTATCCATTTTCCTGAAAGTGCAGAATTTTATGATAACTTTGACAGTAATATAGGCGCCCAGCGTTCTGTCAACACGGAAAAAATTACCTTTAAAGTCGACGATCTACGAAAATAACATAGAAAACACGCCGCCATGATGACCTGTGGTGACGTCATGAGTTTAGCCTATAGACGTCATGAATATTAATGGCCTATAGCTTAGAATGATGACGTCGTCGGCTAGGCCATTAATATTCATGATCTATATGGGCTATGGTCATGACGTCACCGCGGGCACTGATAGATTAGAATATATCGCATTTAACGTAACATAATGCCGCATTTCGTTTTAAATCACACATTAATTTCATATATTTATGAAGCTCAAATCGACATATTACATATGCGAGGTTAAATGTCTAATTTAAATCTACAGAAATTGCGCGAGTGAGTTTGACCGTGGCCATGGACCTTTAACCAACTGGGCCAGTATACTAGCAGTCCTGACCACAGGGCCTACTGTTACACAGAACTTATCGTTTGTTCTCTAGTGATGGCCATAACCACCACCAGCTATGACAAAGGTGCAAAGCAGTTGCAATGAAACTGGACAGAAAGGCACAAAATGCTCTTAAAGCTGCCCAAGACAAAACAATAATAAAGAAGAAAAAGATACAAAAACACAAAAAAATGCAGCTAAAACATCTCAACAAGAAAATAGTTCAACAGTAAGTGCAAACATTGGTCTATATGGAAATTTTCTTCTCCATCTAAACAGCAAACTCAAAACCGCTAAAGCATACAAGAAATCTGAGCTAATGCTCATGAGATGCGCGAGAGCCTAAACCTATAGCAGTTCCTTTCCGCAGGTAATCTTGATCTATCTCCATCCATTTCGTCGAAATTCACTCTTTTGCAATAAAAATTGCAAAAAAATCACTAAAACCCCTATTTTTAGGGTTCAAGGACATCGATGGTGACATTTCTAAGAAGCTTGTCGCCAGTGCTTGTTATGATGAGCAGCATGGCTGTGCCCATCTGCAACCATTTTCATGCTAGACAAGCAAACAGCGAATAAATAACCACTTCTTAGAAGGATACCCCTCTTTGACACCCACGACTGCACAGGTTCTTAAACCTAGAGGGTCTGCACTTAGACTGATAAAATCAACATTCAATGCTGAAAATTTTGTATGTAGGTTATCTTGGTCTATCTACAGCCATTTCAGCGCAATTCACTATTGAAATGTGTGCTGCAGCCTGAAATTGCGAAAAATTCACTCTAACTCACTATTCTGGGGGTTCAAGGTCATTTAAAGTCATTGATAAACATTACTAAGAAGCTCATCAATAATGCTTGTTATTATAAGCAGCATGTCTGTGCCTATCTGCAACCATTTTCACGTTAGACGAGCCAATAGCAGTAGAATAATGCTTCTTTAAGGGGAGTGTCCCTCTTTCGCCCCCTCGTTCGTGGGGACCCCCTTCATCCAGCGGCATGAAATTTTGTCACGAAATACTAGAGACTCTAGGCTACCATAAGGTGAAAATCTAAAGTCTCTATCTCACCTGGGCTTGGAACGGTATCGGGACATGACACCAGGATGGAGAGATAGATGGACGGAGAGAGAGAATTACTGTAGCTAATATGCGTGTAAGAGTTCCGCTTTGTTATCAACAAAAAAAGGCAGTCCTTTGAGAGATGAAGCAGGATGTGCAGAGAGATTCTTGCTACTTACACCAGTGGCTGGTGGCGAATCAATCATAAGAACCATTGGCGCAGGACTCAGTGTCACCGACTCAAAATCACACTCAACGTTCTCCTGTTAACCAGTAGCAAAACGATACAATATAACCATCTCAAGTTCACTCATGCATACAGAGAAATAGACACGTACCAAGCAGTATAATTGCTCATTCAATATTTGTACATGCTGTCAACCACAAAAAGCCAAATATTTTTCATTTCTTCATGTTCTATTTCATTTCTGTCACTAAGTCAAAAGCATCAACACAAGACCCGTACAATGGCTTAAACTATTTGCCCCAGTCGTTTAACTTTTCAGCATAGGCTGTTTATCGATTAGCTCAGTTCAGCCAATTTTGTTGAATTTACATCAGCTGCAACTAAACGTGCATTTTTCAACATCGAAAGCTTTAGATCTGGCTATCAGTCTCCGCAACACTCAAAACCATCTACTTCTAAAAAGCTAAAATGTGCGTCTTGTATGAACTTAAATAGATGAAAGTTCAAACAAGCATTAAATCAATTTGTCCAAGCGTGATCGGTTAGACTGAGTTGATATAAAGGCGCAGTCTGGTCCATCACATGGAAATCCCCCTGCAAATCACAGATCAAAGCATTGAATGGTTATCTCATCATCATCATCATCATCATGACGCAAAACGTTGCGTTATTTCCAACACGCAAAATGAGAAAAAAGCTACTGACCTGCGCATAGAGATCCTGCTTAGAGGTGAAGACCGTATCGTGGAACAGCAGCTGCAGTCTTTCCTGCACGTAGTTGTGACAGAGATCTTCAAATGTGGCTCCAGTCGATCGGCCGCAGTGCGCGGGATTTCGAAAGCCGGGAGCATCGACAATAAGAATGGACGCCATCGCGCGATAGTTTGACGACAGTGCACTGACACGTAACATCAGACAGCACACTGAAGATAATTCATCATAAAATCATCTCAGGTATAAAAATAATTCTTCTGCTATTACAACATACTTGCACAACAATGCTGGATATGTTTACTGGTATCATTCAGTAATCTAGCATCATGACTAATTAATATTTTCAGCATGTTGCTACATAAGTGTGTCATGAATAATTTTATAACACACTTGTTAAGCAACAATTGTAACATATGGTAACTAGAAAGCAGTCATAGCCTGCAGGTACCTCCACCAAGGCAATGTTATTCGCCAGGTGGCGTCACCATATTCACTTTGCCAGCGGTTCCCTTATGCCCCCTTTAACGCAATGGTAACGAAAATTTCAAAGTGATCCAGAATCCAGGATTCCTGCCGAATCATCCCCAAAATTGAATCACTGTTAGTTTGTGCCATTCCCGACATACCCTCAAAATTTCAGAAAGATCCATCCATAACTTTTTGAGTTATCTTCCTCACACACAGACAGACAGACAGACAGTCAAAAACTGGCAAAAACATTACCTCCTTGGCAGAGGTAAATATCAAGAGAATCATAAGACTGTGCGTAACAAGACAACGCAACAGCAATAAGCAAACTTACAGTTATTCAAACTTATGACTATTATGAGCCTAATGGACTTTTCAAATGGCTTAAAGCAAAGACAAATAATAGAATAATTTCAATATTACCGGTTAATGAGAGAAATAACAGCTTGGAATACTTCGGAATACAGTCCTACAGCGAATCCTTCTATTGCTTCAGAGCCAGACAATGCCTCAACTGGCGTCGGCTCCTTGTCTGGAGTTAACCTGCACATTAAAACAACCAAGTTAACAACAACTTTAATAAACATGTCGAGAAAACAAAAACAATATTAAAAACAATAATAAAGTATGGGTGTCCATACACAGAAAACACCAACGTAAACATTCTGTTGTTTCTGTGGATAATATGCAAAAGTGGTACAAACTTACAGCAGTCATTCTTTAGACTATTTTTGTGAAGATTTTGCAAGTTGCTGACAACTAAAAAGTTTCTTCCACCACACAGGCAAACCGGTTGTTCATAATTGCATATTGTCTTAACAACACAGTCAAGAATAAAAATAGAAACTCAACGGTCAGTACAGACAAAATGCCACGGTGCACACTTGAACTGATTGGCAGCAGAATCTGACCACTTGTTACATTAGCCACGTTTCACCTTCCAAAAAATTCATAAAATCCATTTGAAACCTTTCGAATAATTTTCAGGTACATGTAAAAAAAAACAGACAAGACAGGTAAAGCGAGGCCATCTTCATTGGCAGAGCTAACAATAATGACAATAATATCAGTAGAAGCGCAGAAAACCTGTAGGCTGGGCTGAGTGACTGGCTGGAATGACCTTGGCAGAAGACCGCTCGTGAAAGATCCTCCAGAGTAGCACCAAGTATATCAGCCGCATGCTGTGCTGACGCCGGCCTCACAAACTGATACTTGTTGCTGGCTCCTGGGAAACGCCACTATCAGTATAACTTCACTAATAATTAATTAGCTTAACAGGTTTATTGTTAACTCGTTGGAACCAGGTAAACCCTCACAAACACTGTACCACAATAACAGAACCATAAACGCCATATTTAAATATTTAAATACGCTTCTGCAAATTAACTTTGTATTCAACCTGTATTCAATTCATAATAAACGTGAACTAAAATCCGTCACCTTTGGCAGCTCCGGCAAGACCAATGTGATATATAGCCGCCAGCACAGAGCAGACTGCCTTCAACTCCTCATTGCTAATCCTCAGCACGTTCATAGCATTGCAGATCTTCACCCAGGTCTGCACGGCATGCTGGCGATCCTCGACTCTCTGCAGTGGAGTCATGAACGCATTGGGATCTCCTAGCTCCTCCAGACGCAGCTCTTTCCTGCACCAAATGCAAAGTAAACTCAGCGACAACAAAAACATCATCACTTGTTACAACACTGCAGTAAATTGTCTGACCAGCCAACTCTCGAGTCTGGTGGTTATTCCACGAGAAGTTGAACTCGATACTCCAGATGTAAACTTTTGGGAATCGACAGAGAAAGATTTTCTAAAGCCAGCTCCTCTTCCTGTCGTGAACTGTCTTGTGATATGAAGTGAACTGGAAAAAAATGACTAAAATCGCTGAAAAATAAGTTAAACTATCCCACTTATTTCCTGTCTTCTACAATCACAGTCAATATCCAGAAAATGACAACATTTCCATCAAATCTATATACTCTATAGTTTGTTTCATTTCTTCCTTTTGCTCATCCATATCAAGTTATCAACTTATCTGTTCCAGGTACGCTCTTTTTTTGTAAACCTGATCCATAGTGTACATTTGAAAAAAAACACAGTTGCTGAACTCCAACCCATAAATGACTATCAAAATGTTTCGGGAATTAAATGAGACAACCACATCCATAGTTTGCAGTAAATCACACGCTAACATGCTAATACAGATGAAACTAAATTGCCAATACAGCACTGCACACGGGACTAGCAGTGTCAAACCTCAGAGTCGAGTCAATGCCTGCAAGCATCTGGTAGAAAACATGAAAAGATGGTTCGCCTTCGGGTCGACGCACGAGTCGATTTTTCTCCAACATTGTTGCCTAGTGATAACAACAAAATCCAGCCAATGATCACTGCTCTGTCAGCAAGCTGAAAGAGCACTGAAGTATAACACAATATGTCAGATGTAATGTATGCTGCTCAAAGTACTTGTGAGATGTAACGCAATGACGTGCATAATTCACCATAGATTCATAAACGTATTTGAATCACACAACATGGCCCATATAAGCAAACTGAAAAACAAGACATACAAACACATGTGCACGAAAGAAACACAAAACACACAGAGAACTACCACCAAAACAAAATTTTAAAAACTCCAATGATAATTAAATCAAGCTGGGAATCTGTCACTTTTTAACAAACGATATATGCATTATTCTAAATTTCTAGAAACAAGAAATCTGAGCTAATGCTCATGAGATGTGCGAGAGCCTATAGCAGTTCCTCTTCGCATGTAATCTTAATCTATCTCCATCCATTTCGTCGCAATTCACTCTTTTGCAGCCAAAAAATCATTAAAACTCCTTATTTTTAGGGTTCAAGGTCAACCAAGGTCATCACTGTTGACAATACTAAGAAGCCCGTCGCTAGTGCTTGTTATGTTAAGCAGCATGTCTGTGCCTATCTGCAACCATTTTCACGTTAGAAGGGCCAATAACAGTAAAATAACGCTTTTTAAGGGGGTGTCCCTCTTTCTCCCCTCATTCATGGGGACCCCCTTCACCCAGTGACATAAAATTTTGTCACAAAATACTAGAGACTCTAAGCTATCATATGGTGAAAACCAGAAGTCTCTATCTCACCTGGGCTCCAATCGGTATCGGGTTGTGACATACAGACACCAAGACAAAATTACCATAGCTAATATGCGCTATAGCAGCATAGCTATATAGCTCTTGCACATAAAAAACTGCAAATATATGATAACAGTATTCACAGAACTTTAAGTCAAATGACATAGAGCTGGCTTGAAATACATGCACAGTCATCGTCAGAATAGAGCCATTAGCAAAACAGATCCACAAGTTCCAAATTCTATCAAAGCAGTCCAGCAACTTGTCTAAAAAACAACTATCACGATCACCAGCATCAACAACGTCACTTTTTTGTTAAAATATTTTGTTGTAGCTATTGCAATGATTGGATTAGCTTTTCATAAAGTCAATTTTGAAAACTTTCAACAAGTCAGGAGTCCTTTCTACTATCCAATAACAGTTTCATAGTAGTGAAAGGTACTCAGCCAAAAATAAAAAAATTCATTTAGCCTTGCAATGATAACAAAGGAAAATTTTAAAAAATATCAAATGCTAAAAAATCGAAAACAGCAACCTGAAACGATGCAGAGACAATTTGTCCGGAGTGATCAAAGTTGAGCGTGGAGATCTGCGTGTAGTTGGTTGTACTTGTATTAGAGATTGTTCGACTTCCACCGAACGTGTCCAACAACACGTGAACCGCATTAAGCTTCTCCGCTGAATCACAACAAACGTACCAGTGTGACCGAATGGCCTATTTCTCTAGTAACTTCTCAAGTCAGTCAGCATGCAAAACTATGCATGTTCATTGTTCATAGATTAACAGATTGCACGAAAATGACAATCAATGACAGCAGGCAGCCTGCCATGTACACCAATCACACACACATTCTAATTTTTTAACTAAAGCAGTTATATTTTATTGATCATCTGAAAAATCTCTTTCATCATTGAATCGAAGTTGCAGTAATTCTATTATACGATCACTGGCCAAATTAAACGCACTGAACTAATGCCCAAATGCTCTATGTGTAGCTTAATCTACTTCAGTTACAAAGATCGTGGAATGCATATATAGCAACACTTTGTAGACAGAATATATGAAAAAGAAACGGTGTGTAAGTGTACTGCATATTGTACATTATATATCCAATTTTTCACACGTTCTTGCTGTTATAGGACTTAAACCATGGTGCTATGTACGAATTGGTTTTATGTTTTTTATGTAACACATAGTGCAAACTAGAAAGCAGTCATAGCCCGCAGACCTCCGCCAAGGCCATGTTGTTTCAACACAGCTTGTCCGACGAAATTAAACAAGCGGAAGTTTTGAGTGCGTTTCAAACTATAGTTGCATTTTCTACATTGACTTAGTTCTATGTGACCTAAAAAACCTTGATTCAACGCCATGTTGTTCACCAGGTGCCAGCACCATGGCGAAAACAGCGGTTTCCATTATGCCCCATTGAAAGCAATGCTAATTTCAAAGTGATCCAGATTCCAGGATTCCTGCCGGATCGTCCCCAAAATTGAGTCACTGGTAGTTTGTGCCATGCCCGACATACCCTCAGAATTTAAGAAAGATCCGTCCATAACTTTTTGAGTTATCTTGCTGACTCACAAACAAAAACCGGCGAAAACATTACCTCCTTGGCGGAGGTAATTAGCAAGTGGCTGAATGCCGATCTCACCAGTAAGTGCAACACTGATGCATCCGGCCGAGACCAAGTAGTACTGCATAAGATGACGTGCATTGGTCGTCTTGCCACTGCCACTGCGACCCAGCAGAACGATGGACTGGTCATGCCGACTAGACAGCAGATTGCGGTAAGCCGTCTGAGCCACGGCGTAGATGTGGGGCGGCATGTCCTCCGGGCGACAACCACGGAACATCTGAATCACCTATAGTAATGATTACGACAGGATCTTTACCACCGGCAATAAAAAATGAACAAAACTTATACATAAACAAAATAATATTATTAATAATGTTAATATTAATATTAATAATGATGAAAATTCCAATGTTCACGGAGCTTTCATCACGGCACCATCATTCTGAGAGTTCATCCGGTTTATCTGATGAATGTAGTACAGCATCAGGTGGCCACCAACCTTTGGACTGCGCCAATCAGCTAAAGTAACACACACGCCAATAGGTGGAGACAGTTCTATATCCATCACATGGTTCCTACTACTCTGCAGTATTCATTTTCCCTGACTATTCAGGACAAAATGCATCGTTTTCCTGGACTAATTTGTTCGTGTGACATATCAGTGTTGGTTTTCAATCGCTTGCAATCACACTAGAAACCAGGGCAGTGGAAGAAATTTAAAAGTGGAGGTACAATCTACAAGTGAAGCAAGCAGCACATGACAGTTCAAAATTTTTTCTTTAAATTTTTTGGTTAACTTTTGCACTCTGGTACAGTTTTTAAATTGCCCCGACTTTCCCTGACTTCCTCAGACCGTAGGAAGCATGCCATCATCACCAGCAGATGTTCATTTTACCATCCCACGAAAGAGTAAAAGTCAAGTTGACCTGGTTAATTGGTGAAGTACCACGATGGTTTGCCTGCCCACAGACCTATTCGGGTACAAACTGGGCCCTGCATAGAGCAACTACACTGATCACTTAACTACACTTATCTTACTGACATTGTCACACAAACAGCCAGTGTCACATCACGAACACGACTTCGGTCCAGCAGCAGTCTCCGCTACAAGCAACCACGCACACGACTAACGTTCGGACAGCGAGCGTTTTCCTACGCTGCACCAGCTGCGTGGAACAGTCTGCCACCATCACTTCAAGAACTATCTCTGACACTGCGTCATTCAAACGGAACTTAAAAAGTTTACTGTTTCAGTGAGCTTTTTATCTCTGACTAGTTTTTACTTTTTGTACATTATCTTTAGGTTTTATCTTAGTTTTTAGGTTTGTTGTACACCACTGGTCAGTTTTGTAAGTGGTTATTTTTTGACTGATTGATTGATTGATCAGACACAACATCCTAACCACTAGAACTAAACTGTGTAGTGTGCCACCATTTAATAGTACAAAGCTTCAGCATGCATGTATTTCCATTTGTGTTTCCAATTGCTAGTTTGTTCTGCACATATTGATATCAAAACCTAATGAGTGTGTCAAAATGTTATTTAAAATAATACGATAGAATCAAAGCACCTGAACTGTATTATATCACAATGGTGAAACACAAATGGAAATACATGCTTGCTCACTGCATAGCAACAACGCTGAAATTAAATTAACTCACTATTTCATGCATCCCAGAGCTGTTAGTCTGCCAGAAGCAATCCCTGAGCACTAGACAGTAGACACATGGATAGTGGATACTGCACAGCATCAAGCTCTGAACTCAAAATCTATGCATTTTATCTCTGTCAAAAAAGCATTAGCAACAAATGCTTAAAGAAAATAACCCAATAAATAGGAAAAATATCGCAGAAACAACCCAACAAATAGTACTTTGGCACATATAATCCGTGTGATTAGCTTTTTACTGCAAAAGTTCAGTTAATCTTTAAATGCACCAGTGATAAAAGTTAGGAAAATAAATTCATTTATGTACATGCCACGGATATTGCAGAAACAACACGACACGTGGACACAGGCATGGACAAATGCCATGAAAGCACAAAGCCTTCAGCAATGCCATCAAACGCAGTCAGAAACGTGAAAAACTGCTGCCAGTAACTAACTAGTTACTGTACCTTGTCGGAATATATGGAAAGAGCATGCATCGGGTTGATGATGACGAGAGACTGGCCAGCGTAACTGTGCACCAAGTTGCCAGCGTAGCGCTGACGTAGCGTGTGCAAAATACATGACTCGTTCAGATAACGTAACTGTGCCAAGTCCTCGATACGATCAAACTGAGGTGGATTTGCCTGCAAACAGCATCACTCGGGATACAATTCTATGTCGCCGTATATACAACCACATTCTCAAAGCCCCAGGTTTAACCCAGCTGAGCACACTAACTATCGGCAAAGTAACAAGGAATTTGAGCTAATGCTCACGAGATGCGCCAAAGCCTATAGCAGTTCCGGTTCAGTAGTTTAGCTGGAGATTGGGGTGTTCACGCTAAGTTAATATACAAATACCAAATTCTCTGTCTGGATTGCATAATGATAGTTCCATGGCGCCACCTTGTAAATGATACAGACTTGTGTCGCAGCCCAAAATCGCCAAAAAAATCCATAAAACCCCCTATTTTGGCATTCAAGGTCATTCAAAGTCATTGAATTCGGCGCCAATCGAGAGCCAGTGTACGGGGTGAAGGCCTAGTGTGGCTGATTGGGGCGGTGGTATGTCTGCTTGCTGCAAACCGCGGGTCCAATTGTTCGTTCGCGCGGGCAATGGATGGCTGCATAGTGCGCTGCGGTATCATTAGCTCA
>Ga0209671_1001693_pt1 | contig 18970 bp, 10 predicted proteins | sample WorMetHERISLAND2_2_FD_187401 | JGI IMG/M metagenome (GOLD analysis project Ga0209671, IMG submission 187401) | Marine gutless worms symbiont microbial communities from Max Planck institute for Marine Microbiology, Germany - Olavius geniculatus... | ecosystem: Host-associated > Annelida >...
AGGCGCCACCGTCGCCAACGCCACACGCGCCTATGGCTGATGTGTATTAGGGTCCCGATGGGCCGAGTCCAAGTGATATGCAATTTTCGAAACTATAACTACTGAATTGGAAATGCTATAGGCTTTCGCGCGTCTTGTGAGCTTTGCTCAAATTTCTTGTTTAGTTATTACTTGAACTTGTTGGGAAGTTAAAATTTATGTGTTTGGTTGTACATCTGACATTGCATATGCATATACAGGTGTTCAGTCGCTACGATGCTCACAGGCAGCTGATATTGGAAGATATTTTATCTTCTCTTGCCAACCTGCCGTCCAGCAAGAAGAATGCACGCACATATCGGTAAGCTTTTCTCAGTGTATAGTGGATTCCTTAGTGCCTGAAAGCTGTTTTTGACAACAGGGAGAGGCGGGGGAAGTCTTGCTACAAGTTAACGGAAAGGTTAGTTTTGGGGACGAACTAACTTTTTTCTGAAAAACGGCACTGCGAGTACTGTTAGTGCTAAACTGTCGTACAATCTGAATACCGACTGCGGTTACAAGCATATTTACCTACTAGATTTGCTAATAATTAGGTAGTAAATGACACACAACACTATCGTTTAATCGTCTTGTTCATTGTTCGTTTCTGTAGTGTAGGCCTAGCTGTAATAAAATGCTGAAAAATAACAGCGTGACCATGATTAATGTCGTTTTTCTAAGTTAAGCTTATTGTGAGCTGTTTAGATAAGAACTTTTCTGTGTGTTTGGCTGTTTTATGAGCAACGTGATAAAATTGATTCACTGTATTTTGCGTCATTTTGATTGTGTGGTTTGAGTAGATCCAATTTTGTTTCTGGTTTACTGGCAGACATTTTTTTTGGCCGGTGTGAGTGAGTGAGTAGTTTCTTAACCACACTTCAGCACAAAATGGGTCATTCGAATCAAAGGAAAAGATAAAAACTCGGTAAGATAAAAGGCTGTTAAGCCAATATAAAAACAACGGTATATACAATGAGAGATGCATTTACGATGTGGTGATAATCACATTATTGCAAATTGTTCGCAGAGTGTGACAGTGAAAGAATTTTGAAAATCGGTCATTAACTGGCGAAGATATGGACAAAAGTAAAGTGTTACGTTTTTTATGGCCCACACTGCATAATACCAAAATATCACTAAAAAAACCCGGAGTATGCAAAATGCAGCGAAGGGAATCAACACCCTAGCTGAATCACTACCGAAATTAATAACAATAGATCTAACAGAGTTTAGCTTGGAGAACAGTAACGTATGCAAATAGGCAGTTGAGCTTTGATGTACAGTTTGTAAGTAAGAGAGTCTAGCTTAAAAACAATCTTAAGTAAATGATAAGCTTATTGGTTTGCTCATTATCAACTGACGGCATAAAGTGTCCTGCTTCAAGGTTTACGGACTAGTGCGTGTCATAATTACTGCACTCTGTTCTTACTATATCTGTTTTAGTTATCGCATTTGCATCTGAATTCAGATAATTTAAAGGGCAGCTAGGGCAGCTGTGAATCTAGACTAATATCCCATTTTGAGTTACACTGCACAGGTCACTCTCAAAATCTAACCAATAATTTCTTTTGTCATTTTCTGACTTTTCCTAAAAACTGTGTTAAAATTTGTGCGTTCATTAATTTTCGAGTAAGGCTGTTGACAGACAACAAACCAACCAACATTGTTATTATTTACTGTACCTGCTTGTCTACATGGCTGCTTTTTGCTCTCTTCACCTTGGGACCTTGATTCTTCTTCACTTCTTTGTTTAATGCGAGCATTAACATTCTTTCAGCACGTGACATGCATGACACACCACTGGCTTTAGCATGGAAAATACAAAAGTGTAAGTTATATTTTAGACAGGTAATACATCGTCGTTACAAATATGCTTAAGTAGGCTAAGTAACTACCTGCCGTGTACTTGCTTTTGGTGCATATTATTATAATGCTGTCTGGGTATTTTTCAAAACAAAAATGACTGACCTAAGGTTTCTGATTGCCTGTGTCAGAAACATCAAGTCTTGCATTATAACAGTTGGCAGTGTTATCTCTGCAGCCTGCATTTTTTTGCGATTGTCACTTACTTGTGTTCCAGCCGAGAAAATTTGCTGCTCCATACTATGCAGTAATTTGGCATTTTGGTTGGACGAGTTACCAATGTATTCGTCACATGAAATTCATTAATTTAGCCAGTGCTGGGGATATTGGGTTAGTTTTAAAGTTGCTTTTCATTTTAGGCTAAAGTTTATATGCATAAGTAAGTCGAAAGCACGTGGTAGTGAGTAGGAAAGAATGATGCAGTGAATTACGCCTTGTAAAACTTGCATGCCCACTGATGACAAAATTAGCATCAAATTGGCACAACGGCTTTCATGTACAATAAAATCAACCAGTTTACTAATCTTCAACTTGTCCATTAACGACGCCATCGTAGTAAATATAACATAATAAGTAACGTTGTAGTAAGTAAAAGAGTGAAATACTGTTGTAACTGCAGTCTGGTATCAGTGCAAAACTGTCGCATGAGACGATATGACACTTTTGCACTGAAGTGCAAGCAGACTTTCGTAAGTGTAAACTGTCGCAAGTTTATGTACGACAGTTTTGCTCTAAACAAAGTAGGCTCAGATGCAGATACTACCGTATTGCACAGCTCAGAACACATTCTGTAGATCGCTTTCAGATGCTACAGTTTGACAGAAAGATGCGGCATGAAATTCTGAATCGAGTGGTATAAAAATGTCAAAAACGCCAAATTTTGCACATATGACACTTTTGCTTTAAGCAGATTCTGTTCTCAATGACATTTCGGGAAAATTGAAAACTTCCTATGCAGTGCATTTTTTCAGACTTTTTCCCCATTGTTTGTAATATTCTTGTGAATAACACCCAGATAAGTTTGCTATATATATTTCATTATGTAGTGAAATATCTAAGTAGCATTTTGAAAAACTTTATAGTTTGTAGTTAAGCTTTTTTGCTGTAATCAACTGTAGATTCAATCTTTTGCCATTCTGTCTTTGAAATTCTACTCACATAACTGCTGAAATCAAATCTCTTATTATTTTCACAGTTACAAAGAATCTGGTAATAATTAACATAATGATGATGATTTGGTGTGTAATATGTTGCAGCTTGAACTCGGCGGAAAATGTGCAGATGGTCACGGCGTTGATCCTGCAGCTGATTCAGAGTGTTATCCAGCTACCGGACGACGACTATGATCTCACAGCAGCTGATGCTGAATCGCAGAAGGTCCGTCTCTTTGAATCACATCATTACATTAGAATGAATGAATGTTTATTCGTGTTGCAGTCAAAATCCTGGATTGTGACAATACATGAATACTTGAATAGTCTACAATACACTACGCAATGTCATTGGCTACCAGCTTTTTATGCGTGAGAGCTAGCATAGCGCGTATTAGCTGTGGTAATTCTGTCTTGGTGTCTGTCACAACCCGGTGCCGATCGGAGCCCAGGTGAGATAAAGACATCTGGTTTTCACCGTGTGATAGCTTAGAGTCTCTAGTATTTTGTGACAAAATTTCAGCCACTAGGTGAAGGAGGTCCCTGCGAATGAGGGAGAGAAAGAGCTACCCCCCTTAAAAAGCGTTATTCTACCGTTATTGGCTCTTCTAACGTGAAAATAGTTGCATATAGGCTCAGACATGCTGCTTATCATAACAAGCACTGGCAACGAGCTTCTTAGAAATGTCAACATCGATGACCTTGAATGACCTTGAACCCCCAAAATAGGGGGTTTTTGTGAATTTTTCACAATTTTGTGCTGCGACTAGCACTTCAAGAGTGAATTTCACCGAAATGGCTGAAGATAAACCAAGGCAACCTGCGTATTAAATTTTCAGCATTGAATGTAGATTTTAGCAATTTAAATCCGGACCCTCTAGGTTCAAGAAGGCCTGCGTATGTGGGTGTCAAATATGGGTTCCCCTCTTAAAAAGTGGTTATTCATCCGCTGCTGGCTTGTCTAACACGAAAATGGTTGCAGATAGGCACAGACATGCTGCTTAACATAACAAGCACTGGCGACGGGCTTCTTAGGATTGTCAACATTGATGACCTTGATTGACCTTGAACCCTAAAAATAAGGGGTTTTATTGATTTTTGGCTGCTAAAGAGTGAATTGCAACGAAATGGATGGAGATAGACCAAGATTACCTGTGAGAACTGCTATAAACTCTCACGCGTCTCGTGAGCATTAGCTCAGATTTCTTGTAACTATCAGTTGTACTGCAGTTATTGTTAGTTATCAGGTAAGTGAGTGAGTGAGTAGGAGTTCTTACAGCTGGCACAATTTAAGAAAAAAAGTCACATTGCACTAAATAAGTTTTTATTTAGGATTCCCGGTTGTTTTATCATTGGTTGATTCATCACAGGTCGATTCAAGACAGGTCGATTCATCACAAAGCGCAAAAAACATTATTAGCGGTTGGTGCGGTTCTAGCCGGTATTGTTCATTGCAGTCATACGACATAAGTAGGCCTAATATGTACATTTGTGCAATGGATGACAACAACGATACGCAACATATGAACACTGTCCGAAATTTTGAAGTTTCCTAAGCGTGGAAATGGTTGGTGGCGTGGCATAGTTGGTAACGCGTCTCGGATGAAACGAAGTTACTTTGCGCCGGGTCCGGTTAGTACTTAGATGGGTGACTGTCTACAGTATGGAGCCAGCCAACTAGGTCGACTCAGCCTTCTACCCTTTGTGGGATGGTAAAATGACTACTGGCGGTGGTCAAGGCCATCGCTAGGGAAGAACGGCAAGTTCTGCGCAACAGTAGGCCCTGTGGCCAGGACTGCAAGCATACCGATCCAGTCGGTTTCTGGCCGACTTGGGCAGTATGTTGGCTTAATTGGGCTCCGCCATCGCCGGCTCAAAGTGCCGTCATGGGGATGAGCTCCCACGCAACGGGCCTAGTTCAGCCTACACGAAATCTTCTTCTTCTTAAGCGTGGAAACCCACTGTTATGCATGGCAGCTTCGACTGAAGGCTTAGACAAAACAATGTTTTACCGGTCACTTGGAGATGTTGCCAGTTTCAGGCAGTGACATGTCTTGCAACGATTAAGACAGCTGGCAATCACGTGATTTTATTAACCGCGCAGTACACACATGTAGAAGAATTAGTATTTTTGTAAGATGATTTTAATTCTGTGCATTTAGGATTTGGCTGCTGCATCATTTGTTGCATGCTCGCTTTCATGATTTTGTTTGAGTATAACGGTTTTATGATGCTTTTAATTTTAACATTTAGCCAGGACATTTTATTGATAACGATTACATAGACATCTTTCTGATAATAATCATACTTGTCATATACTATACGGAACGATATACCAAAGACGATTACAGCAATAGATAATGGTTTTTGTGATGAATCGACTGGTGATGAAACAGCCGGCCATCTTATTTAGCACAGTGCCACAGTCTAGCTGCTGATTTTCTAGTTAGTTTATTAGTTGGTAGATTTGGTAAATATGCTTTTTTACTCTCCAAGATTTTTGGATGATTTTATATTGCAATTTGTATAGTTATTATATAAATTTGTAGGTTAAAACTCGAAATTCATGTCACAAGGTTTTTTATTATGTTTTTAGGAACTTGCAGATACAGTGCTGAAATCGTACAAGGAGTCCATGAAAACTGCACACAAATTCTTGTCAGTTTTTCTGTCAAAGTGAGTTGAGAGTTTTCACTCTGATTTAATAATGATTGAAGTGTTTACTGATGTTCATGTGCAAACTGTGACTTTTGCAGGATTATGCAGGTTTCAGCATGTCTGTCGTGGTTCTGTAGAGCAGCTTCTAGCTGTCTGGCTGTTTTTACGCACGAAAGCAGCTACTGCTTTTAACGCGTCTTAGCCATCGCAATTCTGTCCGTCTGTCTGTCTGTCTGCCTGTCCGTTCATCACACGGGTGGATCAGTCAAAAACGGTGCAAGCTAGGATCACGAAATTTTCACCGTCAGCTGCCTGGAAGACTCTAGTTTCAGGAACTGTAAAGCTTTTCTATAAATTCGAAGGGGGTCACCCTGAACGAGGGCACTAAATGAGAGGGGGTCGGCAAAATTTGCGATTTTTAGCCAATAAGTCGCTGCATCTCAGTAACAGTGCGAGATAGAGCCTAGGTTACTATTAATCGCTAATAGGAAGTTATACACTGGCTCTCGATTGGCGCTGAATTCAATGACCTTGAATGACCTTGAATGCCAAAATAGGGGGTTTTATGGATTTTTCGGCGATTTCGGGCTGCGACACAAGTCTATATCATTCACAAGTTGGCGCCACGGAACTATCGTTACCGGTATGTGATCCAGATAGAGAGTTTGTTATTTGTATATTAACTTAGCGTGAACGCCCCAATTTTCAGCTAAACTACTCGTGAGCATTAGCTGAAATTTCTTGTTTTTTACTGATGTAGTATGTCAGATTCCTAGAGTTTTTCAGTGATGTGATGATGTATGGTACATGATGAAGGCATTATTGATGCAGTTATTGAGGCAGTTTTCAAAAGCTCATTTTTGGCTGATGTGGCCTAACTTGACAAATTAGGCAGTTTGTCAAAATTCGGAGGTCGTGGTGGTAATTAGCTGTTGCTAGTTGGGTTTAAATAACTGGCAGGATTTAAGTAATGAATTTTGTCACAGACACTTTCATTTAGCATTTCACAATTTATTGTTCAGTGGTAGGAAGTGTGATTTCCAGACATTGTTGATATATGCAGGATGAGCAGATTATGTTAGTCTAAATGGCTTTGTGGTCATAGGTGTGTTGCACCAAAAGGTAAAGGTGAAAATGATTACCGGCCGTTGTTTGATATATTTGTCAACGATCTGTTAACGATGACAAACCTGCCAGAATGGCCGTCAGCTGAGCTGGTGCTAAGGATTCTTGGAGGCCTCCTGGTATGTGTTTATTTAGATGTATGTTGGTTTGAGGTGCTACATTAAGTCATCAGTAACTTAGGTGTATCACTTGCATATTTCGTTGTTTTGTTAGATATTGTGATGTCATTGGTAGGGTACAAATTTTATCATAGTTTACGATAGAACATCTGACGTTTCATATGCACTCAAATCTGATGTTAGGCTGGCTTGGTCTGTCGTATGAGTCCAAAGTGAAATGAAAGTACAAAAGAAAAGAAACAGTAATGGATAATTCATAATGATCACATTGCACTATTGTTGAAATTATCTTAATATTTATTTCAATATTTTTTTATTGTTTTATTGTCTTATGTTTGAAATCTCATATCTGTTTTGTTATCTCGTGTCCCACCCCTTAGTGATTATATGGGGCCTGCTCAGTTATTATGGACACTCTAATCATTTATGTTACTTAGTACATACTTTGCTAAACAACATGCCTTGTCTGGATTATGATGGTGATGATGATGATGATGATGACATCGAGAATGAATGAATAAATGGATGAAGCATCTCTATTTTGAGCTGCAACCAGTTCCTGGATTAAAACAAGAATACTAGGCTAGATGTAAAAGTATGTGCAATTTCGCATGCAGTTACATAAAATTAGTTCAGCAGTATGATAAGAAAGATTTTGCATGACAGGCTGTTTGGTTGCCGTGGTTAGGTTGTTCAGGCGAGTGCAAAGCCTGCAGAGAAGTCATCCCGAGAGGCAGATATGAAGCCCGTGGATAAGTCGGCTCGCATCGCTGCGCTGGACTATCTTGGAACTGTCGTGTCGAGACTGCGTAAAGAGGCTGTCGCTGTAGGCGTCGACCAGACAGCAGTCGACGATCTTATCTCGTCGGTGTGTTGAGCGAATTGAGACTTGAGAACAGGGTTGAGAAACCTGGACAGATACACAAAAACCCGGTGGTTTTTTAAAGGGTAAATCCACCTAAAATTTACCCGAAACTTACTCCAATTTTAGTTTTCTGTTTCACTAAAAATGATATATTTTGTTATGACTAAGTTTCTGAAGCAGTAAAAATACAAATTTGCAAATATTTGTATATATTTTAGGTTGCGTGCAGCAGATGAATCAACTGAAAACCCTACAAGTCCCAAAGTTGGGACTTTTGACAAAAATGGTTTGTCTCTCTAAAAACCCAAAAAGCTAGAAACCCTACAAATGCAAAAAAACCACCAGGTTGGGTTTTTCTTGCAGCTTTGCCTTAGAAGTGCTTTGTTTTGCTAGGAAGCTTCATTGCATTTTGTCTAGTTTGACTAGTATAAGTTCAGAATGGCGATTGGATAGTTTGATTTAGCGGGATTTTCCAAGACAAGTTTGCATTGTTTTTATCGTTTGATGCTGAATGTTTTCTGGGTATCTACCTCTGTCCTCAAACCTGTACGATTTCTCCATCCACGGAATAGATGTTTATTATTAAAACCATTTTAAAACTCGAGGACATGTCTCAAGGTTTTGTTCATAATGTACATTGTTGTAGCTGATGATACTGAAGTTGTGATGGTGTATCTATCATCTACTTAACAGAGGCATGAATGATATTTGTACCTGTATATGTGTTAAAATATGCATTATAGAGATTTTTGTATCATCTGAGATGCATGCAGTATCTAGTAGTGTTTATGAATATTGATATTTAATAGCATTGATGTTACAGATAAACAGCGATGGTGAAAACGTCTGGTATGTTGAAGGGGACAATGCTGTCATCAGTAGTGTAAGTTAAACTGCCAGTTGTATATGTTTGATTACTTGTATGCATCTTTTGATTTTTACATGCGAAGTCTGCTTTAGCGCATCTTAGCCATCGCAATTCTGTTTGTCTGTCTCTCTGTCCATTAAACAGGTGGATCAGTCAAAAACAATGCAAGCTAGGATCACTAAATCTTCACCTTTGGCTGCCTGGAAGACTCTAGTTTCAGGAACCGTAAAGCTTTTCCATAAATTCGGAGGGGGTCACCTCGAACGAGGGTGCTAAATGATACGGGGGTAGGGAAAATTTGAGATTTTTAGCCAATAAGTCGCTGTATCTCAGTAATGGTGCAAGATAGGGCCTAGGGTACTATTAGTTACTAGTAGAAAGTCGTACACTGGCTCTCGATTGCCATCAAATTCAATGACATTGGATGACCTGGAACGCCAGAATTAGAGGTTTTGTGGATTCTTTTTTGCGATTTCGGGCTGCGAGACACATTTCAAGAGCGAATTGCGCCAAAACCAATTAAGATAGACATGGACAAGCTGCATATGAAATTATCAGCATTGAACATAGATTTCAATGGTACAAGTCAATTTTCTAGGTTCAAGGAAACCTGCGCATGAGGGCATCAAAGAGCGGCACCCCCTTATGTCGTTATTTTACCGTTGTTGGCCAGTCTTTTGTGAAAACTGTTGCAGATAGGCATGGGCATGCTGTTTATCACTGTAAGCAGTAGTGACGAGCTTTTCAGTCGTATCAACATCGATGACTTTGAAAGACCCTGAACTTTCATATTAAGTGGTTTTTTTTATTGATTTTTGTGATCTTTGGCTGCAGCACCACACTCCAAGAATAAACTGCGATGAAATGGTTGGAGATAGACTGACAGTTTGCAAACAGGAACTGCTATAGGCTTTCGCGTGTCTCGTGAGCATTAGCTCTAATTTCTTGTTTAGTTGTGTTTTTCTTTCTGTAGCGCATGAGCCGCAGATCATTTTCTCCATCCAGCTGTGTCTTTGCTGTCATATTTTTTCCATTGTGCTTAACCTGCTATTTTACCGGTGCGTTTTTATTGTAGCTAACATGTGTGTTTAGTATTTTTTTTCTTTGTGTGTGTTTTGATGATCGGCACTGCTAAAATTGTCAGAAATGTCGGCTGTTGTTCATGTATCTAGCAGCACCCCACTACATTAGGGGAGTTTTAATGTCATTAGCCAGATGGCACAACAAATCGTTGCAGGCTCGCACAGTGGAAATCTCCATTGGCTGTAATGCAAAATTTTCAACTTTTAGACCCTCTCAGGCTGCCTGTGGTGGGAGTTGGGTGGCGTGTATCTAAGGCCCAAGGACTCAAATGCTGTGGTCGGGGTCTGCGACCGTGCAACACAGAAGATGCTAGAGTGATGTGACAGACAGACAAACAAACTTTACGCTCATTATAGCCCAAATTCCATTACGCTGACTTTCACCAAAACTTCCCCGCGAGGAAAGTCGTGGACAGAAATCATGAAAGTCGTGGACACAAACGGTGACAAATCACGAAACCATCAAGTTTCGATGAAAGTCGCCGACACAAAATCACGAAAGTTGCGGACACAAACCATCTCGACATGTCAAGATGATTGCGACTAAGTCTGTGACAAGTCCGCGACAAACCCGTTTGTGCCGCTCTAATGGAATTTAGCCCGTTACAATGCACGAGGAAAGTTGGCCGCAAAGTTTGCGACAAAGTTCGGGACAAGTTCTTGACAAAGTCACGGACCCAAATCATGAAAGTCGGCGACGTGATTTGTGTCGCAGACTTTCATGATTTGTGTCCGCGACTTTGTCGGGAACTTGTCGTGGACTTTGTCGCAAAGTCGTTGTAATAGAATTTGGGCTTATTACTGTAAGATGGTAACGTGGTCTGTCCTTCTTTTCGTTTGTCTATCACACTTGTGCTCCTTGCATGTCGTTTAGCAAGGAGAATTGTGTGCCCCACATAACACTGTTAGACAGTGGCTCCACTCCTTTCATGAAAATTGACATTGAGAGGGTAGGAACCCTGGTCATTGCAAGATGTGGTCTGACTGATCTGATGAGCACTGATGTTGCCTATAGTGCTATATGACTGTCTTTCGTAATACTGTTATTGTTGATGTAGTTACATCTGCCAATAATATGCTAAAGAAGTTTGACATTCTTGGCACAGTTATTTCGTACATGTGTGATTATATTTAAGTTAGAAAATTGATGTTGAAATATCATTGCAGATGCCGCAAAAGATTCAGTTGCTTAGAAAGGCATTGTTGGATTATCTCGTTGCCACTTCAGCACAGGACCCTGCAGTTTTGGTTCGTATGACGTTTTATACATTCATGGTAGAGTAATATTCTGCTGGTTAAGTCTGTCTTTGGTTGTCACTTGGATGGGCTCGTCAAACTAGGTTTTATTTTTTTTTGTGTTGCACCACCGTTTTTGTGATTGCTGTCGTTGATATTGAAGCGACAGATTCTTGGCAGATATTTCTGTCAGTTTGTTTCCAGCATTTAGAGATATGATGGCACATTCATAGACAGTTGTTTCACTGATCATTTTTAGGTTTACTTTTGTTAGCCAGTTGTGCCAAGCATGGTGGAAACTGGATAATTATGTTTGGCTTTCTTTTTGATGTCTGATCAGCAATATTTTAAGCATTTTATTACCTCCGCCAAGTAGGTGATGTTTTTGCCAGACTTTGTTTGTCTGTCTGTTAGCAAGATAACTCAAAAAGTTATGGTCGGATCTTTCTGAAATTTTCTGGGAATGTCGGGAATGGCAAAAACTACTAGTGATTCAATTTTGGGGGTGATCCGGAAGGAATCCTGGATTCTGGATCACTTTGAAATTTGCATTGCTTTCAATGGGCCGTAAGGGAAACTGCAGCCAAACCGAATATGTTGCTGCCACCTAGCGAACAACATGGCGTTGAATCAAGGTTTTTTAGGTCACATACAACTAGGTCAATGTAGAAAATGCAACTATAGTTTGAAACGCACTCAAAACTTTTGCTTGTTTGTTTTCGTCGGACAAGCTGTGTCGAATCAATATGCTTGGCGGAGGTCTGCGGGCTATGACTGCTATCTATCTAGTTATTTATTTTTTTAGTTGCAACAGTAGGTGACTCTCTGCTGTATTATTAGGATTCTGGCTGGTTGTTGTTGTTGTTATTGTAATAGCCCACCCTCCATCTTGTACGGGTTAGGCATTGAGTAACTCGGCGATTTCCTTCGGTTGGAGCCAGAGGTCCACGGGTGTCAGGTCATCTGGTGCATCGGGCGTTCAGATAGATGAACGACACTAGTGGTGTCACGTTACAGTCAGGGCATGAGTTGTGAACTGCTGGGTTGAGTCGATGTTTATAAGAATTCAGCCGAGCACAGTAACCAGATCTCAACTGTGCAAGGAAAGTGCGAGCCTTCCTTGGAAGCTCGATTTCTGACGAGTCAATTTCTGGTGCTGTGGTGTTCAATACTTTGTTGTGTTCATAGCCTGCAACCGTTTGTTCCACACAGGTGGTATGTAGCGCCCTGAGACAGCTTTTATATTTCCTTATTGAAGAACACTTCTCGATGTAGCTCACTAATTCACCGGACTGAAACTGTCACTGGAGTTGCGTGTCCAGATCATTTTTCATCAACCTTGGCGGAGAGGTCGGTTGAGATGTTTGTTGCCTGGGTGACCACTGACCAGGCACATGACATCGAGGTATATATTGCTTAGTCAACAGATCACAATGCGTGCGGAATGACAGCACTTTCGTCTTTTGGTGGAGGTGGTCAATGCTGGTCATGTGGTGACAGCCTGTGGCGATACGTAGGGCTTCATTCTGAATCACCTGCCAGATGCTTCCAGTTCATGTTTGAAATCACTGGGGCCCAAATTGGAGCACCATATTCTAGGGTGCTGCGGCAGATGGACTTAAACGTCATAACCAGTGTTTCTTTCTTTTGTCCCCAGGTGGTGCCAGCCAATGCCTTGAGAACGTTGACCCACTTCCGTACCTTGTCTCTTGTATTCTTGCAGTGTTGTGAGCACGTATAGCTTGTGTCGTGCACAACTCCAAGAATCTTGGGGTTGCGTTCTAGCGGAATGTCCACATCAGCGACCTGTACTTCTGGACGAGTAGTCACTTCTGCATTGCGAGACTTGAACAAGATCACTGAAGATTTCTCCGGCGATACTATGAGATCATGTTCAGTGATGAATTCGAGTAGAACCGGAGCATATTGATTTATTGATTTATTGCTCACCTGTGTAGACGGATCGGTGCTGTAGATGGAAATGTCATCAGCATATTGCACGAGCTTCACAGGTAGCGGTGGTGTCGGTAGCTTTGCCAGGTAGAAATTGAAGAGTCGGTGAGGTGACTGCACCCTGTGGCACCCCAGCCCGCACGTTACGTGCAGTGGACATTCGATTACGGAATAATACCCGGGATTGGTGACCGCGTAGATATGCTCTACTAAGTATGCTGGCTGGTAGTAGTTTGGAGCAAATACAGATACATATATATTTTGCCTGCCGGCTTGAAACTGCGAAACTGTCTTTCAGTTCATTTCGGACAAGCAGATGTTAACTCTGAACAGTTTTCAAGGCTGCTAAAACAGTTTTGTTTAGCTGTTGAAATTGCTGTGCATTGTGTGTTAAATTAGCATCTTTAAATTCTCTCACGATTTGAGTTTGTTATGCTGTGCAGTTTGCGCGGAGGTTCTACCTAGCGCAGTGGTACCATGAATGCTCATCAGCGCTTGAAAAGTCATCTGCCGAAACATCGTCGTTAATCAGTGAAGCAAGTTCAAGTGATGCGCCACGGAGAACGAAGAAGAAGAATAAGACGAAGACAAAGAATCGTCGTCAGTCTGAAGAAGATGGTGGGAATGCTGAGGCAACATTGTCTGCTGGTGACGGCTGTAGCAATGATGCACAGTCGGAGTTGAAGCAGACTCAGCAATGGCTTTTCACACAGATGCAGGCTGGCTTGACGCCTGCTGCTGCTGCTAGGTTTGTCTTCAATACTCATGACAACGAGGCTCGCGAGGGCTTATTGTTATCTTTGAATAGACTTGTAGGTTGAAACGGTAACTTGATAAGTTCCGAAGAAGGCAGCAGCATTTGCCGAAATGTCAGTGATAATCAAATGTAATCATAATCGTGTAATCGAAAAGTTTTTATTTTTACGTGCGAAAGCAGCTACTGCTTTCAGCATGTCTTAGCCATCGCAATTCTGTCTGTCCGTCTGTCACACGGGTGGATCAGTCAAAAACAGAGCAAGCTAAGATAACCAAATCTTCAATCTAGTTTCAGGAAACGTAAAGCTTTTCCATAAATTTCAAGGGGGTCACCCTGAACAAGGTTGTCTTATCGACGAATTTACATAACTCAACAGGGGCTTTTTTTGTTTCAGTGGATTTTGGTTTTCTTGCTATTATTGTCTGTGATAGTTTAAGTATTTACAAATGACACATAGGACCTCTGGTCATGTCAGTAGTTTATAACACTTGCCGGTATATCGGGGATATATTTTGAAGTTTTATATATATTAAAAAACTAATAACTATGATAATAAAATCAGACAGAGACAACTTAGAACTGAGTTGACCAGTCCAGCAATTTATAAGTTTACATAAAAGTGTCATTTTGTTCTTCAGCAGATCAAAATTTTGTCTCAGGCTACGGATCAAGCATAGCTGCTTTTAACTTTTTTTTTGAGTGCAAGCTTGATTTGCGGTACTCTTAAGTCGGTGTGTTTCCATATGTCAAACCAGTGGTTTGTGGTGTCCCAATTCAGAGTCACTTAATTGAAAAGTGTTCATTTTTACGCGCGAAAGCAGCTACTGCTTTCAGTGTGTCTAAGCCATCGCAATTCTGTCTGTCTGTCTGTCCATCTGTCACACGGGTGGATCAGTCAAAAACAGAGCAAGCTACGATCACCGAATCTTCACCGTCGACTGCTCGGAAGAATCTAGTTTCAGGAACTGTAAAGCTTTTCCATAAATTTCAAGGGGGTCACCCTGAACGAGGGTGCTAAATGACAGGGGAATGGGAAAAATTGTCGATTTTTAGCCAATAAGTCGCTGTATCTTAATAAGCAGTGCGAGATAGGGCCTAGGTTACTATCAATCACTAATAGGAAGTCGTACACTGGCCCTCGATTGCCACTAAATTCAATGACCTTGGATGACCTTGAACGCTAAAATAGGTGTTTTTTATGGATTTTTGGCGATTTTAGGCTGTGAGACACATTTCAAAAGCGAGTTGCGCCAAAACCATTTGAGATAGACATAGAAAAGCTGCATATGAAATTTTCAGCATTGAACTTAGATTTCAACGGTCCAAGTCTTGATTTACTAGGTTCAAGGAAACCCGCGTACAAGAGCATCAGAGAGCGGTGCTCCCATAAAAGTCTTTATTTTATCGTTGTTGGCCAGTCTTTTTGTGAAAACAGTTGCAGATGGGCATGAGCATGCTGCCTGTCACAACAAGTAGTCACGAGCTTTTCAGTCGTATCAACATCGGTGACTTTGAAAGACCCACAACTTCTGAAATAAGGGGTTTTTATTGATTTTTGCGATCTTCGGCTGCAGCGCACACTCCTAGGATGAACTGCGACGAAATGGCTGGAGATAGACTGACAGTTTGCGAACAAAATCTGCTATAGGCTTTCACACATCTCGTGAGCATTAGCTCAAGTTTCTTGTTATTAATTGCTTTGACATTGTTGGTTAGATGGTCGAAAGCTATCCAGTCTCTTACTTCAATTATCTGTCGAAAGGGTCGCTTTGGGGAAGCATGTTTATGACCCATTCTGACCTGAGCTACTTACAACCAGTTAAATTTTGCCAATTTCAAACTCGGTTGTGGTGTCTGATGATTAGTTAGACTTAGGTTAACAGAGTCATGGTAGTGTTGAGTCAAAGCTAGCGTTGTTCTTATGAAAATCGCAAGTTTTACTTTTGTAGTTATGCAAAGCACATTGTGTATGCGAATGTATGCATTAATGGCGATCTTCATATTTTTCTTTGAACAGTGATCATTGAACTATGGTTAAAAATGTGCAAAGTATGTGTTGTTGCATCTTGCAGGCTGAGTACTGAAAATGCTCATGTGGTCTCAAGATACTTAGTGTCACAAAGACCAGTTTCACTCAACTTTGATGTCTATCTTAGACAGGTATTTGAGCCTCGGCTCAGTGGTAATAGGTGATAATATTTCTGCATGTGATTTCTACTGATTCCAGAAATGTTGTTAGTTGCTGTTCATTGACTCATGTTCTGTTCAGTAGTTAGATTAACTCTGGTTACAGAATATTAGTGTAATCCTTGTTCCATTATTTCATTCACATCTAACTAACCGACAGTCTAAGGAAACGTGTTGCTGACTGTGTCGCTGCCGTCGCTGATTGGATGCGTTCCAATTGACTTCAGCTCAATGCATTCAAGATGGAAGTACTGTGGTGCGCTTCAGCCTGTCAACAAAGTCCGCTACCTTCCGATCCGTTGGCTGTTGGCTCTGATCTTGTGTCGCCGGTCAGATGTGTGCACGATCTCGGTATTTTCATTGACGCTGACCTGACGATGCGTACCCAAGTCAGTCAGACATGTTCGAAGTGTTTTGCTGCCCTTCGACAACTACGAAGCATACGTCGATCGGTGTCAAACGACGTGATGCAGTCACTCATCATGGCGCTGGTGTTTTCCAGGCTTGACTACGGCTTCACAACTCTTGCCGGCCTTCCGAAGCAACTCATGGATTGGACAGGCTTCAGTCTGTGCAGAACGTCGCTGCATGGCTGATCTTCAAAGCTTGTTGTCAGGACCACATTCAGCCGTTACTGCGCAGATTACACTGGCTTCAGATGCCAGAATGCGTTTCATTCTGGCTGGCGGTGCTGGTGTATCGCTGCCTCCACGGCTCTGCACCTGGCTACCTGGCCTCAGATCTTCAGCGCGTGTCACACCTCATCGCACATCAACGACTGCGCTCTTCGACTACGTCAGCGCTGGTCGCTCCACCGCACCTTTCCAGTGACTGCTGCATCGGTCTGGAACAGTTTGCCGGAGTCAGTCCGGTCATTGCCGTCGTTGCAAGTTTTCCGCAGCAGACTGAAAACCGAACTTTTTGCCTCGTCTTACAGACATGACTAAGAACGTCTCATTGCGCTGTCTACGATTACGTGACTTCACTGTTTAAGCTTATTGTTACGTGTCCTTGTAGTCTTAGGACTTAACGCCACGCTAAAGTTTATTCGTCCTTCTTCATCATCATCATCATCAACCAGGTGGTCTGCACCAGCTTGAAGTGTATTATCGTACATCTTTTTGTTTGTTTGTTGTTTTTTTGAAGCATAGTATTAGCATAGTAGTGTGTCATGTCTAGTATTTTAACATCATTTATAACCAGTTCAGAAGTGGTTTGCGGCAGAAAATGCTTGCATATACTTCAGCCGCTATTTTCTCGGTAACTTTGCACAGACTGCTGTACTGACTGCTGAAGCTGCCAGTGACTCATTATACTAGTCTGTGATATGAAAGTAAAGGTAAAGGTAAAGGTGGTGTACATAGCTTTTAATAGGAGACCCATTTCAGAGTTACGGAGCGTCACCTGCCATATGGGATCACACAGTGTTAGCTGCCGCCTGATGCAGGTGAACACACTCTGCCTTAACCGTAGCCAGACAGGTCGGTACTCGATTTACCTATTACGGAGGGATGGAAGGCTGAGTTGACTTTGGTGCCAGATAGCAACCACTTAATAGTAACCTGACCAGGAATGTGGTTGTTGCAGATACTGGAGATGCTGAGCGAGGTAACGATCGCCATACGAACAAAGGCACTCAAGTGTTTGGCGTCAGTGATAGAAGTTGATCCGACTGTACTTGCATGGGTCAGTTGAATGAATATGTCAATTTGTATAGCGCCCAACTAGGGAAGACCTCAAGAGTGCTCGCAGCCAAATAAATGAGTTTTGAGTTTTTTCGCAAATGTATCTCTGGACAGTGATGAAGTCCGCAGGTCGATGGGGAGGCTGTTTCAAGTGGCCGGGCCAGCCACGGCAAAGTCCCTCCGACCAATTGTGGTCCTTGTGCGCGGCACAACGAGTGCTCTGCTGTTTGCTGACTGCAGCTGCCACCTGCTGATGACAGACGAGACCGGAGTGCACACATCTGCCAAGTATGACGGCGCCACACCATGAAGGCACTTGAAGGTGATCATCGCTAGCCTGAAGGTGATTCGCTGGCGGACTGGAAGCCAATGTAGTTGACGCAGCACTGGAGTAATGTGGTCTAACAGTTAGCACAATGTTATATCTGTTTTCTTTTGTGTCCATTTAAGATGGTTACAAAAGGTGACAGACAGATTATTATCGTTAATCACTGTTGAAGAGTTATAACTCTTTTTACAGAGTATGACTTCTTGGCAGAACATATTATGTATTTCAGTGTGGGCATGTAGTTGATGTAGTTTTCAGGGTTTGTGGCCAGGTGGCAGATCTCATGTTAGACCAGATAATTTTTGTTTTTGTTAATTGCTGTGTTAGTGTCACATAGATGGTCAGCCAATACCATTGGCTGTTAGTTTGTGAGCATTTGTTAGTTGACTGCTGTGTACTGCATGTCCAGACTTTCATTAGCAGTAGTTGTTGTCGTCGTCAGCATTGTTGCTGTCACCAACTGCACATGTCTACACCCCACCCATTCAGTTTTTTGCGTAAACCCATCTTAAAAACCTGCTAAAAACCATCCAAAAAGCTCACTCCAAGCTTAATTCAGTTTTAGTTTCTTGTTTCACTGATAATGAATTATTTTATTCTGGCTAACTTTGTTTCAGACATTTAGTGGTATATTTTAGCTGTGGAGAGCAAACAGAAGCTCATATGAATCAACCAACTGAAAACCCATAGAAATTCCAAAACCCATCCATTCGGGCTTTTTATAAAAACCTTAAAAAACTCAAAACCTTCAAACCCGCCAGGCCAGGTTTTTTAACAACAATGCTGTTCCGTTTTTTGCAACACTGGTTAAACGAGACAAGCGGCTTGTTGTGTCTGTAGCCTGACGTGGAGGGCGCGGTGCATGGTCGTTTCCACGACTCCGCCATTTCAGTGCGTGAGGCGTCCATCGATCTAGTCGGCAGGTTTCTTCTTATCCAGCCTGATCTCACCGCTCAGTATTACCCCATGTTGGCTGAGAGAATCCTCGTAAGTCACTCACAGTTTTGTTTGGTGACTGTTTTTACATTCAGATTTGCTTCATCGTTGCAGCTATGCGTGTTGTCTTGTCTTTGAT
>Ga0209671_1001695_pt1 | contig 18966 bp, 16 predicted proteins | sample WorMetHERISLAND2_2_FD_187401 | JGI IMG/M metagenome (GOLD analysis project Ga0209671, IMG submission 187401) | Marine gutless worms symbiont microbial communities from Max Planck institute for Marine Microbiology, Germany - Olavius geniculatus... | ecosystem: Host-associated > Annelida >...
TATCTAAACAAATAAAAAAATAAATTAGCACCTATGTTAACGCCTATGTACTCGAAATTGTGTAGTCAGAATATTAAATTTTTTAAAATTAAAACATTACGAATTTAACTCTAAACGACCGCTTTTACTTACTGACTAGTCAGTGGCTCGCAGACGACTATAGTTACCATGACAACAAGATGCCTTTCTGAAAAAAGTTATGATCGTTAAAGATAAATTCTGTGAATTCACTTACGACATGTCGTAAGATAATCTTATGACATCTTAAATGATGAGTTATGATAATTTTATGACATGTCTTACAACAATGTTTGTGAATGGGGCTCAAGGTTCCTAATTTTTGCTCTTTCATTTTGGACTGGACGGAAAGTACCTGGTATTGTGGTTATGTAAACCGTAACAACCATTTGATCTCATATGCAGTGAGGTTACTGCATGGGCTGTTTGGAAGACTGGTCCATATGGCTGAGTGTTGTGTTTGGAATGGTAGATTGATACGGTTTGGACGTGATGAAGCATGAGACCATTGTGTTAACTTGAGTGTATACACCACTGGACTGGCTGGAGGTAATGGAAACCAGGCACAGTCTGAATAAGACTTGCTGCATTGATGTCAGGGAGAGTATACCAGAACATTAGCATGAACATGAACTTAAGTGGCAGTGGTATAATATAGAGCTGCATGGAAAATGTCTATTAGTTTTTTGCTGGTCATTTTTACCTAATGCAGTTTTGTGCATGTTGTTGCTTGCAGCCATTTTTCAAGTTCTACTCCAACATGGTTGAAGCCGAGAAGACAAAACATGATGATGAAAGTGCAGCTGAAAATTACCTTCATTTATACTGGACTGTGTTTAAAAAGGTTTGTAGCTTTAGATGTAGTTGCCATTGTAGTTTGATTTAGATGTGGCATGGAAAGTTATGGTTAGTTTTACTACTGTATTGTATTGCTCGTTGTCAAAATTTGTGTGGAATGCCGCAGCTGTTTTCAGTTTTTTACTTGCCAGCAGTTTGTCTGTAGAGAGTTACCAAAGATTAGGCCTAAAACTTTTGCAATATTGTTGGAGCTGGTATTTTTACAGTCTGGCTGTTCATTCTGTCTTTCTATCTACATCATGACAGTGCTAAAATGTAGAAATTTAAAAAAATATGGCACGGTTTCTTTTGTCTTCTTTTCACTAAAAACATCAACTTCTTGTTTTATGATTATCGTCTAGTAGTCTAGTTGTTTAAAATAGTTCAGTTCTTTGATGGTGATGGTTTTGTGCCACAGAAGGTATTGGTTTTGTGAGAAGTCTTTTAACAGTAGTCTGCAAAGTTTCAATTAGAGATGTGTGTGATGAACAGAACACACTAAGGAGGTCAACTACACATGAATTAACACCGTTGCTTCATGCCGACTGTGTTTGTTTTACTGTAGTGTACCGTGTTTTTATGATGTTTCAGTCATATAGGCATGTTCTTTCAGTGTTCTTTGTGTTCTTCGTGACTCTGACATGCTTTCCTGCCATCTGGGCTGGAGTTGAAAGATCCAGCTGTGATTTCTTCATTCCTGGTGAGTTGCTTTGCTGAAATTTTGAGCTGAGCTATCTTGGCGTTGGATGTCGCGTGATGTCATGTAAATTACTGCAGCGTGGGCATGGCAAAGTGAAGTGACTTGCATTTTGTGTAAGTCGTCCTATAATAGCTAACACCTGTAGGCGCATCAGCCATTTGCTTTGTGACACATGTTGGTAGCAAATGTCTTAGACTGACAACTGCTGTTACCATTAGTTGAAGAATCTTCATTACTTGTGGTAATTAGGATGTGCAGCTGACAGTGGAGGCTGCAACTGTTGAACTGTAAACTGTTTGTCAATACATTGCTGTTAGATATATTATTGTAGAGCAGACTGCTGTTTTCGTTGATGCTTAGACTGGGAGTGTGCCATGCCATCTGATTGAAGACTTATACTGTGGTGCACATTGACTTATTTTAATTGCTAAGATTAACCAGTAGATGTTATCATGTGCGAGAGCCAATACTGAATACTTTTGTGATAGTGAATAAGTAAGTAAGTATGCTTCCAGTGAGTAATTTTTTTCTGGTACATCAGTAGGGGTCAGTTTGTGCAATTAATTGTTTCTTTTGTTGTTGTCAGTTTAATGATTTGTACTTGTTTCTCTGTTCCAGATAAATACTTTACGGGTGTGACATGCTTTCTGTTATTCAACATCTGCGCCATGTGTGGAAGCTTGCTAGCGGCTGTCTTTGAGATGGTAATGACTTTGCATAAAATTTTCCATTCTTTCTTGACAATCATCACTTTAGTGACATTAAAATTTGAAGTCTCCCTGTCCTCCAATAGACAGCATTATCACATTGATGACTGTCTGGAGGATAACAGGGAAGATTATTAGAACTACCATTATGTTAATTACATATGAACACGTATAATGGAGTTCTTACAATTTTAGGTAAACCTCATTTTTGTGTTTTGTGTTTCTGTAAAGGTTAAACTTTCCATTTATTGTAAAGTTTAAACTTACCGTTTCATTATTTTGTGTTTGTGTGCATTCTGCCTGAAAAGGCCATCCCCGAAATGACCTATACTGTGTCGGGTGGGATGTTAAACCCTACTCATTCATTCATTCGTTATAATTTGAAGTACTATTTTTACAGCTGTGCATTATTTATAAATACTGAACCTGCGAAAGTACTGCCTAGCCCATATCTATGGTTTTGCTGAACTTGCATTCTAGGCAGTGTATGCCACATTTTCTGCTGTTTTAGTCCTAGAAAGGTTTCTGTTGGCTAAATTAGCCTGCAGATGTTAGTGTGTTAGTGTCATCAGCAATGCTACTGTTTGTTTAATTATCATTGTTCTATGGTAACTATATCTCTGCCTTGTACTGTTTGTAATTATTCTGGTATGCAGTATGTGTATTTAGCGTGAATACGGTAACAAGTTAATAAACAGTTTAGTGAGGGTTGTCCTGTTTGAATTCTTCCATGATGGTTAGTTAGAGAACTTGGCTGCTCTGGATGATAACTAGTAAAAGAGTATAGCGCTGTGTTTAGCATTTCCAGTGCACTTCACAAGTGAGACTGACGAATGTACAGAATTGCACTTTTGTACATATTATGTTGCATTGCGGTAAATTGAATGAAATTGCTGTGGCTATGTTTTTACAGCCGGGACCAAAGTGGACGTGGTTGCCAGTGTTGCTGCGTGCAGTGTTTATTCCATTCTTTATGTTCTGCAACTTCAAGCCAGAAAAGAGAATGCTGCCCGTTCTGTTCAGCAATGATTACTTGTACTGCATCGGAGGAATACTGATGGCGCTGTCCAGTGGCTATTTAAGCAGCCTCACCATGATGTTTGCTCCAAGGTCGTATTCTGTGTTTTATTTTAAGTTATTCACATTTTTTAGCAATCAACAAGAGCCTTATGATTCAAACTGTATGTAGTGGGTGACAGTGAAAACTGTCTGCTTTGCTGATATTGACTTCGGCCAATGGACATACTAATCGAAATTATACTTTGTCATATTGTTAGTTATACAGCAGGTAGCCATTAATATGTCTATTTATTACTTAAGCAATTTTAATATCTGCAAGTCATTGATTTGATGCTGTTTGTTATGTGACGGGACATGGAGTGTATCATGCTGCTATAACAAGGCCTGCTCCACTAATTTCCCAAAGTTCATTCGTAGGGACCTGGTCTAACTTTGAGTATTAAATATGGAAGACTATTATTAGAAATGTTAGTAACTAAAAAGCACTTCAAGAGTTTAAATTTATTCTTAGCATTGATTTTTTAATGTCAGTGGTAAATAGAAAGTAATAGTACCCAGCAAATAAATTCCTGTAGAAAAATTTCTGTATCTGGACCAAGAACCAAAAGCCCATCGTTGTTTCTTGAGCCATGCATATCATTTTGAGAAGTCCGTTGAGTGATGTTCAGTTGGTGACAGACATGTCAGACAGCAAACAGGTAAACAGACACAAATGAAAGGGCAACTTTTTTTCTTCGGCACCTGTAATGATCATATAGTGGCTGTAAACCTATGAAGATGACAGTTGTTTTGTTTTTTATGTTGTTATTGTAGGGATGTCCCAGATAAGCACAAAGGCGTGGCAGGTATGATGGCTGCATTCATGCTGATACTCGGCATATTCTGCGGCATCATCTTTTCATTCCCAATAACCGCCATTGTCGAGAACTTTGGCTCCTCGCACTACGAGCAACTAGTATGTGATCTCCTCCCTGGCATCACAGAGATGACAACAGTCAATGGATCTTCTCTGAGTGGTCTTGATGTTGTCTCGGTTTCTGCGATGTCACCGTAGCCAGTTACTGTTGTACATGGCGTTTTTGTAGTCATTGGTGTGCATGCAGCATGTTTGATTGGCCATCGTCGTCAAACTGTTTTGAAGTGAATCTATTTTAGTGTCATGTGTTTGAGAGTTTCAGCTAATGTATCTGTCAGTTGCTGTGAGGCTTTGATTGTATACAGCTTTGCTTGGTAAAGTTAAAGTTGTAGAAATCTTGTGCTCGACTTGTTTTTTGATGTCTGATTTTTTTGTTATTTGGTTATTGCTAATAGTTAACATCGTATACAGTTGTCAAGTCTTGTAATGCTTTACTTATTATGTTCTGACTTCAGAGTCATAAGACGTCATTTATTGGCTCATTGTGAATGTGCCAACTAGTGGATTGGTGCATGACAGCCACAATAGGAAGAGTATTATGATCGTCATGTAGAGAAGAGTTCATTATCCAGTATCATTGCCGGAGATGACTTAACTGTATTTTGTTTGTTTTACTGTAGCTGTAGTTGTTTTGGTTTTCTTTGTTCTGTGTTTGTTTATGTGTAGTTGTTTCCAGAACCTCTGTTGTAATTTGATTGCTACTTTCTTCACATCATCAGGAAGTTTTGCTGTTATAACTTCTTTCCTGAGCATTTGTTCAAATTAGAAATTTGACTGTTGCATTTTTGTTCTCATCTTTATTAAGTCCTGTTGATATAGTTATGAGTATGGTATGATTTGGATTTGAAATGAATTCTAAACTGTGTATTCAAGATCTCATAGTTCAGTGTTTTCAGTTTGAGGTGACAGTCAGTTTGCTAGCGAGAATTAGCAATTTTTCGTAAACATCATTGTTTTTCTGAACATTTTTTGTTTAGTACTTGGGTTTTGGAAAAAAGTCAGATTGTGCCATTATTGCAATGTTTTGTTCAATAGCTTAAGAAAAGAAACTAGAATATTCTGATATTGTTTCATTGTTGAATTTTCCTCTCAGTTATTTTAAAATGTCGGTATTCTATCAATGTGGTATCCAGTTACTGGCTGTTTTGTAGTCTGTAGGATAGACCTCATCTTTTTTCTAACTAAATGTAGAGAGTAGTCCCTGGTTTTGTTTCTGTAATGTCATTGTTGTAGTTGTTTGTTATACCCAGTAGTAGGAAAATGCTACCATCAGACAATAACACAATTGACGTAATCTCGTCCAGCTAGTGAGCTGGACGAGATTACATCAATTGTGTTTATTGTCTGATGGGTTTTTTTGGAGCATTGCATTGTTTAATTATATCTGTCCATCTTAACTCTGTAGTCTGTAGGCATGATATTGCTGTATTTGTATTGAGAAAGCCATTGTGACAAAACCCATCGCTTCTTGATTTGTATGTGTGCTGCACTGTTTTCTCATTGCATGATGAACTATATGGTACAACTTACAGCTGTTGTTTAGTTCTTTTTTGTGTTCATTTATTCTTCTAAATGTGCCTTATTGGTGTCCTTATGGTGATACCTCATTACATTCTGTTGCTGTTTTGGAATCTGTTGAGTTTATCATCTACTAAGCTGTGGTCAGCAGTACAACATGCCTATTGCGTAGGCATGATATGGCTATAATGTACTATATTATTACTAATTCTTACAGTATTGAGATGAGTTTTACTGCTTAGTTGACTGTCCTGGTGCAGGTTCACTTACAATACAGGTGTCATATTGGTGCTGTACAAGAACCTTACATTTTTGGTATGGGGAAGTGACATGTTAGTTGTGGCTAACTTCTAGATCGTGTGGTCACATCTGTCTGCTACACAGATGTCACATTTGTGAGTTATAATTGTGTGTCAGTTTATCTGCGTCTCAAGATACAATTACAGACATCCTTGACATGTTTTCTGACATTTTGCCTAACCAAAATTTTTTGTGTTGCTCACTTCAAAAGATGACTGTTCAACTGAATACTGGTCCTCTGTGTGTGTGGCTTGTAAGTTTATTTTATGCCTTCGTTTTGTTGAATATTTTTTTCCTTTTCGTGCATAAGTGTACATGTACATAGAGAATAATTCTTAGTCTGATCCTTTGAATGTCTGCAGCACTGATATATGTCTTTGTGTCTAGTTATGTCTTTCGGTTGCTAATAGATCACATCACAAGTTACATTTTATCTATCCAGCTTTTCCGTCCAGACATATAAGTCAAGTGCAGGGTTTTCTATGCTGTTGTATGTAACACATGATACCTTTTCACTATCAGGTGGTTACAACCTTTTAAACGTCTTGAAGTTTCATTGACTTCTAACCACAAGTGAACATAGCCATAGTATTCTGAAATTAATGACTGTCTGGAGGATAACAGGGAAGATTATGAGAACTACCATTATGGTTAATTACATACGCATGCATACAATGGAGTTCTTACAATTTTAGCTCATTTTGTGTTTTGCGTTTCTGTAAAGCTTAAACTTTCTGTTCCTTTACTGTAAAGGTTAAACTTACCGTTCCATTATTATGTGTTTGTGTGCATTCTGCCTGGAAAGGCTGTCCCCGAAATGACCTATACTGTGTCGGACGGACATTATTTTTCTAAGTAAGATGCACTGATGTGTTTAATGCTGGTTACTTTTTTAATGTGACATATGGGCATGTCACAATTTGTGATGTTGTGTGCGTGAATTTCAGTGTTTTCTACTTTCTGGTGTTTGTGTAATGAAAACTTGCTTGCTCTTGAGTTTTCATTACACAAATTTGAAGCGATATGGAGTAGTGCATTGTGATGGGGCGATATCCCCCCAAATTTTAGTCTGTCTGAAAATTTTTTGTCCATAGATTTTAATTGAAAAGTTCTAAATTTGGGGCTAAAATCCTCTATTTTGGGGAATTTTAGAGGCACAGTTGAAATTTTGGCCACCCATATCTGTTGGAAAATTGCAACTTTCTGTCCCTCATACATTTTTAACCCACATAATGCCAGTGATATAGAGCTTAGCATACGCTGAGTCCCATCAATTACAAAGTGCAGATCACTTACCCATTATATTGCCAATTGTTCTTACGTGTATATTGGTTAGTTATCTGTTGTGGCTGATTTGTGAGTTTTCTGATAGTTTGTGTGATTAGGTAGTTATTAGTCATGAGTTGTTTGTTGTGATGGTTCGAGATACGAATCTGATGGTTGAATGATGTGGTGTAGTTTTAGGATGTGTCTTGCATTTTGAATAACCTTCATTATCCATTTACTTGGGCACAGAAGTGTTAGTTTTATTGTTCATTATTGGTAATTACTGGTATTTTCATCCAAGTAGTCACTTATGTGGAAAAAAATTCTAGCGCTGGTTCTCTTTCCATTGCTGTTAGTGTACATGCAACTCTCAAGCATTATCCATTAAATGGCTTGTGATGTTTTCTTCATGGTTATGATAACAGTAGGCCTATAAGATGTATCATGTATGACTGATTGGTAATGTTTACATGTGCGCACCTGAGATAATGCAGCGAGAAAACGTGGTGTAAATATTTTGTGCACATTTTTTATGCTTGGTACACATTCAATATTGACCTTTATAAGCAATAAAAATTCTTCATTCAGTTGCTATTTATTTCAACATGTGCAAGTGTCTCATGTAAGGGTACTTTTTCACAGTCATTGTTATAATACCAGTTAACGGACGTCCTATTAGTGACTTATTACGCTTAGCTTTCTGTTATGTGCTATATGAAGTAGTAACATTTCAGTGGTTTTGCTATGTATCTTATTTAAGTGAAGCACAGTTTTGGTATGACATTGCAGTGTCTTGGTTGTTTTGGACAATTAAAATGATCAGATTGTTGAATGATTTGTTGGATCATCTTGCAGCCAAAATAAACCAGTAACGACTGTACAAATGCTTTCATCGATTTCGGTTGCATGAAAGTAAAAAACACACAGAGTGGGCCAAATGTGACACCCATTGGAAAAAGTTTCCTCTGTTTTTATGCTAATGAGTTATAACTTTGTCACGATGATTGGATTAACTAAACGATGAATGCTGTTTGTTTCACAATCTGCATGTAGAGAAAGGCTGGGGTTCTGAAAGAAGTATGACAATGTTTTCAAATAAATGAGCACAACTCTTATATTATAAAAGTCTCAGAATGACTAATAGCAAAGGAAATGAAGTTTTACAGTTTAAAGTGAGTGAGTAAGTAAATAGGGTTTAACATTCCACACAGTATGGGTCATTTCAGGGACGGCCTTTCCAGGCAGAATGCACACAAACACATAGTAATGGAATGGTAAGTTTGCCTTTACAAGAAAAAACAGAAAGTTTAACCTTTTCAGAAACACTAAACACAAAAAAATGAACTACACCTACAACTGTAGGAACTACATTATACGTGTGCATATGTAACTAAGAATTATGGTAGTTCTAATAATCTTCCCTGTTGAAACTTGAAAGGGGCGTCACTTTTTCGCCCAGCCATGTGCCCTACACACTCAAATATGATTAATGCAACCAAAAAATAAACGGGTGCCTTCCTGTCGTTGAGCAAACAACATGTGCCATGTACATTAAGTTGATCATTTCTCGTTCAAACTTAGCTGGATTTTGCCTCAGTTAAAGCAACTATTTGGATGCAGTTCTGTGCTTGTGCAGTTAATGCCAACATACGATATACTACCCTGTAGTACATGCAAGCATGCGATTTTCTCAGCTAACAGTGTGTAATTCTGTTTGCTTCTCTGTTTACATACAATGCCTTTACAGTGTAGTTATTTCCAACACAGACAACAGTTATTGCACATTAACTGCAACAGAATGTTTGATGGACCCAAATGCTATACACTTTGAACAGTAAAACAACAAGCAAATGAGATATGTGTAATAAAACTGTATCAGTGGTGCACAACCTTCTTGAGCTGAGGGCCACATAACATGGTCTTGAAGTCACCACATGCCAGACCAATATAAAATGCTATGACAGCTAATAATGGAAGAACAGGAGACAAATATTGTACTATATATATTTCACTTTCACCGAGCTGAGCCATGTGTGTTCATACCTGAAATTGGAGGTATATACAAAAAAGCAGTGGCAAAGCAAAGCAAAATAGTAGTGGATTGGTAGTGTAGTGGTAGCATCTCGAACTTGTAACCTGGAGGTTGCAGGTTCGAGTTCCGCCTGGTGCACTGCCACGTAACAACCTTATGCAAGTTGTTCACACACGTGCCTCTGTCACCAAGCAGTATAAGCTGGTACCGGCTTCACCGCTGGGAAGGTAACGGCAGAACATGGGAGAGGTCTCGCCTCGCCTATGAAGCTGAGCTTCGGCTCACTGCCGGCTCAGGGCCTACGAAATGGAGATTCAGACACTACAGACACATATAATATTTTTGATACTTTGTCTTGGACATGGCAGTGGGCCGGAAACAACCCATCATGGGCCAGAGGTTGTGCATCACTGCTGTCTGTATATAGTCACACAGTCCTAACAGAAGCATCATTGTGCTTTGAAGGCACTTGTCTAGTCTAGCGATCACATCGTGTTACATTACAAACAATCAAACAGTTCCAACACAGACACAAGCTGAAATAAAAAGCCAGTCCGGTTGCTACTACATTCTCTTCAGACTTCACAAATGTTATTAAATGGGACACCACAAACATCATTTAAAACAGCGAACAACTGGAACACGATGACTGTGTTGAATATGCTGTGAACAAGAGACATCAAATAATGCAAAACTCGATGCATTTATGAAAAATATTATACACATGACTGGTCAGGAAATATAATACTGACATGACGAAATATTCATCAGTTAATTATCAATCAAAACACACAAGAGCCCACCATATGCCTAATAGCAGAAACTACGCCATGCTGTTCGGTGTTCACTATAGGCAATAAATGTACACAGTGTCACAAAATTAGAGCCCCCCTCCTGATTCAAACATGCCTAATTCAGTTTGTAGTTCATGGATTTCAATAAAATAGCATACACTGCACTATCTTAACATTACTTACGGTCACACCCATTATGATGTACTCACCTTACTGTGTGTGCTCAGTGTAACATCATTATGACATCAGTGTTTTTACATTAAGATACATTCAATGCATTGTTATTGACAAAGGGATCAAGCAGCAGCATACCTGCCTCAGACTAAGAGCTTGCATCGAGGCCAAAGGTGGCCATTTTAAGCTCAAGTTTTGAAGACAATTTCAGATTGATTGTCTCCATAATTGTTTCGAATTTTGTGAAAATCTGTCAGGTATTAACAATTTTACACTAATTTTGGGACACGGTGTTCATATAAAGTAGTGCTGAGATTGTAAGAGTTTCACCTTTCATCACTGCACCACCAAGTGTCTCTAGCATCTTCACACTGTCAAGTCTCCAACAAAGGCAGTAACTTGTGCTTACAATGCAACGTGACTTGGATGCTCAACTGAGTTGCCATTACCGTCCAGATCAGGTAATGACCACACCCCGGTACACGCAGACACCGCCATCACCTTCAGTCAACATCGGCCACAGGACACACTTAATGTCCGTTGAGTCGGGGTCAGATGTGTGAAAACGGACGTGCATCGATGGGTCGAACTGGCGACTCTCGTAGTCAACGACGAGTGGTGGGTTCTGTAGTGTAAGTGCCCATGACAGTCGGACACACTCCTCCACGTAATGCAGCAGTCCGGTGCACATTCTCAGTGACGGATAGTCAAATAGTGTCTCCCAGACACGCTCACACACTTCCTGCTCATGCAACCACAGACAATGCATAGATACAGGAATCAACGGCAAATGAAAAATCTATATTCACTCTTGCAGCCAATGGCTGGATAAACAAAAGTATTAAAAGTAGAAAAAACATGTGAAGTTAGCTAAAAATATAGTCTTAAGGATCTCGCATAACAAAGTGTTCATATTAAGGCAGTTCACGTAGCAAACAGCGATGAAATAGTGCACAATCGATTTACTGGCTAGACGTTCAAGCGTAAGATAGCAATATACACGTTATCACTGCTGATTTAGTGTCACTAATGCGATGTCAACAGTATGTGTAACAGATAGCTAATGAAAGTGCCAGTTGTTTTTGCACACTAACTTTCATACCCTTCAAAACTGCATGTTTCAAATACATGTAGCCAAAGCACAATGTCTGCTATAATCAACTAAATACTAGGAGGACAAGCCAGTAGGCGAGGTGGCCACTGGCCTGTGATGGCTAGCACAAACTCGAAAAGGCTCATGTATAAACTAGGTCACTTGGCTGGGGTGAATGATGGAGAGAATGAGTGGTTATGACACAGTGCCAGATGGGGACATGAAAGTAACAGTCCTCTGAGGCGATGTGGGCTGTCCAGTGTCCAGACCGTCGACGACAGGAAGAAAGACGGACCACAGCTGCAAGCAAGTTGGGCCACTGGGCTTGGCGAATGACGATGACTCCAGATTTCCATGCCCGCAGATTTTTGGGGGCCTGCTCGACTCTGATCACACTGCAGACAAATGCCGCCATAAATACTGGATGCTGCAAAAAGCCGCCAATTCTTCCCTCTTAAACAGAGCCAGATTAAAGCCCATTTAGACACTGTTCTGTAAAAAATGTGGGGATGCTTACATCAATTTTCTGACATGACTTTAGCACTACAACTGCAGATGCTTTGCTGCTACTGCATGATTTGAGATACGGCCTTCTGAACTCAGAAGCCTTATAAAGCTGTGCATCAGTTTCAATGATAACTAAATACAGGTAAGTAAGTAACGTTGTAAATTTTGGATTTCGCAATATGGTATACATGGCCCTCCCAGACCAGAGAATACCGTGCTGCAATAAGTAAACTTCTGAGAGTTGCAACACATCATTGAGATGCCACTGGCCAGAAAATGTTGCACCGCTGCCCAACATCTTTGCGAGGCTCCTGTTTGCTTGAACATGTGAAACATGCCTAAATCCGCCACAGCTCCATGAAAAGCTCCATGAGAAGAAATTCATAAAAGATAGCGCAGTTATCTTGGAAATGTACCTCGTAGTTTTTTGTGACACTGTGTTTCTCAACAGTTTTTCTCAGGTAGATGGATACGGTGTCCTCGAGTTCCTGGACTAGATGAGTGAAGACTGTGTTGCCACCGCGCAACACCTCGGGAATGTGCAACAGCTCACGAATCTTTGACTTCGTTTCTACCAGCGTCTTCTGAGCCGATCGGAATGCTAACTGAAAACAAATATACAAATATATAAAATTTAGCCACTACAGAGGAGTCTTCCGTCAGTCTTGCATGAGGACTGATGGAAGACTCCTCTGTACTGGTTTCACAACACTGCTGATGTCATGTGACAGAAATATTAGGACAAATATCGAAAATTCAGATTGAAAAAATTAAAATATCGAAAATTCAGATTGAAAAAATTTATATATTGTGCCGTAGTTTAAAAATCAGTAACATTTGCCAGCCCGCACCGTAAAAGACAGACTTCAGAATAGGAAGTCCGTCTCATGACTCCGTTTACAGTGCAGGCTGGCAAACAGACCTGTAAGTGAGAGCAAGAGCGAGCGGCAGTGAAACCGCATATAATGCTTCACACATCTTAGCTTTCATTGAGGCGTCTGTGGGGTCTGTCTGTCTGCCCACCACACTCTGCGACTGTATCAAAACGGTGCAAGCTAGGATCACGGAATCTTCGCTGTCAGCTGCCATAAATTTGACTCTAGTTTCAAAATCTCAAACGGTGCGAGATAAAGCCATTAATGTTACTATTAATCAATTACAGAAAGTTCTATAAGACCTTTCGATCGACACCAAAATCAGCACTTTTGAACCAACTTAAAACACAAAATAAGTGGGTCTACTGGCAAATAACTACTGTTACTGATTCTAAAACTATGGCACAATATGTAAATAGAAAGTTAAAATCTAAAGGTCTCGTGATCTTGACCTTGGATCGGGTCATAATATAAAGCATATGTCATGCATCACTCAGTGACTTCTACCCACAGAATCAGACAAGTAATTTGAGCAAAGCTCACGTGACACACCACAGCAGTGGTCCTGCCACTTTGGCAATCAGTGTAGGCGTACAGCAATAAGATATTAATAGATCTTGAAAGAGTACTTAAAATTGAGACTTCCGTACGGAAGATTCCTTGAATTTAAAAGATCAAAACTTAGATTCTATGCTATGTGTTCTATGCTAAAAATGTCATACGCAGGTTTTCCAGGTCCATCCCCAGCCATATCGGTGCAATTCACTCCTAAAATGTGTCTCACAGCCGAAAATTGCAAAAAAATCACTAAAAACCCCTATTTTAGGGGTTCAAGGTCATTCAAGGTCATCGACGTTAACATTAATAAAAAGCTTGTCACCAGTGCTTGTTATGATAAGCAGCATGTCTGTACCTATCTGCAACCGTTTTCACACTACACGCGATAATTGCGGCAAAATAACCACTTTTCAGGGGGATAGCTGTCTTTGACGCCCGCCTGCGCCGGCCTCCTTGAACCTAGGGGGTCGGGACTTGAACTGCTAAAATCTACGTTGAATGCTGAAAATTTCATATGCAGGTTGTCTTTGTCTATCTCCAGCCATTTCGTCGCAATTCAGTGTTTAAATGTGCGCTGCATCCAAAAATTGCGAAAAATTTACTAAAAACCCCCTTTTGGAAGGTTCAAGATCGTTCAAGGTCATCGATGTTGATAAATCTAAAAATCCCGTTACCAGTGCTTGTTATGATAAGCAGCATGTCTGTACATATCTGCAACCGTTTTTACACTATACGAGCCAATAACAGCAAAATAACGTCATTAAAAAAGAGGGGATACCCCTCTTTGATGCCCTCGTTCGAGGGGAACCCCCACACCCAGAGGCACGAAATTTTGTCACAAAAAACTAGAGACCTTGAGGCAGCCCATGGTAAAGATTTTGTTATTTTAGCTTGCACCGTTTTGACACAGTGCCAGAGTGTTACGGACGGATGGACAGACAGACGAACGGACAAACAGATGGATGCCCAGATGATGGCTAAGACGCGCGAAGCATTCTGCTATCGCGCGTAAAAATCAGAAAAAATATAGTGGACAGCTGGATGAACGGACATACAGAGGATGGACAATGTAAAATGAATTGACCTAACAAACATGTATGAGTTGCTGCAACTGATAGCAGCCATGTCTCTAAAATTTGCTTCTGCCTTTGACTATTGCCTCAGTGTGGCTTAACATTTGTTGTCTGTCATAAACATGAAAGCTGATTAAATTACACATTCTGAGGGAGGAAAGCTGAAGATTTGACTGCTGGGACTTAACATCTTTGGTGGTAGAAAGCAGCAGAAACGAGACTGACCACGACAATGGAGAGCAGAAGCTTGACTTTGAGGTCATCGGCATCGGCCATGTCAGGCAGCTCATCAAGAGCATCCATTGCATCAAGCCGAGCTTCACTGTACAGGTTGCCATATCGCTTCACCAGCTGTGTCGGTCGATTCTCACCCAGACTGATGTCTTCAAACTTTGATGCCCCTCGCTCCAGCTGGCGCTGGGCCTGCTCTGACAACCTGCCACATAACCATTCAGATGCAATCACATGCAGTTATGAATACTAACATTAATGTGCCTTGGTGCTACTGGTTGGATGCAAAAACAGCATTCAGACTGTAACAAGTCCTGCTGTAACAACCCACAAAAAATTACTTTTGGAGATTAGCCTAACCTGAAAACCTGAAAATAATCCAAAAACAAGACGGTTAAAAAACAGAGTATGTAATTCTCTGCTGTAAGTGCACAAATGCGTGGCCTAGTTTTAAGCACCCGAGACTGGGGAGACAAAAGTTTGGGTAACTTCATTAAGTACTGTTCTTCTAAGAAAAAATACACATAAAACTACTTAACACCAATACTGCATGAAACATACTGGGCCCCGGCAGATAAACAAAGTAGTAAGTAAATATTTATATTAATGCGACACAATGTGCTGTAAAGCTGTAACAAACTTTGGACCACCTGCTGACTAACCATGAGTACACATCTCATGCTGACTCAGGCCACTAGAGACAGCAGATACCTACCTCACCCAGTCACGCGGTAATGGGGTACTTGACCTAAATATCAATGCTACTGTACTGCAATCTGCGCTCTATCAACTGTGTTTGTCACAGCTGCGTCAGCACACAGAGCTGCTCTGCTATGTCTTGCAGTTGGCCATTGTTCTGCAGTCAAGGCCAGCATCTGCAGTTGCTGTAACATTAGCCTATCACATACCTGCTACATCTGATAAATGACCGACATCTACTGCACAGAACCACACCAGCCTCAAGTATGGGTACCTAGGCCGGCCAACAGACAGTCAGTGAACAGTCACACTATCATCAATGAATTCTTCCAGATGTCTCCAGCTGGCCTGTCACAATGATGTGGAACTGCATCTGTTCACAGTTCACACCACCTCCATCTTTGGACGATTAATAAAGACATTTTACTTTTCAGGGTACTCAATGTGAACAAAGCATTAGAACAAAGCATTAGTGGCTGTACCAGCATAAACTGACGTTTTACTTACTTGCTTAGCTACAGACTATGAAATGCAAAGCGTGCTATGCATTGCAGGTACGGTGGTACCTCTCACCTCTCGCGCAGCTGTCGTTCTCGATCCTGCAGTTTGTCCATCAGATCCTGTTTCTTGACGAGCTCCTTCCTCAGTGCCTGTACTTCGGTCTGCAGGGCGTCTACGTCTAGCGTGGCGTCACCGTGCAGACTCTGAGCGACATGGGACGACGAATTCAGGCCGTTGCTGGCCACGAGGCACTGCCGCACGCCGACACCTACATCTGCTGAGGACGAACTCGCCGACGACTCCATCAAGTGCTTACCTATAGTACACACAGCAGCACACAAGAGCTCACTGCTAGACCCAGTGATGCCACTCCAATGTTCAGGCACCTTGTAGTCTGTACCCCTCAGACCTCTGTACCCCTCCTACAAACAGCTGACAGCTCGGTTGCAACAGGCACGTTTTCTACTCGAGGTCAGGCAGGTGCCAAAAAAAAGCTTCTAAAATTTGATGTGACAGTAGTGGACCAGATGCATTCCTGTTCACAACAGTGTCAAAGCATTGCACTAAAAGACGAGCGACCCCGTACCGGCTAGATTTTGACTGCGGCCTTGTCATTTCCCATTCTACATTATGTAAACCAAGACGCTGACTGGTTCCGTTCTCATTAGGTTTCTAGTCATTGAATTACACTGGCCTATAGAACGTGGTGCAGCGTGCAGAGAACACACTCAAGCAAACAGTCAGTGAGCATAGTAAGGCCAACCACTGCAAATATCCAGTCTCGTTCTTTGCCGATTCCAGCACCAGTGTAATACTGACGCCGGTCAGATTGTTTTCATCAGTCCTAGCTGCCCGCATCCAGTGCACAATTCATCATTCCGTCATCTATCTATCATTGATGCCACTTCCGTCAGCCACGCTGTTAAAAGCCAATTCTTCTTCCTATCTCCTGCATGATCTGACCCCAAGCCATGATCCGGCACCACGTATGCAAGCAACACAATCCACGTCACTATGACGTCAAAGACTGGAGGCTGCTGAAAATTGGCACAGCTTGGCTAACCTATGGCGTACGTTTCAGCTATACTGGCTGAGTCGGTAACACAAACCAGTAATAAAACGTAACGTTGTATACAAAAGCAAGCGACCGCCGCCATGCCGAACCAGCTACGCCTTCAGTTCTGCTGTGACACCCAAGAAGTAACACATAATAGCACTGCACCACGTGCCCGCAGGCACACTGCAAAAAGTCCGCCGGCGGCACCAGCGCCGACCTCAGCGTCAGTGAGTGGATGAAAGATATATGACCACAGAGAATAGAATGGCCGCGCAGCAGAACATAATAACAACGCGGGCGGGCGAAAGACAGCAGACTTATACATGCATACCTTGCTTTGCAGCAGTAGACGTGGTATCGGTGCCAACAGACGCAAGGCAGACGGCGCCTGAAGTTGAACTGTTGGACTTGTAAACGTCAACGCCGCCAGCCTTCGCTTCAGCAACGACCCCTGTAAAACAGCATCACATCGCACAGCATCACAGACCAACCGCCACTCTCATTTCATGGCAATTCATACAGCTTCACATGTCGCCAGCGAATCTGGTGACAAGAATATAGAGTACACTCAGAACGTTATGACGGAATATTCTAGAAGTGTGAAATGTTACCCAAGGACCAATCAACTAGACGTTGGTGGCGATCTGAACCATGATCTGAACAGTGACCAGTGTGCATAATAGCTCCAACATATAATCGACGACTACCTGGGAATGAAAAGTTTTAGCAGAGGTCCGTGCTGCACTGCTGCCCAAGGATTCCAGTTTATTGTACAGGGTAGGCCAAAAAACGTGGCACTTTTTTATTGTCCATATCTTCGCCAAATGTTAACAGATTTTCAAAATTCTTTCACTGCCCAATTCAGTGGACAATTAGTAATAAGACGGTTATTGAATATCCCACCACACCTTAACTGTGTCGCTACACTATCGTGTGAAATATAAATGAACGGAAAACCAGCAATATTAAGCAGCTTACACGCTGGTAAACGAAAAACACCGCAGACAAAAAAAACACACAGTGAATGATTTGTATGATGCTACACTGTGTTAGATCCGTTCCTTTGGATATCTGGCTAGTTGAACGATGTGTTTGTTTCTGGCATTCCTGCCTTAGCGGGGCTACCAGTTCTTTCACAGTGGTCATGTTCTCTTCATTGTGTGCATGTATCAGTCTGTTGTCAGACTCGAAATTTTGGTCGGTGTTTTGTGTTTGCCAAATCTTTTTCAATAACACGCCCAGTCTTTCTTTTTTGCAGTTTGTTTTTAGAAATTTTGTCAGTATCCTCTGAAAGTTACATTTTTGGACTGGTACACGTTCTTAATAAAAGCCTTGTCTCCACTGTTAAATGGCATGTTACATTACTAGTATGCTGTCACTGCATTAACAAGAAATTTGAGCTAATGCTCACGAGATGCGCGAAAGCCTATAGCAGTTCCGGTTCGGTAGTTTAGCTGAAAATTGGGGTGTTCACGCTACGTTAATATACAAATACCAAATTCTCTATCTGGATCGCAAACGATAGTTCCATGGCGACACCTTGTGAATGATATAGACTTGTGTTGCAGCCCAAAATCACCAAAAAATCCATAAAATCTCCTATTTTGGCGTTCAACGTCATTGAATTTGGCGCCAATCGAGAGCCAGTGTACGACTTCCTATTAGTGACTAATCCTAGGCCCTATCTCGCACCGTTTCTGAGACACAGCGACTTATTGGCCAAAAATCGCAAATTTTATCCACCACCCTCTCATTTAGCGCCCTCGTTCGGGGTGACCCCCTTCGAATTTGAAAAAATTTTACAGTTCCTGAAACTAGAGTTTTCCAGGCAGCCGACGGTGAAGATTTAGTAATCCTAGCTTGGACCATTTTTGACTGATCCACCCGTGTGACAGACAGACAGACGGACAGACAGAATTGCGATGGCTAAGACGTGCAAAAAGCAGTAGCTGCTTTCGCGTGTAAAAAGTAATATTGAAAACAAAATTCTCTGTTTTTGTTTACAAAAATCAAAAATGTATCTGGTACTAAATATAATTTAATTTTCATATAAAAATTGGTACAACTTTTTTTCAAAAATATAATTTTTG
>Ga0209671_1001696_pt1 | contig 18959 bp, 17 predicted proteins | sample WorMetHERISLAND2_2_FD_187401 | JGI IMG/M metagenome (GOLD analysis project Ga0209671, IMG submission 187401) | Marine gutless worms symbiont microbial communities from Max Planck institute for Marine Microbiology, Germany - Olavius geniculatus... | ecosystem: Host-associated > Annelida >...
GAATTAGTGTAGTGTCATTGACAGACAAAACGTAGTATATACTTCGTCTGAGCTGTGGACTATACACAAAGCATAATGGACGAACAACAAAAGATCACTTGATATCACTAACTGCATATCACATTCACTATTATCACATTAATAACAACAGCAGCACCTTTACCTTTACTTGAGCTTTACTGTAGGCCTACATCGCGTCGGTTCATTCAAGGCAAACAGTAATATAAAAATAATAATAATAACATAGAAATTTATAAGGCTCGCAAAGTCAGCGATCTGAATCTGAGGCAAATAAAATACAAGAAGCCCAGCTGTCGCTAAGCTGGGGCCACCGTACTGGTTGTCACTGACCTTGAAGAACATCCAATGTCGATGATTTTCATTTTATCTGAAAAACATATGCTACTTCACATTAGTGATTAATAGTAACCTAGAGTCTATTTTGCACCCTTTAGCCACAATAGCGCGCATTGGCCTTCAAGGTCATCCAAGGTCACAGTACATCCGTGACAGACAGACGGACGACAACCATAGCAAAGGGCCAGACAGCTTAACGGTTGACCCAATAAAATAGTCTAAATAATTCTATAGACTATAACCTAAAAGCAAACTGCTTCTGATATGGGTCTACCTATTCCTTTGTAATTATCTAAATCAAATAATATAACATCACATCCAACAAATACAATTGTTTCCACAAAAACGTATTCCTATCTACCAGAAATAGACGGCATGAGAATAGATGCGAGTTTTCCGAAAAAAAGAAAAGAACGCTAAAATTGTTGACCGGCGTCACGTGACCAGCGTTTCGAAGAAATGTGCCAATTTTGCCAAATTTTACTGACTTTTTGTCTGTTTGATCGTATTTCTGTTCTCTTTTCGGTTCAGAGTTTTGGTTCTTTAGTTTATTTCTGCTTTTAGCATTATGTGAGACGAATCGAGCTTTGTTCGGCACGGTTCACAAATCACAACTAATAAACACAGACCTACTAATTCCTAAAGCTTGCCATTACTTTTTATCTTCTTTGATTCTGGGGCTTTATGCTTTACGACGTTGAAACATTTTAACAGCGTCGTATACGTCAGCTCTGCCCACTCCACGTCCACGATATTTTCAGTCTACTTCTCTGGAGGTTTTTCTCTTTGCCGTTCGCGTCGACTAAGCCCATTTACTGTACTTACGTATATTACAGAATACTTGAATATAACACAACACGTAAGAATCTAAGCAGGCGTGTACCCAATAACGAGTATTTGCTAATAAGTTTTATGTTGCATGCGCCTGGGTGTGCAACGGGGAGAGATTAAAGGCTCGAGTCGTTCAATTTCGTCAGAAAATTCGTCTCATCGGCGCCGCTTTTCTGCGGTGGCGGAGACACAAAACAGCGACGCCGACCACCAGCAGAACGAGCAGACAGGCGACCACACACGACGCCGTGATGATGAGCACCAAGTTACCAGTCGACAGTCGAGCGTCATCGTCATTCACCAACTGTTCTGAGGTGGTCTGTTGCTCGCTCAATGTTGATTCATTCCATACAGATAACGAGCAGGTATTCACCTCGGTCGCTTGAAAACTTAATGACGTCGTGGGTTCGGGCCGACCCGTTGTTTCTTCGCGTCTCTCCACTGCTCGCAGACACACCGAGAATACAACTGATTGTCTTCGTCGGCAAATCGATATCGCACATGCATACCACAACGTGGCGATTATGCAGTTATTTTTAGTAGGGCCTATCTGAGTGTGTATATGGTGTGGCGTGTTTCTTGATAAATTAAGTCAATCGAGTTCTAGCCCCAAAACATTCGTGTTGCACTGTACATTGTAAATGCGCAGTGTTAGGCTTTACGACTTTTGGCGTTTGTGACACTGGAGGTGAGGGCGATTAGACACTTAGGACTTGACAATTGGAGAGACATACGCTCGTATGAGGCAACGCTCAGTGAGGAGACCAATAGCAAAGATACAAACGTCGTGATGAGCAACAGTCTACAGCAAATTTGGATTTTTATTTAAATGTATGTATTTTTCTTCCTTCGTCCATACCCAACCATCACAAAATTTTATCTGAATCCGAATTTGTTATTCCGTTAAACTTCAAGTGTTTCAGCTGAGGAACCATTAAACAGAGACAACATACACAAAAGCATAATTTTTTTCTTCAGCGGAGGTAAAAATGCTGGCATTGGCAAAAAAAGCATTAATTTTGTAAATAAACATTTAAGCCCTATTTTATTTTATTCTATCAGGCATGTATGTATAGAATACTCACAGGCAGTGGTAGCGGCAAGGTAGACAGGTGGACCGAGAACATGGCTCATACTGACAGCGACAGATATAACATACGAGCTATCCGGACGCAGGCCATCAAACGTCGTCTCAATGTTCGTGCTTCTGCTGCTGCTAACTCGACGTACGTCACCAAATGACATCATCATCGAGTAATCGACCGTCGTCCACCGCGTGCTTTCAGCTGCATAAATGATTATAAACAAACTTTTGCAGTACAAGTTATTAACATTGGTGACGCTATGAACCACTGTAAATGCAATTTCCGCACTCTGAACAGAGTTATTTTGAATACGAGGGTAAAGACTTATTAACGACGTCGTTGGATGTAACCGGCTGTCGTACTTGACGTATTACAGACAGATAGACAGACTGACAATCAGAGAGAGAAAAGAAAAAAAAACTAAGAAAAAACAAGCAATGTCACATTGAGATACTGCATGGTGTATGGCTAGATATAATGGATATGAGAATTATAGTCTCAGAAAGACTTGACGTTTTCTACGTACCTAACGACGATGTAAATTTCTCGCTGATGGCAGCGACGTATTCAACAATAGTGTCCAGGTACGGTGCATTCAATGGGCGCGACCAGTACACGGTAATCCATGTAGTGCCAGAAAGCGATTTCATATTCCGCACTACGGCTGCAGCACACAATAATGAAACACAACATGTACACATATATAACTTAAAGTTTTTATTCGCTGAAATAAAAATAGCAGACAAAAATACAGCTCACTAGTTTATAGGTTATTGTGCAACCATTCCACACAGCCAATCAATCACTTTACGTTCGTATAATATTCATAATCATAGTAGTTGATCACACTGTTATGCTTAAATGCACAGTGAAATGGTGATCAACGCTGACTGCATAACGATAAACGATTCGCTTTTTACGTTGTTATTGTTAAGGATTGGGGTTACATAATCTAGTGGGGGCGCTACGGCGACGTCCGACATGGGCCTATAGCGGAAAGGGGCGGCGGCGTAGCACCACGTGGGTAGCACCTACAAGAAGAAGCGACAATGCAGATCGGGGTTCTTTTCTATGACAGACCATTGTCCAGGGCCTTCTTTCTGTAGTAGTCAGCCGCTTAGGAAGTGCACAGTTACTGTATAAATGGCAGTGTGTGGGTCCGTCGTAGCAAAGAACCCCGATCGGCATTGTCGCTTCCTCTTGTAGGTGCTACCTGCCAATCAATCCGCTACGCCGCCGCCCCTTTCCCGCTATAGGCTCATGTCGGACGTCGCCGTAGCGCACCCACTAGATTATGTAACCCCAATCCCTAACAGTTATAATTATAGCAGATGTTTGCTTATATAAAGAAAGTAATCAAAAATGTACGATACATGGCGATCCAGTAAGTAAGTACCGGTAGTAAGCCAAACATCGAAACTTCAAAAAATATTAACGGATTTTCGAAACTTACAAAACACCATAAATTGCGTTAAAGAAAACTTACGATCTTCAGACGTCGTAACGTTTATTGCTTGACTAAAAGGACCGATGTCGACCAATGATGTAAAAGCTTGAACTTTAATTGTGTAGCTCATTGCAGGATTCAAGAACCTTGCCAAGCAAATAGAACAGGTAGCTGACAAAGTTCTCACGTGTAGACTAAATGTAAATGATCTATTACAGCCAGCCAAGTCTTTGATCACAATGCGTCGTTTAGTGACCATGCGATGATGCGCAGCAAAATTCTATCTGTTGCTCTGCCATTATACAGTATTATAAAACACACTTTTGGTCGTTTACGGTCCGTGCAAGCTATGCGCTCTCTAGCCCCCTCCACCCTGTAACTTCAGGTGCTGAGAGACAATATCTGATTTGGTCATAAACAAGAAATCGTTCATCTTAGAACAAGACATTGTGCAAATAAACGTAGCTGTCACTGAATTCGTGGTGCAAAAAATTATATGATATAGGTCTATGATACAGTAATAAAATTTAGCTTGCATTTGAAAAATGATTAAAGGCCAAGATAGTTATAAAATCATGAAACCAAACAGAGCTTATGGAAATGAATAAAATTGTTTAGTGAAAATGCGTTTGAGGTACAAATAGGGTCAAAACAGGATTATTTTTTTATTTTGGCCCTTTATTAGACCACCATCAAAATCTAATCGTCGTGAATTGAGACTCAACTCATGACTAAATTTTGTCTTGTGGGTTTGATAAAAAAAAGTGATGCTCGTGTACGTTTGAAAAAAATAAAAAGATTAATAAAAAATAAAAAGAATACCGCTAAAGCTAAAAATATGGTGCAGTAATCCGAGAAAGGAATCCAATGAGTTTATACCAACAGTTTAGCTGCATCAGTCTACATGTACGTGAAAAAGTCACGTCAGGAGAATAACTTGCCGAATTGACGCAGAAGTCACGTTCGTGTGTATTGGTTGATAATGATACGCGTCGTTTGTCTGTTGGTAAGACACGATGTAGCCTCGCAGTGGACCATTCCGCTCAGCGAACGGCACGGGCTGTAGACAACATGTTATAACACAAAATTCTACTGAAATGTTTTCTTTTAATGCGCGTGATCTAGGGCCTAAAGAGTCACTTGGAAAGACATATTATGGAACAAGAAATATTTTAGATTGTGACCAATCTAATGTACTCCTTGCGCGCATTATTTTCTCCTGTATTCTTCCAACTGCTTTTTAGTTTTTTTTCACACCGCAAATGACGTCATCGGTCACGTGTCTATTTGACTCCCGGGGGTCGACTTTCTATGGGTGGTCTATAGTGACCATGCGTCTATCTAGCTCCGTTATGAAGATATGGCCGTTTGAAGTTCTTCAAGGAAGGCTCTTCCAGGAACAGAGGTCGGTCGTCGGTCGGTCGGTCCTCAATATTACACTGATCTCATACACTCCTCTTCGCTACGTTAGGAATGTAGCGCGCGAGAAGTAAAAAATACCGAATGTATGAAAATATTATGGGACGACATCTGTCTCACAGCAACAGACAAAAAAACTGGAAGAAATGGAAGACTGCTCTACGTGCTAATCACAGAAAAACAGGGTAAACAACGACAATTATCATCATCAGCGTGCCGTGCCCGATGAACGAGCGTAGGCGACTTTATGCACTAGGCACCGGTAACCTTTCCTGTCTTACGCCTGTCTTACCATTTCGACCAGGCTCTTCTCACCCCATTGCGCAATACCATCCAGCCAGTGTTTTTTTCTGGCCACCTTGCCGACGTTTTCCAGGCATGATGCCCAACATGATATTTTTTTCTAGATCATCGTGTCTTAGTTGTTTTACAGTGCATAACGTTAAAATTAACCTCTAATTAAAGTTAGGTGTGTAAATAACGCATATGAACACTAAGGTTCATCAGACAAAGTTCCACGGTGGGAAATGGCTGAAGACGAAGACCAAAACAAAGCTTAGAGTAGCTAGAAGTTTGGCGCCTTGTTGAAATAATAATATTATTATCATTATTATTAACATGGTACCTGCCAGGCGACAGCGACTGAACGTGGTGACGTCGGCCATGCTTGAACATTGAGCGGCGCCGCCGACGGAGCTGAATCATACCAACCATAAATGTAATAAACGCTATATTAAGAAAAAAATTGGACTATTCAATGTTGAACATTTCTGTACAGACTGTAACCTTAAATGTTAACCTTGTAATCTCACAACATACGGCGACTTTAGGTGAAAATCAAATGTGCGGCACGGAGCATAGGCTGAGTGCTCATCTCTCAGTCAAGGCCATTGAGCATTGTAGGTACATGTAGATAGACCACTGTGACCATGGCCAGTGCGATGCCAAACCTTTTACGCCTTACTCTCCATTCCAAGCTGTAGAGGTCACCGCCCTTTAGCCAGTAACAAATTGCACTGCTTGACAGAGATACATAGGAGTGAACAACTTGCTCAAACAAACCGATCAATAAAATCAAATTTTCTTTGCTCGAAGTTGTTACTTGACAACGATCCAGGCGGGAGTCGAACCCGTGACCTTGTGATCGCGGATCCAATGCCCAAACCAGACGTTGACGAAGGCAGAATAACAGTAATAAAAAATAAACTGCCAACAGTTGCTGTCGACGCAGTGTAATGTAATTTTGTTTTATCGCAGCAGGAGTGCGCACACGTGCAAAAAAGTACCATAAAAAATTTTAAAAATAGTTCGTTTTACTGCAGTTTGACTAAAGTACGTTTATGCGAAACCCTGCAATAACTGGAGGATAGCTAATTTAATAAATGACTAATTGGTATTTGGTTTTGCAGGAAAAGTTTCTAGAAGGTCATTTAGTACTCTAAGCTTGGTATAGCGAGCCGCTTGGCCAGCTGAGTGCCTGTTGAGCCTTGCTAAGGCGAAGGTCGAAACCAAACGGGATCGTAGATTGGGGAAGAAATTGAATATTAAGTGGCAGTAAACTGAGGCTGCGAACGGTATCGTCGCAGCTCCCAAAAAGGCAATCTGTTGGCCCTACGTGTGTTGGAAGGAGGAGTTTGTGAGCATGTTTACATCCTTGGGGCTATACCCTGTAGCCAGGAAATCGCTATGACCTAAGTTCAGCTAGGCTCGAGAAATCCACGCCTCATGACGTCACTTCTAGGCTTCGATGCTAGCGGACAGATGAAGGACATTCATTCTCGGTCTCTCTCTCGATTCTGCTGTTCGTTACCGTAGCGATAAAAGCGATAAAAGGATCAGTAAACAGTGTTTGTAATATTATTAAGAGCCAGCTTAGATAACATACATGTTTTCTGCAAGTTTTTATAGAGCCACGCTCTGCTCGGTAATAAACAGCAAACAGAGTCGACGCCAACCGCCTTTAGTTGTTTTTGCAAGTCTTATTTTGTCTTGTCGCAATTGCGCGAGCGTCTTAATCGATTGTAGCAGACTGAAATGCGAGTACCATCTGGCGGCATTCTGACGGTGATGCGAGGATGGAACGGTCCAACGCCGGCCTCGTTGACAGCAGCCACTCGAACGTGGTAAAAGTACCAAGGGTGAAGTCTGTCCGCGTCAACGCGTAGATTTTGAGACACATTTTGTGTCCTCATTTCTCTACATACCAAGTCGTCGTCGGTGGATGTCATGTTGGCACAGATTCGAACGACGAACCCGAGTAAAGGGCCATTTAAGCCGTGCGTTACATTCTGCTCTCATCAACATACAAGCCGGGATATACGGTTTCATTACGCATTTGATAAATTAAATGGAATTTGACAACATCTGTTATCACGCGCGACGAACTTAATTGAAATACATGTATATCAAGTGTATATCAGTATTAAAATGCAAGGCATTGCGCGTGACTTTGACTTTATAACCCTCAGAATGTTGTAACTAAAACGGATCAACATTTTTTCGCAACCGCATGCTGTTGCGTCACACGGTAAAAATGGCTCACTACTTAGCTCACTATAGCGCTGCCTACAAGAGTCAGTCTCTCGTGCAGAAGCGCTTTATAATCTCGGAAATGGCAGCGCCTTATGCGGCCATCCATTGTCTAAGCTTACGAAAAGTTGGACTCGTGTTGCAGCATGCAGGCATGCCACTAAAATCCCATGTTTTAGCTACACTAGACTTTCGCGCCGTGGCTCGTATATTACTACTCATTTTTCATTTCGCTGAGGGTAGGAGGCTGAGTTGGCTTGATCACGCAATCATTTAGCAACATGCTTAACGTTGTTCACAAACGATATACTTTATGAGTTACTGTTTCAATTTATGCTACGAGTTTTATCTCAGACCGGTGGAGAGATCTAAGCCGCATGCGTAAAAAATGACGAGTCCAGTACTTCATTTACTCGACCATTAAGACACCCGCACATTTAGCAACCAAACGTTCAAGTATGTACGCAAATCTCACCTGCCATTTGACGGTCAGATTGGTCGATGACGTCACATGGACCACGACTGACGACGGGTACTGCGACGGCGCTGTTAATAGTAGTTAAGAACAAAACACTTATAGAAATATGACAGTGTAAGCCTAACAAAATATAACAACAACTATTAAACGTATTTTTAGACTTTTGTATACGACGTAAAATCTTAACGCCAAGATGATAGTGATGACGACAAAAGTTAACATATCAAAAAGTCAACAAAAAATCAGCGACAGCGATTACAGTATGCGTCACAGCCCGCAGGAGCGACGACAGTATCGTTTTTAACATCGCCGCAAAGTTATTTTTCTCTGTTAGCACTTTAATTCATGAACCGCTGCATTTAGCTTGATAACATTTGGCACAAACGTATAACATCACAAGTTCCAGAAGCCGGTTAAAGATCAAACTCATAAGTCAAAACGCCAAGGTCTCATGACTTTTTGTGCGTTTTTGTGTATGCGTGATGCTGCGGCTACCCGCGGATAGTACTTAGTCTTGAGCAAAGTCTGAGAGTCTCGTCAAATATGACTTCTGTTGTACAAGGAAATAACACCAACCGTCTGGCAGTGCCTCTGGTCAAGTTGGCAACCGTCGCCAACCAACCGGGCTTTGCCAGTTGTCAACCTACAGACCTGAAACGACCTGCCAGACAATGTGACTTTAGCCGAAACGTTACCCACCCTCCGTCAGCGACTCAAAGCTCACCTCTTCGTTAAATCATTTTCTGGACGGTATCGTAGTTCGTATTACTTAAGGGCTTTAAATATTTCGGATTGATTGACTGACGTATCTAACGTACGTGCAGAAGCGGTTCTGATCGACGCTGGTTCGCTCCAATCGCCCCACTCAATGACGTCATTCGCCGTGTTTCCGGCACGCACACTGAACGTGTAGTTAGTGTAGGACGACAGGTGAGTCACGTGATGTCTCTGAACCGGAACCGGAAACGCCGCGTCGTCGTCCGCCGACGCCACGCTGAAATTCTTCACTACAGCGAAGTCAGAAAGTAAGTAAATAATTGCAAACAGACGCTAACAGCCAATGCTACGAGCGAGTCGTGATGGCTAGTTACGAAAAATATCGCCGCCTCACAATACTTGAGATTAAAATGTATGACTCAAAGCTTTTAAACTGTCCGACATATGCCACGACGCGGTCTAAACATATGTTAGCACGGAGAATAGAACGTCTGAATCGACAATAACAAAGTAGTGATAGTGATAGTCCAAGGCAAAGTAAGACGTACACAGCAGATAGATGCATGACAGAGCTGCGCCTAAAACTAGTGGCGTCGCGGTCGGGGAGGCAGGGCCCCGCAGGAAGAGAAGGCAGCTGCTCCATCCAGTGGTTTTTTTTATCCCTGTACCTAGTGGGTGCAGCTTGCGCCCAGTAAAAACAGGGGGGTTGATAAGGTTGCAGATCAAAACTTCCCCTCTATTTTCTCTGGGCAAACTACACCCTTAACAAAACTTTCTCCCTAAAGGGGAAAGAAAGGCAGAATAAAAGGAAAAACTTGAGTCAAAAATTGGGGGAGACTTGAGCCCAAAACCGGCGGAAGTTGCGCACGATTTTAATTTCAGATTTGGAGGATAGAACCCATTGACGCCCTCTTTAAATTTTGGGTTATCCGAAAATTGTCAAAAAATTTATTCTTATCTGAAAATTTTCGTCCAAAAATGTGCTAGGCTATAAACAACATTTTGGCAGAATTTAGAGGTAAAATTGAAATTTTAAGCACTCATATTTTCTTCTGTGGCAAAACTTGCAGCTGTCTGTCAGAATTCCATCAGACATTGGTAGTGTCTGTCGGAAAATTGCAATTTCCTGCCCTGCTTACTTATTCGCTTCACGATGCTGCTGCCTAAAACAACTCGCAACTATTAGATAAGAACAGAACAGTGTCGTCACGGTGACAGCCCGGGCGGAGAGATCAAGGAGCACTGCTGCTAGCTCGGCGGCGGGCGGTGGCCAGGTAATAAATCAGTCAGGTCAATCAGCTGATCGCTCAGCTGAGTCGATACCCTCTGCGGTCAGACGCAGTACTGACTGGGTATCCATTGCTCCACCGTCGCCGGTTAGTGTCGCCAACAGATAGGCTGCGTTGCAGTCTACTGACGACGAGCGACCTGGCGATTCGCAGTACGAAGAGCCAAGATCTGCTCGACGTAATGCTAAACGTCGGCGACAACAGTCATTAGAGCTACAGCAGCAGGAGCAGCAGCAGCAGCAGCAGCGTTCTACCATTAGCAGTGTGCGCGAACAAGCTCAGCGTCAAGGCCAGGGAAGATTTTTAATACAAATAATATGGAAATCATAAAGGCTTGTCAAAGTTATTTTTCGTTCAAATTACCTAGTGTCCTCATTCCGATACGAGTAGGCCTGAACAAATTCACAGCCAGAGCTAAGGCGACTTGAGATTTTTCAGGTTTCTTCCCTGTTCGATATTACTGTCTCTATAATTAGTTGCCCAACATGACAATTCTCTGAGTCTAACTCTATATTGTTGTTTTTGTTTAATTTTCTGTCTACCAATGTTTGTTTGGTGAAATAAAGATTATCATAATGCATACGAATGTTCGTACAAAGACTTCGTGTAGGATATACATTTCTGCTACATCTGCTTACAAAAAGCTATAAAAGAGTAACGAAAAGCAACCTGTGTGTAGACCTAAGGCTGAGTTGTGGTAATAGCGTAGCTGACAGATGTCCAGTCTGCCGTTAGTCTGTCGTGGCAGCGACCACTGCACCAGCACATCTGTAGCGTTGTACCACGTGATCCTGACGTCACGAGGCACACCCGGCGCTGCAACATGCCGCATTATGCAACGCACTCAGACGTCCATTCGTCCGTCCGACCGTCTGTCCGCTTCTGGCTCGTGACTCGAAAACGACAGGTCGCACGACTATTTTTTTTAATTTGGTGTATCGTATTATCGTTACGCGCGTAATTTGCAAAACCATCAGAATTATGGTACAAAAATTGAAATAAGCTGTACACATCCTACGAAACACAACGCGCTCAAAGACGTTCACAAAACTGGCAAAAATTAAATTTTATATCACATGCTGGCCAGTGCGTACGCATTCTGTAGTCGGATGCCTAAAACTGTAAAATTTTAAAACTAACCTGAACTTTCGACTTTATAGCTAAAGATAACCACAACGATTATTGTAGCCCTGATAAACGCTCACGCCAATTTTAATTTTTCTACGAATTTTTGTTTTCGGGTAAAAAGCCCGTGTGGCATAGACAGACAGACAGGGCAAGACACCTAATGCGGCCTATTATGACAACCAGATAATAAACCGTCAGTAAGATGTGTATTACCGGCTGGTAGTGTGGTAACTGGTGGTGAATTGGGTGAGAATGGTCCACGACCGGCTTCATTAACCGCTGCCAGTCCAACAACGTACTGAGTCGCTGGCTTGAGATCACCCATCACGTATTCTGTCGCACTGAACGCTATCACACCTGGGTGGGTCTTATACCGCACGTCAGGTCTGAACACAGTCGGACAAGAACAAGTTAACACAATGATACTGAAATAAGACAAAGTATTAAATACGATATAATACAATAAATACCTGCAAAGTCCAGTTTATTCAAGTTAAGGAAGCATGTCGTATGATAGACGCTATAAAAGCATGGATACAGCTGGCATTCTGGCGAACAAGAAAAACCGGAAATCAATTGTCTTCTTATATAAAATTTTTGTAGAAAAAGGCCAAGTAGGCTAGAGCACAAAATAGGTTAGCAAACTGTTCGGGGCTCTTTGCAAATAAACTACCATACGGTACCTACCGTGCTGAAGATTCGAAGCGCAGCCTGAAAATTACGATTTTGATATACTCTACCACTGCACATCGCGCGGTGTCTCCGCGACAGCTTGGCTCACTGTTTGTATTTTGGTACAATTTTACAACTTTTGCCCGGTTGAAAAATTTAACGTCAGTCAGTATTCGGTTGTTCGCATCAAACTCGAGTCAAAACAGAATTGTGAATAATGATGCATTACAGCTGTTGGTAGCGAGCGACAAAGTGTAGAACGGGAGTGAACGCCGGCTGCTGAGACAAGGACCACGTGACGTATATCGACGTACTTGACAATGCGTTGATCGACTGAATTACCGGAGGCCGCGGCGAACCTTCAACAGCAAACATTATCATCGCAATTACTCGATTACTAATGTAATTATAATAACAAATAATGAACAATTAGATATTAATTAAGTCGCTGGCTTGTATAGTGTAACGGTAACGACGTTAGATTTGCGATCGCGAAGTCGTTAGTTCGACTCCAGTCGGGTCGCTATCAAATGCTTACTACTTGGATGGGTGACTGACTGTCTGCGGAGAGGTAAACCATCTTTGGTAACGAATACCAAGGTCAATTCATCTTTTCAGTCCTCCGGGGTAGATAAATCGAGTACCGGACTGTCTGTCTGGAGTTATAACGGTTTGCGTTCGCCTGTGTCGGGTGGCAGGTGACGCTCCGTAGCTCTGAGATAGGTTTTCTATAAAGAGCCATTCCATTTAACCATTTTAACCGAAGCAGCAGGCGTAGAGCAACGTCGCTAATCGCTGATCGAGACCGCGCGTTAACCACCAGAGGAAGCTGTCACACAGAGGTCACGTGACGCACACAGACCGATGACGTGTACGCGGAAATGTGTGACGTCAGTGCCGGCTGCGTTGGCGGCGATGCACGAGTAGCGGCCCGTGTCAGCGTGGGCGGCCGACCGTAAGGTTAGACTGCGAGCTGTGTGGTCAATCCACGGTGCCCGAGACAGGTCGCCTGCTAGTGACCCGTTGATGTACCACGTGACTGATGGCGTTGGACTTCTGGTTACTATGTGACAGGTCAGTGCCAAGCGGTGTCCTTCGACCACTATGACGTCACGGTCGGTGTCGCCGATCTTCGGCTTCACTGCAAATATCACGAGAACAACGTTGCAAACTAGACAGGTTCTCGACAGACTATAGTTGCAGTTAAATGTTTATAAACTTTTTTTTACAAAAAGGCGTTTGTGACAATTTTTCAACAATTTTATTTTCAATAAACATGCAACAATCAATGTGGCCATGTCCGTAAATTAAAATATTTTTTGTATACTTTTATATTAAACGTTTTGTACTTAGCATTTTGACGACATTTTTTAAAATTTTCATTAAACTTTAAACGGCCTGAATAAGAATGACGGTGATTAAGAATATTTATATGCGAAAAGTAAAGTGCGTGAAAAAAATAACGTCAGATTTTGTACTTATATTTACTAACCTATATATGATGACAAAATTTGATGAATTCGAAAAAAAGGTACTCATAAACAGCAAATTTAGTCAATAAAAAGAATGACGTTGTTTCTTTTATTTGACGTTTACAAACGTTTCAAAAATGAAGAAGGCGTATTAAATGTTTTTTTTTTCTGTAAATTGATCTCTGGCGTTTTTTACACATGTGGTTGATGCGGAAAGGCGGCAGACACCGTTAACTCTGACGAGGCAATGACGTTGACTGGAACCGATGATGTTGATCGCCGTGCACGTGTACAGACCAGCGGCAGACGATGTCGCTGCCGACACCGTCAACGTTCTACCAGCGTCTGTGACCGATACACTGGACGACATCACGGACGAATTCTGTCACACACACGCACACCAGTTTACGAGCGTACGAGTGTTCCCTTTTGTTGTTCGCTTAACTTTTCAGAAAGCTTCGAAATAAAATCAGATCCAAAGCAACTTCGTTAGGAAAGCACTTGCACCTTCCCTTGAAAAGCAACGCAATGTTAACGAAAAAGAGAAAAAGTAGTCACAGCATTATATATGTCATCATTTTATTACATCACTTATCTTTTCTGCTACCATTATTTTATGGTGAAATAAATATTATCATAGACGAAAAAAATATTTTTGCTCTGGTACACCTGCCCCTACAACATTTCTAAATATGTCACTGCTAGTTTGATTATTCTATACCTCTTAAATTGCAGAACACGGTTGGAAAAATAAATCGCATGCAATAAAGTTATTACGTTAAATGTCCATAGGATGGCGGGAACCGGTGACCCGATGACGTCACATCTCAGCCTAAACGACTCGCTTGCGTTCATCGTTAATACGCCGTCCGGTCCGCACAATCCGTCGACGTGCGGTGGCACTGCAACAAAGCAACGGCATTTGCCCGATCGCAAAATTTTAACGAAAAATATTTAGTATTTAATTATCAGTCCGCCCGGAAACGGTAGTTTTCAGAGCGGACTTCTGTTTAACCCGTGTTATTTTGTTTTTTTCGTTAAGGGATCTCCGAGCTCCATAGGCCGATCGCCATAAAATTGTGCACCGTGATCGGTAATAAACTAAACTTTCAAAATTACAACCAAAAATTTAACAGGCTTTTCCGCCCCCCCCCAAAAATTTCTGTGTTAAAAACAAGCATATGCGTGCAACGTGTAATAAACTGTTTACTTGCTTACTTACTTACTGATTTACTGGCTTAGCTGTTAAAAAAGCGAAATGTCAAGTATACTTGCCGTGAACGGTCAGATAAGCAGTCATCGATCGCCTGCCTACCGCATTGCTAGCAGTGCACGTGTATCTGGCTTCGTCGCGCTTTTTCTGTACACCTTTTATCATCAGACCTGAGTCTTCTACGACATACGACTGAGCCGACACTAGCGTAGTAATGTCCAGGTTATCTGACAATTCAATAATAAAAACAATTAACATTATTAAAACGAGCCGAAATTACCCAACGTTGTACCCATAAGTTGTGAATTTGTCAGTAACTAGGCCTATGTCTAATAACGTACCATTTGCAGCAGCATGCACGCATATTGCTACGTATATCATCCGGTTAGCAGAAAACGCGACTTAAAAAATGGCTTTTCGATAATAAGATTACCAATATTATGATCGTTATTATCATTATTAAGCTTGATAGGTATAGTATTATATTTACGATTGCTATTAATGCTGCTGCTGCTTCTGCTTATGCTACTATTGTTTTATGCTTATTTCAGTAACACTACAATCAATCAAACAAAACAATCAAACAAGCCGTCGACCAAGTCAAATTTAACTCAGTACAAAGTAAATGTTGTGACCTTTAAGCCAAGTGATTCGTGGAGTTGGCAGGGCGTAGAATCGACAGCCAAGACGAACGTTTTGTCCCTGAACTACCGAAGTGTTTTTCAGACGCACAACGATTTCCGGGGCCGCTAAATACAACACGTACACACGCACCACTGTGAGACTGTAAGTTGAAAACAAATACTGATTTGGCTAAATGTTCGGTCATAGTCGTATTTATTATTATCAACATCATCATCACCATTATGATCATCGTTTTATTTGCAAAAAGTAAACCGCAACAGTGCGTTAATTCTAAGCAACAAAGTTTTAAAAAGTTGGAATCCACTAATATTCGATTTGTTTCAGATTTATTCGACAACAGGTCGTACAACTAAGTGTACAGGACGATGTACAACAGATCAACAAAATATCGACGCAGTTTGAGCATTACGAGCGCGTTTACCGTTGATGATAACAGATGCCAGTGAACTGGAAGTTCTTCCAAACTCGTTCCGGCCGTGACACTGGTAGTAACCCACGTCCAGAATTGTTGTATCACGAATAATTAGCTCCGCGCCACCATTTCTGTCACAGTCAGCCGGCAGAACTCTCCAATAATTTTCAATAATTATACGTCGTAGCAACATGTAGCAAAAAATCGCGTAAGACATACGAGATAGCATAAAAGATCGAAAATGGATAGGCCTACGTAGATTTGGTAAAAGCTGCACTGCAAAGGAAAAAATTCGTAGAACCTTCTAGCTAGTAGGCCTAGATCAAAAGAGAAGAAACTGTGACGAAGTAAGCGCGCAGTAACCTGATGCTAATTCTGGAACCTTGTGTTAACGTCTGATTATTTCTGGTCCAGGTTACTGTCGGCGCAGGACGTCCCCTCATCAGGCAGGTTAGTCTCAGTGGTAAACCCCGAGTGACGGTCGTTGTCACTGGCGGTACGTAGATCTGCGGACTGCCTGCCGACAGACAAACAGCCCGCTTATATATAGCTCTTCATCAGAAATCCATCTCAGAGCTACGGAGCGTCACCTGCCACGTCAATTCACACAGTGTTATTTGCCATGCGATATGGGTGAATGTGCTTCGACTTAACCCCAAACAGTCGGATCAGTACTCGATTTACTTACCCCTGAGGAATGGAGGGCTGAGTTGACTTGGGTGATTGGTTATATACCGAATGTTTTAAGTCTCTTATCTAAGTAGTTACCCCACTCAGGGTAAGCCAACTACGTAGATCAGATACGAGTTGACCACTAGACCATGCCAACACACATAGACGGACAGACTTGACTGAATGCATTAGCGACTACCGAGAAGTGAATATCGAAAAAAACTACACTATAAAATTATATGTGAATAGAAGTTGTCAGCCAACTTCTTCAAGCACAAAAATGACGCGCTTTTGCAGTCGTTTGAAAATGTTGCCATTGAGTTTAATTTAACAATGCCAGCACACTTTGTTATGACGTTGGCGTTTCTGACACCGAGCGCAAACAGACATTGACTTATTTACTTCTTAGTACGTACTACCAGTTACATGTATTACCGTAACAACGTGCAGCCTGGTCAGAGATGGCACACGACTGCGATCAGTGATTGAAATTTAAGGGCATGGTACGACTTTTAGTCCAACAAGTTCAGAACAGTTAAAGATAGTAGAGATTGGGTTTTACCGAGCACCGTGAGTATGGCTGGAGCTGACCCACGCCGAGCTCTGCTGGCGAAGTCGTTCGTCGCCACGCAGACGTAGCTTCCATCATCATCCAACTGCACGCTCACGAACCGAAGCTCCCCCCATGTCGCCACTTCCGCCGGAAACATTCGACCACTCGCCGACAACTGCAGCGGCGCGCCATCTTTGTACCACGTGACGTTGGCCGGCGGAAATGACGTAGGCGGTCGGCAGATCAGTGACGTCACGTGACCGGCGACTGCAGTGACATCTGACGGCGGAAGGATAAAGTCGTATTCTAAATCTAAATAGAACACAAAGACGAACATTGACTGTCTCTGATGGCTGTCACAGAAGGTTGTAAAAATGCCAGAAAATACTAAAACATATATAAAAACAGCAAACTACAAGACAATATCACTAGGAAATAAAAACACACATGTTATGTTATTTTTATGCTATGTACAATCTGCAATAAAAAAAATTGTGCAATGCAGTTGAAAAGCTAGACAGTAGATAAGAACAAGGACCGAAGTAATTCGGTAAAATTCGAAATCGCTGATGTTGCATACGCAAGTGCAATTTATAGCTAAGAGCTCGATCCCATCTGTCTTCTTTTTCTTGCGTTTAAGGACCCCATCTAATGCGACACGAACGTGTACCTGCCAAGTGGTATGCAAATTCGACGAACGGTTTAAGCAGTGTCTGGCGAAAATGCGTGCGCTAGAGCGATTTCATTTAATACTGACGGTAGATTCGTCTGTGACGCTGATCAAGCAGTGTACATGTATATACTCACACGCGACGGTGACGTTGATCGGTCGCGATTCTTTGACACCGAGCGAGTTGTTGGCCACGCAGACATAGTTGCCGCCATCAGTTCGCTCGACCGACTGGAAGTGAAGCGAACCGTTGCCGAACACAGTCAGCCGAGAGGTGTTGAACAACTCAACGCTTTCCTTGTACCACGACTTGACTGAGCCGTGGTGATGTGGTTCTTTCTTGTAGTTGATTAGAGTTTTTTTTATGAACGCACGTATGTTTGATGTATGCAAACTACAGCAAACTACTTGATTATTTACTTCACTAAGCTGCGATGTGGTTTTCTTCTTGTACCATGACTTGACTGGCGGCGGCCAGCCGTCGGTGTCACAGTTGATGGTGGCCGGACGCTCGACCGCCAGTATCAGGAACTGCGGCCACTCTCCGACGATCGACGGAATCAGGCGCGGCACTGCAAGCACCAGTCATACCCCGTTTACACGATTGAGCAAACATCGAGCAAACTTCGAGCAGGCCTGATAGAACCCCGCCCCCTGGCTCAAATGTAGGCCTAGGCTTAGCGCACAGCTGATCACGTGTTATATAGGCCTTCCAATTACAACCCGTCCGCCCTCCTAATTAACATGCTAATTACCATGAGTCGTCGAGCTAGTTCGATGTTTGCTCGATCGTGTAAACGGGGTATCAAACACACTCACATACGGTACGTACAAGGCGTACAGAATAATGTCCGGACATACACGGCATGATTGTAGGGGAGGGGTTGTGTCTTAGCGAGGGGGGTTATGTCGGGGGGGGGGTTTGGTCCTACTCTCGTACAGAATAGGCCTATATCCCACGATAAATGCCCCATGCGACAACCCCGCCCCCACAACAAACAACCAAGACAAAACACCTTAACGCAACACCTCCCGCTATAGCAAAACCCCTGTAACAAAACCAGTCGTATGGGGCGCTTTTGCCGTAAAGGGTTTGACGCCCAGTCACATACACGCTCACGCTGACAACATTTGTTTTGTCCTGTTTGTCACTCGCAGTGGGGCCGGTCGACATCGCTGAGAGTTAAAGTGTTGTGTGATTTTTACGCGCGAAAGCAGCTATGCTATAGCGCGTCTTAGCTATCGCAATTCTGTCCGTCTGTCCGTCCGTCCGTCCGTCCGTCCGTCCGTCTGTCACACGGGTGGATCAGGCAAAAACGGTCCAAGCTAGGGTCTCCAAATCTTCACCATCGGCTGCCTGGAAGACTCTA
>Ga0209671_1001697_pt1 | contig 18957 bp, 13 predicted proteins | sample WorMetHERISLAND2_2_FD_187401 | JGI IMG/M metagenome (GOLD analysis project Ga0209671, IMG submission 187401) | Marine gutless worms symbiont microbial communities from Max Planck institute for Marine Microbiology, Germany - Olavius geniculatus... | ecosystem: Host-associated > Annelida >...
GGTGTGGGACAACCCTGCAGGAGTTAAGCCACGCTGCCCTAGATAGGCAGCGGTGGGCAGCGATAGTAACAATGGCGTCAGACACCAACGGGCGTTGAGCCCACGGTTGTCGACGACGATGATGATGATGAAACAATAACTACAGCGGCTTTGGCAAGGTCACTCCAAAACACTTCAATTTCAGCCCTTTCTGGATGACGTCAGACCTAAAAATGAAGTGTTTTGGGTGATCTCACAAAAGCTGCTGTAGCTCCTGTTTGCTTTGCAAGATTTAACTAAAAGTTCAATTGCCTATAGGCAGTGCATTGTGGAAGTAAAATTTTGGCGTAATCAAATGTTGTTTGTTGAAATTACATAAGTAAACCCCTCTGTTGCTGTACATTTGCGTAACGCCATATTGGTAACGAAAATAATTTGTTATCGATATTCAACAATTAATAACTCCGCTAAAATAATATTTTTAACGAAATTTGGCAATTGCTTTACCAATTTATTTGAAATTAAATGTACGAAATTTTATTTAGATTTGTTTAGATTTGACACTTTTATTGTACGATGTCTATGGTGTTACTTTTTCTGGACACTGTGTAGTATATCGATTTTGCACACTTTTGATGTTTAAATACAGTTTATTTTAGCGTTTGTGTGCGGCATAACCCATGGAATTGAGAAACGAAATATTTTTATGAAATAGCTTGCAGTACGTTTATTTGCAAAAGCAAAGATTTGTTTTGTTTAAAACCTGTAAATGGCTTTTTTTGCTAGTTTAGTGTCTTTGCACGTTCAAATTTCGTAACTTAGTAAATAAAATGGGTAGTGAAATTTTGTTAGTAGCTTTTTGCGACGTTTGTTGTCGCCTAAAACGTAATTATGGTGTTACCTAACACTTCTGATTATCATGTTTTATTATTATGGTAAGCCTATATGGTCAATTATGTTTTGCACAATGAGAACGCTATTTTTCTCCGTAAGCTATATTACGAAATAATTTTTAAAATGCACAAACCTAGCAATAGAGAGCCTTTCAATACGAAGTCATAACGTATAGTGTTTGTTCTTTCTATTTTAGCAAAGAAGTCTGGGGTAGCGTTGTAAGTCTCCCAGCGTGGGGCTGAGGTCCGGTCCAAAACGGGTTATGGTATATCACGAAGAGCTTACTTTTTAAACATCATTTTGTATTATAATATTTTATTGAAGTGCTGCTGGGTTTGTGTGTACATTTAGAAATACATTTACGTGAAGCATCCGTTTCTTCTACCCACGATGATGATTAATGACAAGCCGTAAGTGGTATTTTTTTACACATTAGCAACTACTGACTTAATGATATATACATAACGGCAAGTAATGTAAGCAGGCAAAAAGTGTTTGCTGCGGTTTTGTCAATAATGGCGACATTTTGTAGTGTTTATTCATACTTATGTTTATTATGACTTCGACATCGGGATAGTTATGTCATTACATACTACATGATTGTGTTGATATTGTGGCGATGCATGGCAATATCCCAGCAGCCCTGCTAAGTCTCAGGCATCTCGCGCGAGTCTCACGCATTTTCAGTTAACTCACGACTCTCCGCCAGCTTAAGTTTTATCTCACGCATTTTATTCTTCTGTCTAGTAACTATACACGCAATTTTGTATACCAGCAAAGAAAACGAAAAATTGTTTTTATTAATTGCAATTTTAGTTTAAACTGTACAAAAATGCTTTGGCGGCCGTGGCTCCGCTCAGACAGCTTCAATACAGCGTTACCCAAACTTTGGATTTTAAAGAAAAAGACCTAAAAGCACGAAAAGGAGCGGACACAGAATGGCAGAAAAGTAAAAAGAGGAGAGAAAGAGGAAAAGAGATGAATAAGGAAGTAAGGGAAATCGATGATCGATCTTACGCATTTTGATTTCCGGACCTTGGCAGCTATCTCCCAGTCGCAGTGTGTCTGCAAATATGTTGTTGCAACAAATTTCAGTCGTCGCGTCTGGTACTCGGCAGTGGTTCGCGGGACGTTGGATAAACTGCACCATGTACTCAACTGGGAACGACGCACACGTCTACTGTTTCAAGTCGCTTCAGCGCTCAGTTTTCTGCACCAGCCTGTGCCGCACATCAGGTTGTGATTTTCTGGCGTAGGTTACTTATAAGAACAAAAGCCAAAGTAATTTGACTAAAGGCGGAATCGCTGATCGATGCTGCCATCTGTTGAATCATAAATCCGCTTTTTTCGTCAAAGCGAAGCTGGGGATTCAATTCCCAAATTGTCCGTTTACCTTCTCTCTGACACATCACCTTTCAACCAAATGCCCTCTTATTCCATCGAACGATTTAAACAGCTGGGGAGCACGAATTTGACAGCCGGACGATAAACGACACACGCACACAGCAGACAGACCACGCTAAGGAAAATGTGTAGCAATTGGCGGAATCTTTTGCGCTGCAAGCACGATTCAGCCTAAAAAATAACGAAGAAAAAAAGGAATAGAGAAAAAAAAGTTTTACACATATTGCACTCCGTCGTGTGAGATCTTAATCCCGTTTATGGCGCTTATGTTTAAGATATTACGATGTGGTTGTAACATGAATATTATGTTTCAGCAGCCGCTAATATGTTTGTACCATGGCTTATACAGGTGGCTTGTTCAGCGTAAACGTTTTGCACTTTTGCACGTAGCTATGATCAATTTAACTGTTTGTTTTCAAACGTTTTGTTGTATTTTGTAACCACTTTTTTCAACCCGCGTCATACTTCAAAAAATGTTTCTAACATTTTTGCAAATGTATTAGTCTTAGACGTGTAAAATAAAAAAAATCGAAATGTTTTCGAAATGTTTTAGCCGACCGTACTCAAGTAACGGTTGAGCTAGTGGCATGGTCGTCGTCTGTCGTCCGTCCGTCTGTCCGTCTGTTGTCTGTAACGGATGTACATGTAGGCTATTGTGGCTAAGCGTTAGGTTGTAGGGGAAACGTATTACACCTATAATTAGCCACGTTCCACAAACCTTGCTCAAATGCCTCAGACGTCGCTTATTATCTTTAATGGGGTGTTTACACGATCCAGCAAACGTCCATCAATTCACGTGTATTTTGAATACATTTGCTGGAAGTTTGCTGGGCGTTTGCTGGATCGTGTAAACACCCTATAACAGTGTATCGCACGAATGGTATATTTGTTGTTGTCCTACCGCAGTCGACGTGTCGGCAGGCCTACGAAAGCCGGTTTTAATCACGTTCGTGCTGCATTTTGTAGATGTGCCATCGTACACGGAGATGTTACACCAGGCAATATATTCTTTGACTTAGGCTATAATGCCCTGCTCGGTGACATCTATCATGGAGATGAACCGTCTGAAGACGTAACTACACACACGATTACTACAAATGCAGACTGTTCGCTTGGATATGAAGACCGCTATAAATCAGCAGGCGATCGCATTTTAGTGTCAAAAGACTTATTCAGCCTTGGAATTGGTTTGCTTTTTGCTGTATACTATAGTTCTGTTTAATACGCAGTCTAAGAAGATTGTTTTGTTTTAAATTTATTACAACAAATAGCTTGTACTGCATTACTTTCTGACAATCGCTTATATAGGCCTAGGCTAATACTTATTGAATTACAGCGTTAGAGAGTGGCCATCGACTGTAGTAAAATGTCGTATTTCATATTTTATTTGCGATGTAACTTCTCCAACATTTGTGAGCTTATCAAAAGTGCGAGAAACTAAAGCGGAAAAGTTTAGCTCTAGCCAACCAATAGACAATAATGACCAATAATTTCTGTAATTTAAAACTAAACAAGTGGTTTGAAGCTAAAAAAAACTAATGTTTTAAAAGTTATTTTTTCGTGTTTTAGGCAGTATGTTACCATTAAGCATAAACAGTGTTAATAGCAGTATCAGTTTATGATCCTGTACTGTTTAAATGATCATAGAAACCTCGCAGGTTACGCCTATCTACTTTTGTAGGCTACAGGCCTACATAACTGCTGCATAGCTCCTTAACCGTCACGTGACCACTTGATCGCAAGATTGACATTATCTTGCTGTTTAGTTCACAAAATCTAGTTGTTCCTTCTTTCTGCGATATGACTACAGGGTGGTCCAAAAAGTAAGCTGCAATTTTTGCCCACTATTGACCGATTTTTGAAATGTTTTCACCGGCACAATCGTTGGAAAATTTGTAACAAGGTAATACACGGTAATATAGCGGCATAGTTGACTTGTGGTGGGGAGGCCGGGGGCGCAAAAAATGCCGCCAATGACGCAGTCTGCTGTAAATTTTTCGCAAAGTTTGCTGGTAAAATTTTTTTTCCAAAATCGATCAACATTCGGCGAAGATGTGGACAAAAGGTTTCTATTCACTCTCTTTTCTTACTCTGTAGGCCGGCCATACCAGTAAAACAGGCATTAAACAAAATCGAATGCAAATTACTTCGTTCATGGTGACAAGTGAGAAGTTCCCTTGTTTGTGTGCGTAGTGACGTTACAGATGCTGAAGTGGCAGCCTGCGGTAGAAACTGTTCGCAACGGAGACGGAAGCTGCGCTGATGGGCATCTATTCGACAGAGTGCGCCAGCTTGATGCTAGCGAGCAGAACGTCGCCAACGTACACCACTATCAACTGATACAGCAACACGACACTTTTATCGATGATGTACGAATTCAGCGTGAAAAACTCCTGTTTTTTCCGATGGCGTCCGCTTTTTAAAAACGCCGTTCCTTGAAATTTTGTTGGGCAATAGGCACTCAAACATATTGGTGTAGTTTTTGTTTGTTTTCAACGTTTCACTAAAAAAAACTATTTGTATTTAGTCTGTGATACTGCAGTATTTCTGAGGTACTGTTCAGTGTGTCACGTCGTTTTGTACTAATTGTTGTGCAACGAAATGTCACAACATTTTTTTTTAAATTAAAGAATAAAAATATTTTTCCACCCGTCTTTACTTTTCGCCAGACTGCCCGCAACCGAATGTACACGAATTTTTTAAAGGCTTTGCTACACCTAGTTTTGTTTTTACTCTTTGTTGCATTATGCAATCTCATGCAAATTCATTGCATTCTTTTAACAAATATGTTTTTCGTCATATATTACACGTATTAGCAGCTGTGCTGGTATTGTTTCAAGCCTATCAAGTTTATTATTTGGTGACAGCTTCAGATTTAAACATGAAATTGCAAATGTCCTATGGCATGATTACCCGTGAAATTAAACAAGGCAAACTAGGCCATGCCCCATTAGGAGCATAGGTGGGGTGCTCATCTCAAATACGTTAGCCGTTGAGCCCGTAGATGGATAAACCACTTGAGTTCGTGATGCATGGCCAATGCAAGGCCAGACCTGCGGTTACCTTCCTAGCAGCAGAGAGTCACCACCCTTTGACCGGTACCAAAATTATGCTGCTTGGTGAACAGAGGCACGTGAGTGTGAACAACTTGTCCAGAGTCGTTACCTGACAGTGCCCCGGGTCGGAGTCGATCCTAGGACCTTTCGGTCACCAGTCCGGCCCGTTACTTTACACCATCAAGCCACACCGTGAAATTAAGCACAAACATTTTAATGATTTTAGCAAGCTACACAAACTACCACGAGAGTTAGTTTTTTGCCCACTTTTCGGAATATAACACTTTGACTGTTGATGAAATAGCCACCATATAAATGCTGAAGCGCTATATAGGCCTAGACAAAATAGTAGATAGCGTGGGCTGATGATCTTTGTTGTAGAATATTTGGCTCAACAGAAATAGCGATGATGGCGGTGACGGAAATTACTTTCAGGCCGTTTATTTCCTCGCTGAGCTGGCATTGAAGTGCTTGACTAATCCGCAACAGCGTATTTCAGCGCTTCGTTATGCCGAAACCTTGAAATCTGTATGTAAATTGTTAGACGGCGTTACGCCCTTTTATTTTTATTTTTATCATTTGACGAAAATTTTAATCTCTCTACTAAGTTTGTACAAGAAAATTTTGTTATTGTTAATATACAGTGGCGAATTTTGGTTACTGTAATTTACGGGTTGTATGTCTATGTGTTGTGCGTCTACCGATCGTCGAAAGCGTTGTGCTATTACGTCATCCGTCCGTCCGTCCGTCCGTTCCTGCGTTTACCCGTCCGATACATGCGTTGACGGATTTTTATCGAGATTTTGTTAGTAGTGCATCTTCCAGCAAGGATAAACTTGTCTGGTTCTGAACTCAAGGGCTCAAAGGTGAGAATCGCAGCGTGATCGAATATGCTGAAAAGCACAAGATTTTGCAACACTGTCGCCCACTACGTCCATCATTTTTGTTTAATTTTTAGCCGACTGTACTTAAGTAACGGTCGAGTTATTGACACGGCTGTCGTCCATCCGTCTGTTTGCCTGTCCGTCTGTCGTAGATGTATTGTTGCTAAACGGTGCGAGATAGCGTCTACGTTGCTATGGATCACTAATAGGAAGTCGCACATTGGCTTTTAAATGACATTAAAATCCATGACCTTGGGTGACATTGAACGGACATTACACACTTAGGTATGCAAATCGTGCGGTATTGTGGCTAGACGGTAAGTTGTAGGGGATCGGCGATGGTATTATCGGATAAGGCGCTAATGACTTTTTATATCATGTCAATAATAACCATGTTTTCATCTGCAGCGGTTTGGCCGCAATTTTCAATGGAACATTTCAAGCTATAAGTGGTCATGTCTCAGAAACGGTGAAAAATAGGGCTAGGGTTACTATCAGTCACTAATAGGAAGTGGCATACGTCCTTTTAAATTACATGAAAATTATTGACCTTAGATGACCTTGAAGGTCGGTACGGGCTATTGTGGGTAAACGGTGCGAGATAGGGCCAAGATTGCTATTGGTTACCAATAGGAAATCGCATAAGCCTTTTCAAATGAAATAAAAATCATTGACCTTGGATGATCTTGAAGGTCACTGACAACCAGTACGGTCGGTTATCCTAGCGACAGCGGAGCTTCTTGTTATTGCAAAATAAGTAAGCTGACTGTCGAGCATGTGAGTGTTAGCTAACAATTGTTGTTCTTGTTACTATTTTTTACTTTAGACAGTGTTTGACCCAAAGAACTCAAAGGAACTGATGGAAAGTTGGACAGAAGACGGCAATACGTGTGTTCAGTGTCGGTTACCACTTCAAAGTAAAGGTAAGTTTTCGTTGCGACGTAGCTGTACGGTGTTGTTGACTCGTGGCGTTTGCAACCTAGTTTTATACTAAAACATTATATAATTATTCTAAAACTAATAATAGATATATTTTAGACATACATATTGGGATAATCGGTAATCTTAGACATGTTTTATGCATGTCAGAAAATATTGTCCAGAAATGATAATAACAATCCTCAATATCTTAAATCGTAATCATAACACTAATAAATGCTTCGATTTCGCACTGACAGTGTAAAAGCCTCATGCCATCGAGGACGTTGAATGTTGTTCACTTTCTGTCATTCACGCATGCTACTGCTAAAGGTGAACGGTGTCTGTAGCTTTTCATAGAAAACCGATGTCAGAGTTACGGAGCGTCACCTCCCATATGTTACCTGCCACCCGACACTGCAGGTAAACACACACTGCCTTTAACCCCAGTTAGCCAGCCAGCCAGGCTGGTAATCGATTTATCTACCGCCAAGGGATAGAAGGCTGAGTTGATGTTGGTATGCGAGCCCATTGTCGCCCATTGGTCATTGGTTGACGCGTACGTGTTCGTGTTCACGTAGTCACTGACGCCATTAAACGGTTCGCACTGTAATGCAACCATGGGTGGTTGGTTGCATACCGATATGCTATAGGTCTACTTATCCAATCACCCATCCTGGGACTGGTTTAGTGCAACTATACACTGATCGGACACAACACGTTAACCATTAGACTATCACGCGACGCCTGATAAGTTAGGTGGTTAAATGATGCGTGCATAGAAACCGATTATAAGCCGACGTCCGATCGATGTTCGCAGTCTTGCCGCTACAACAAGTTCTGCGTCGAATGCATTCGCAACGAATTCCGCAATCCACTCCACTGCGTACAACACGGACCCGTCTTCGCTTTGTTTGGTCAGTAATGGGGTGTTTACACGATGAAGCAAACATGAAGCAAACTTAGAGCACACGTCGTGCACGTGTATTTTCAATACATTTGCTTGATTTTTGTTTGATGTTTGCTTGATGTTTGCTCTATCGTGAAACACACTATAATGCTCCCTTAAAGCGCGTACAGAGCGACGTAACTGAACTGAACTGACACGGTTTAGTTTTTGACGAACTGACTAATGGGCACGCAGGGCGAGCTCATTGGTCATTGGTTGACGCGTACGTATGCGTATTTACATAGCCACTGACGTTATTAGACGGTGCCTACTGTAATGCATTACCGCAGTTCTGTTTAGTTCAATTCAATTACGTTACTCTCTGTACGCGTTTTAATTTGCATTAAGTCGTTGTCGTGCATTTTAATATACATGAAATAATATTTTCTGAATGAAGTTTTGCAGTTAATGTCCGTGCAATAATTGGTTATTAGGCATATTTCAACTTTTGTCAACGTTGAAATCTTAAGTCTGTAGCCTAATTTTGTATTTTTACTTGATTTTAATAAACGACGACGACTATGAGGATGATTATTGTTATTAAATGAGCAGGACATGAAAATTCCATGGCAGTTCTACTGCTTGGTGAAGGCAGAACCGAAAATGAACGAAATGCGTTCATAAAAGACATAAGAGACATGAAAAGAATGATAACAGACCCTCGAGTTATGGGCATTCGGTGAGTTTTATTATTTCTGTCTCATTGTTTATTTTCTATAATTTAAATTTATGCTTCTGAAGACGTCAGACTTGTTTCGTGTCTATACGTGTAGGCCTATTAGCCTATATACTCCACCAAACTTGTGTGTAGAAGAACTTGTGAGAGAAACTTGTGTACTGCGTAGAAAGAACTTCACATTTTTACCGACTATCAATTAATCTAATATTCTACGTTCGTGGCAGCAGTTATTTAGCTGAAATTTAGACAATGTCACTGTCACTGACGTTGATTTTTTTACCCGCCCTGTGCTATTGCATAAGCGGGTAATGTCATCTTATGTCGTCTGCCCTCTCTCTGTATGTTTGTTTGTGACGTTAATGTACGCTGATCATATAAGTTGGTCTACTTTGAATTTTATTACGCGAATGAGTCCTTTTTCCTGACTTTCTGTAACTTCGGCAATTTAGTACCAAGCGAACACCCTCAAATTTGGGGTAGAAATGAGGTGGATAAGGAAGATTGGCGTATGTCAACCAATTATGTTCCGTAGCTTAGAAACCGTAAGAGATGGGGGCCAATGTTACTATTGATCACTAATAGGAAGTCGCATAAACCCTTTTAATTGACATGAAAATCGTCGACGTTGGGTGACCCTGAAGGGTCAATACGCACTCTGCTAGGCTGATTATGCATTTTTCAAAGCTCACCACAGTAGATCACGGATCTACTTTCACGTGATATATACAGCTTCATTCTAATATTCGTGGGGGTTCCGTTGTACGTTTTAAAATACAGCCCAGTGTAGTTTGGTGATGGACGATAGTAAAATTGACTAAACATTTACGTGAAAGTTAAGTTCCTTTAAAACAGTATCTTACATTGTCACGAGAAACGTGTATGCGTGTGCTTCCTTTGAGTCCAATGCAACATGCAACTGGCGATCAGATATTCTATGTAACTAATACTCTGTTTACACGAGGAAGCATACATGCCTAAGGCACCCATGAAGCACACTTAGAGCAACCTTAGAGCAAACTTGAAGCAAACTTAGAGCACACGTCGTGCACTTTTAGGGCTGGCTTGATAACAGTGTATATTAAATACGTGTGCTTCATGTATGCTTGCTCGTGTAAACGCGGTATAACACGTTACTGATGTTGTCTGTTGATCTTGTGTTCGAAGACCTGGAAACGTCCACGAACTGTCGAACACGACAAGCTACGAGCAAATCGAGCGAATATTTGCGGAGAAGGAGAACCAGCTGGAGTTTCTACTGGTCTACTACACCGGACACACGCTGGAAGACAGCCGTCTGGAGGAATGTCTGGAAAAGGTCACCGTCCGTCGGCTGCTGTGTATCATCGACTGTTGCCGTGCTGACGAGGTCCACTGTCTGATACCGGAACGGAAGAAGGACTGCGAGAGCCGGGTGGTCCTCCGCTCGTCAGAACGCACGGCGAAGGCCAGTCCCACTGCCGGTAGCACGTTCACTCGCTACTACCTGGCCGGTCTGCGCAGCGCCGTCAAGTGTCCGTGTTCCGACGGCGTCGATTGTCAACATCTGAAACAGTTCCGCGACCAGTCGTCGGTGTCGGGTTTTGTCACGCTCGCTAACCTGCTTGAATACGCCTCCAAGCACATGTCAAGCCAGAAACCGCTGCAAGACGTGTTCGCGTACAAGAACGATCACGTGCTGGCGTTTTTCAACCGCGAACCGATCGTCTACAGTCTACAGTTTGTACCGCGCGAAAAGCAACTGCCAGACGTCGAGGTCGAAGAACAACAGATAGACTTTACGACGAGCTTCGATGATGTTTCTAAACAACTCAGACAAGAAATTCTCCCTTGTCTGCTTAATCAAGGTTTGTATACACGTAAGCCGTGTAATTTCTTACGACAATATTTTCCACATTTGCCCAGTTTGTACGGTTTACAACAGTTTTGTCTTTGTTAACTCATCAGCTAGCATTTCAAACTTAACCTAACAAAGAGCAAAAGATGGACTTCACCAAAAGCTTTAATATGTACAGTAAAGAGGTCATATTTTTTAATAAACACGGCCATTTTTGGATATTTAGAAGACGTAGTGCTTAATGTCTAATTCAGCTTTGCGACGATTTTTGCTACTAATGCCTAATGCTATAAATAACTACAAAAGGACTAAATGAGGTTGTTTTCATCTGACTGTTTGTCTCTCTGTCTGCTTGTCTGTTTCTAGGTTACTCCAAAAGTTGTGAACGGATTGTGATTTGACGGATGGTTAGGTTTCGGTCACATTTGGCGGCAGTCCGGATCACGTTACGGTGGATCTACTTTTTTAAAAAAACATGCCTATATACACCGTGGGCCATAAAAACGTGCCACTTTGCTTTTCTCCATATCTTCGCCAATTATTGACCAATTTTCAGGTTTTTTTTCACTGGCACACTCTGCAGACAATTTGCAATAATGCTTTTATTATATATCTTATCACACAGTAAATGCGTTACTACACTACCTTGTGAAATATAAATGTAAGCAAAAACTAACAATGATAACAAAGATTTAGGTAAATGAAAAAAACACGCTTCAGACCAACATTGCGATGAATGATTCATATGACACTGGACTATGTTATACCCACACAATCTAGTGTCTTACAGACCATTCACTGCAATGTTGGTCTGCAGTGTTTTTATTCAATTTTACCAAAATATTTGTTTGTTATTATCGCTATGTATGCATATTTCATTGATATTTTACACGGTAGTGTAAAAACGCATTTATGTGTGGTGAAATCTATAATAATCACATTATCGCAAATTGTCTACAGAGTGTGCCAGTGAAAAAATTTTAAAAATTGGTCAATAATTGGCGAAGATATGGACAAAAGTAAAGTGGCACGTTTTTTGGCCCACCCTGTATAGCAGAATAACTTTATTCGCCAGATGGCCATTCTTGTTTAGTGATGCGGTTATGTGTGATTGCTATATTAGTAGGCTATGTTTGCATGATGTAACAGGCGCTGAACACGGGCCGTGCGATCCGACGACGGAGTTCGCGTTGGAAACGTCGACTGGATCAGCCATTACTGATGTGTCTGTCTTACAGGCCGCTCTCAAGAACGGCAACGTTGTTATTAGGATTCAGACGTAAATGCTTTAACAATAGAGCTGAGAACAGTTGACGCTACCAGTGATGGGACCAAAGCACCAACTTTCAAGGCCAAAGCCAAAGCGAAGACACCAACCCTTAAGACCAAGGCCAAGGCAACGGCATTTAAAGCACTGAATACTGAATAAGTCTACATAAGCAAGCTGCGAAACATACAGCCCAGATGCGAAAACTATTAGGACCAAAAAATCTCAACATTTTTATCAGTCCAATCACAGTGAACACCAGTCTAATCTTTACATTGTACCATGCAAGTTCAGTTAGTCCATATCAACTTATCAACTGCAGTTACTTATAATTAACGTTACGTGTTGCGTCTTAGGAGCATCAGATTCTCAAACACATAATCTGACATCTTTGAATGGTACCTGAATTGAACCTGCTATAATGCTGCCCTGTGGGAAAACTTGTTCTGCAAACGCCGATGTAGCAGGAAGATTGAAAAGACGAGAAATAGCGGCCTAAGGCAACTGTATTCTATAGGCTATCAGAGAGAAATAGTGTGTTCTTGCTATCGTCACGATTTATGGCAGAAATGTATTTCGACAGCTTGACATATCAGGCAGAACACTCAGCTGGTTGATGAACTTGCTCCAGTATTACACTGATTTACCTAGTGCGTACTGTGGTGCGTTTTGGCTTGAAGGTTAGTGTCTTGGTCTCTGTCTTGACACAAGACCAAGACCAAGACACGAACCTCCAAAACCGAGGCCAAGGCCAAGACATCACGTCACTGGGCCCTACTAATTGTACGGAAGATTTGTTCGTTTGTCGACGACTGAAGCTCATTGAACTACTGCATAATTTGCTATAGTCGATATTGCTCCGTCTTCGTTCGTTCGTACAAGAATTGCTATTTTATAGCATGAAACGGATTTCCGGGTGTAGGCCTATGTTTATCTGCCGATATATCTGAAGGTATTCTGATATTTGGCCAAAAGCCAAACTGGTGAAACTTCTGCGTTTACCATATAGCACTTATCTTCACATAGTGGCGTGGGTGTGCAATATGTTCGTATAGTTTGCACAGCCATTAGCCACGTAATACAAACAGAATGACATTGCAACTCCATAGTTGCCATAGGCCAGCACGATATCAAGTGAATCGTCCAACACTGTCGTCTTCACCATTCTGTTGTATGCTTCTGAGTGCTGGACGCTCTTGGCAACCGACTTGACAAAACTAGAGGTTTTCCAGATGAGCTGTCTCCGCCGAATACTTGGGGTAACCTGACACGACCAGCTACGAAATGACACGATACGGCACCGTTGCATGGAACAGCTCACTGTTGGGAAGCAGGTTCGGTGGAATCGTCTTCGAAGGTTTGGACACGTGTGTCGTGATTCCCACCTGCCGAAACAGCTCTTATGGGCGGAGCGTTCGGTTGGTTGGCGTTGCTCACCCAATGCGCCAAGGAAACAATGGAAGAATCAAGTCGCTGCCGACGTGACGACTCATCTTTCCAGGCGCCGTTACCGTGACCTCCTGATGGCGGCCGCAGCATGACAACTGAACGTGGCGCATGGCGGGGGTTGCTATACGACATCACGGGCATTAGGCTAACCGACGTCGAGTTCCGTCAAGCTAGCGTGCACATCCAGATGTCACGAGCGTCGTTGGATAAGCGCCCATCCGATCCGATTGCCCAAAAGCCTAATTGCATTAGTCGGATTTATTACCGCTGCAACCATACGATACTGGCTGTTTTGCTTTGCATTTTATGTTGTTGGCGTGTATGCATAGGCCTGTGTAGCCTATACGTTATATTATTGTTCAGTAACACGAACATGTAATAATCACATTAATCAGCACCACACTAACCATCTTACAGTGTTTTTCAAACAGACTTTAGCTGATTGGGGACAGACAGGGAAGAGGCTGAAAAGGGATAGAGCCTGCAGCAGTGGCGTAGACAAGGGGGGCTAAGGGGCCCAGGTCCCCAATCCGGCAGACAAAACATAAGCATAAGTTTAAACTGCAATAAATTTGAGAAATTTTGTCAGTTTATTCTCAGTAAAATAACTAAAATAGTTGTTGCCATATCCCATATGTTAAAGCCTTACTTCACCAAATCCGATTTTTTCTGAGGCTCTGCTCCAGACCCTGCTGGGGAGCTCACAGCGCTCCGCCATAAAGACACTCTAGTTAGATTTTAGGGGTCCTACTTTTAAGAAGTAAAGGTGCATAATTTAGCAGACAGCAACATTGCTGCAAATAAAGACGGAAACAAAAGTTACGATTTCAAATATCAAGATATCGCATTACTGACGTATGAATGATTTGATAGTTTTAAACATAATAATTTTTTCTCTCTCCATCTTTCTGCTTTTACGCAATATAGGCCTATCAAATATCAATAATAGTGATTCAAAAAGCTTGTTTCCGTCCACGTGAATTATTACTGTTTATGGGAAATGCCATTAGGCCTATAGTCATAGTTTTATATTTTTTTATATAGGCTACTGTAGAGTGTCTTGGATGGCCCACGTTTTCCGGCACTGTTGTAAGCCTAACCGCCTAAGGCAAGATAGGCTAGATCTATAGCATAATGCGTATAGTGTCCATCTACTAGTTCTACCTATCTGTAGTCTGTGCTTATATTTGGAGGGTTTTCTCATTTTTCTATCCGCATAATAATTTAGAATAACTACGGTATTTGATTTTTGGGTTATCAACAGGGTTTTACTTACTAAAATTTTGTTTGATCAAAAAGCGTTTAAATATCTAGAGAATTGTAATTTTGTTGGAGTTTACAAAAACATTTATGGCCAGAGGCGGATTTACGCATGAGCAGACTAGGCAATGCATAAAGCAGAAAAAAATAGACGCAATTGAACGCAACTGGCAGTTTGTTCGCTTAGTGCCTGGCTTAAAGACAGTCTAATTCCCAAATCAATTTGTTGAAAACACCTAATCAATTATATTAATTCACGGTCTTCATAGGTCAACATGCCACCCTGCACAGATGCTTAGCTGTGCTTGGATCAGCTGCGGAAAACATACAGCACTGTCGAGATCTCCTAGCTCATTAAGGAAGTGACAGATGTTTCGAAATAGAAGTGGCAGGAGAGATAAAGAATTAATGAAAAGCAAGAAAATGGAGCAATAGCGCTGTAGCAGCTATAGTGTGCTCTTTAAAGCCTATTTTTGACGTCTGTCCTGTATTAGGGCCTATGATGCAGGCATAGCGAATAAATTATTGATACAAAATATATACTTGAGCAGTGGCCATCGGTCCAAATGTAAGACTGTCTTAGATCTATTTTAATTCTGTACACTTTTGCGGATCGTTCATTTACTTGCTATTTGCTAAGTTCGCTGAGCAAATTACGAAGCGTCGGCGAATAACAGGGCCTATAAAGTGTTTTGGAAAATTATATAGGCAGCTGTTGATAAAAAACAAGATATTAATAAATAATGTTAACGTAGTAAATCATTTAACGTTTATTTTTTGTCAAAAAATTGCTAGTACGTATAGACCTACCTCAAAAGTAGTAGGGCCTATTTAACCGCAAACTTAATCACGCGTAATTTTATTAATGGCCTAATTTTAAAACTCGTTACTTTACAGACTGGTATTGTTTATTTTGCCCAAATAAGTGGCAATGATGAATGGGTAAAACGATTTAGCAGCAAGGAAAAAAGATAATAACAGTCTGTAATACAGAAATACACCGGAAGTGCAGGCTGTGCACCTACAAATAACCACACAAATGATTATACATAAGGCTACACTGTATCGGTTTCAATTTAATTAACACGTTATCATGCTGCATATAAGTCAGTGGCACATGATGATGGCATCGTCACGTCAAAATATAAACACGCAATTTTGGTGTAATAAAACGGTAATGAACGGTATTGCGTGCATGGCGAGTTCTGAAACACACAAACGCACACGCACGCACACGGTGCTTTCGAGCCTGTCTGCGATAGCCTGCCGCGGTAAACGTCGAGTTTGGATATCCATGTCAGCAGCTGTCAGCTGGAGCAACTGCGACAGTAACCGAGTGATGTAAGCGACCGCATCATTCTCCTGCGGCTGTGGCTCTTAGTGCGTTCAGCTTTCTTCCATTGAGCGCACGCGCTAGTGACGTGTCGCTGAAAATGAATCTATCTGTACAGCACAGTTAAATGTGTCTATTCGTGGCTTGCGTTAGCAATATCGCAACGTTGGATAAAACCGAACGGAGACGTGAAACAAGAAAGCGATGGAGATCAGCTACTTTTTCGTTAACGCGTCGGAGAACGAGGACGCTTTGCTTCAGGGACTGTCATTTGTCGACGTCAACGGCATGCAGACTTTGCATGTGAACAGCTGGAACAACTCTGCCAGGGCGACAGAGCGTGAAAATGACGAACTGTATCCGGTACCTGCGTACCTGATCGTTCTGCTGTCGTTCGCGTACGGGCTCATAGCTGCCGTCGCAGTGGTCGGCAACGCCGTCGTGCTGGTGGCGATCGGTCACAGCCGGAACATGCACACCGTCACCAACTTCTTCATCGCATTATTATGTGTATGTATGTGCATTTTGTTCGGAAAGGCCGTCCCCGAAATGGCCTATACTGTGTCGGGTGGGACGTTAAACCCTACACACTCACTCACACTTCTTCATCGCCAACCTGAGCGCCGCCGACGCTCTCATCGGTCTGTTCAGCATTCCGTTCCAGTTCCAGGCGGCACTGCTGCAGCGCTGGGACCTGCCGCGGCTCATGTGCAAGGTGGCGCCGTTCGTCAAGGAGGTGTCCGTCAGTGTTAGCGTGTTGGCGTTGGTCGTTGTGTCTGTCGACACCGCTACGTCAAGAAGCGTCATTAAATATCACCGGCTATGGGACGTATGCAGAGTTATACGTTTGATTAGGTGGTGGCATGTACGTACGCGGCACCGCGCGGATCCACTCTCAAACAGTCAGCGTACTGGCGTTGGTCGTTGTATCCATCGACCGTTACGTCGCTGTTCTTCATCCGCTGCGCAGTCGAGTGTCCCGTCGTACCGCTGCCGCTGTCATGGTCGGTGGTCGTCTGTCGGACAACTTTGAGTGGTTTCTGTTGTTCCTTGGGGACGGACACCTTGGGTGGTAGAACAGTTGTAAAGGAGCCCCGACGCGAGAAGCTTGGACGCTTTTAGACATTAATAACACGTTGCTTTAGTTAATTAGTTATGAGCAGAAAACGGTCTAAATATTTGATGTTGCGAGAACGGTTTTGGCTATAGAGCGATTTGAACTACTGAGTATTCCCCGTTCAATGTCTCGCTGTCATGGTCGGTGTCTGGTTGATAGGGGTCGCGTCCGGTCTGCCGTCAGCGATCGTCTTCCGCGTGTTGTCAGTTCCACTGAACGGCGACGGTCGCACGACTAAGCCATACTGCACGGCCACGTTTCCTCGAGTCGGCGGCGTCGATTCCGGTCATGCCTACAGACTTCTACTGCATACGGCAACGCTTATAGGCCTACTTATAATAAGCTCAGTGCCGGTTCTGATACAACCAAGACAGTCTACAGTAGGAAAGCTCGGCGAGGGCTTTTCTCGACCTTGACAAAACATCGTGGCCGTCGAAGACCAATGACCTTGGCCTTGTCCTTGGCTTTGACGGCTTGATTTCTATAGTCACTGAAAATAGATGTACTCTATAAAACGAGTCTTTGGCATATCCTTCTGAACATTTTGTAGTTCGTTGCGTATACAAGAAGATTAGGCTCGATTTTGATGCGCAGTATAGGCCTAAAATTGTTATTTTTACTTTGCTTGCTCACTTGCATCGTGGCCTTGGCCTTGGTCTTGAAAATACTGGCCTCAAACGCATTCCTGGTGTAGGCTACAGACTTCTACTGGTAGCGCTGCAGTACGTCGTGCCGCTGGGCGTCATCTGCTTCGCGTACGTTCGCATCATGACGCACGTCTGGCTGAGCATCATATTGTTTCTGTGTACAGGTAATAACAAGCGAAGAACATGCGTCAGTTGTTGTGCATGACATTACTCGTGTTCTCTATACAGTCCTGCAGGTCGCGAGTGAATGGCGTGAGCGTTTGGCTGAGCAGAGTACCCGGCAGCGCAGTAGACGCACGAGATCACGTCATCAATCGCAACAAAAGAAAGGTTTTTTGAAACTTTTGTTGTCGTGATCATAATTTAAGAAAAAAATCTGTTTGCAGGTGATTGTATTTCTTACGTTTCGTTCTTGTTATTTCCGTTTTTCTCGTTTTAGGCGACCGTACTTAAGTAACGGTTGAGCTGTTGTCATGGTTGTCTGCGTGTCGTCCGTCCGTCTGTCTGTCCGTTCGTCTGTAACGGATATATTGCTAACTGGTAGGGAGGCGGAAAACTTGTTGTATGATTTTAATGGCTAAAATATCGAAACGAACAAAGGGGAATGGTGTATGCTGCAGCAGTAGACTTCTGAAGAACTTTGTGCATTTTAGCTCTAAAAGAAAACATTTCATTGCAGATTTCCGGTTGAGTTTTTGCCTGCGAAGGTAATTTGAACATCGATCAAATTGATTGATAACCTTATCCTACTTAGAGCGGCGGCCCTTCAATAGTGAATCGCTACGGAATGGCTGGAGATGAACCAAGACAACTTAGAACTGGATAGAACAAGACAACCTGCTATAGGCTGTAGCGCGTCTTCTATGCGACAACACGGTTTTCTTGTTGACTCTTGGAGTATAGTAAGAGGATTCTGTCTAACGGATTCGTAATTTCAATAAACCCGCTAAGCAATATCGGCCTATGCACGCGTAATTCAGCCCTATTCCCTGCTCGGCTACAGCTTGAGTCACGCGTTGGCTGGGTTTGTAGCTGTAGCATTTAAAGACGTGTGTACAAAGCGACGGAACTGAACTAAACTATAGGAGTTCGGTTCAGTATTCTCGCTTTGCACACGCCATATGCGGACGTGCATGGGCGTATCATGTCGCTGTCGTTATAACCGATAAATGTAAAAAACTTACCAGTTTAAAACTCAGTGTAAGGACGACGTGACGATATATCAGTCCACTAAAACAGCAAAAATCTTTTGATTAACTACATGGTGCTATACATGCGGCGTACTTA
>Ga0209671_1001698_pt1 | contig 18956 bp, 9 predicted proteins | sample WorMetHERISLAND2_2_FD_187401 | JGI IMG/M metagenome (GOLD analysis project Ga0209671, IMG submission 187401) | Marine gutless worms symbiont microbial communities from Max Planck institute for Marine Microbiology, Germany - Olavius geniculatus... | ecosystem: Host-associated > Annelida >...
ACCTACGACGCCGCTAATAGCAACAGTAATGACAATGCATGCGAATTCCTAGTGATGCGAGACTAGTGATTGCAATCCCGGGATTGAATTCTCAATCCTGGAATCCGGGATTGAAAAATTTGTAATCCCGGGATCCCGTTTCGGGATTAGGCTTATAGATTGGTCGTCATTTTTAACATCTACAATAGACTTATTTCAGGCATAAGATGTAGTATACGTCTTACCGAAAACGTATTCGAACGGTAGAGGGTGACAGTAACTGTCAGAATACAAATTACAGTGCACAGCAAAGAGTAAAACTCTAGTGCACATAAAATATTTTACTCATCAGACGGCTAAAAAATTTTTTTTGTATCATTTAGTACGTGAAAAAGTACAATTTTAACTAATTTTTGTAATCCCGAAATCCCGGAATTCGGGATTGCAATCCCTATGCGAGACATTTTACGCCTGAGCGCCTTAGCGGACAATAAACGACCGTTAACGGAGCACATCAGCTGAGCTTTGAACGGTGCATTTTTTGATAATTAATACTTCACAAAGTAGTGTGCCGACGCGACACGTCACGTTTCACGTGTGGTGGGAACTTTAACAATAGTTTTGGTTAAAATTGTCTTCCGAGTCTATTAGTTTTAAAAATCTGTCAGAGATCAGCAAAACTACACTGTGTCTCAAAAAAACGTCACACCTGGTATTGTCCATATCTTTGCCAATTATTAACCGATTTTCCAAATTCCTTCACCGGCACACTCTCAGTACAATTTGCAATAAAGTGATTATTGAGTATCCCACCACACCTTAACTGCGTCGCTACACTACCTTGTGAAACACAAACTGTCAAAAATCACCAAAATCACAGTAATACATATGCAACAATTATTTTCTGAAACAATTTTCTACTAATTTTTTATATCAAAAGTAAAGAGTGTTTAATTTTAGACACACACAATTGTTGGAAAATTCTGTCAAAATTTTCAAAGATAAACTGCATGAGGGACTTCGTTACTAAAAATATTTTGAGAACAGGAAGCACCGACCAAAGACATGAGACTGGCAGACTGAAGCATGCACGTACAGATGAGAAAGTGACCACCAACCACTGTAGTTGAAATGGTAGGCTTACTAAACCACAGAGACCAGAAACAAACACATTGTTGAACTCGCCAGATATCCAAAAAGATTGGTTTAGCACAGTGTATGATCGTACAAATTATTCATTACGAGCTTGGGCTAAAGTGTTTTTCATTTTCCAACACGCCTTTCATGTGTTATTGTTAGTTTTTCTTAACATTTATCTTTCACAAAGTAGTGTAGCAACGCAGTTAAGGTGTGGCGGGATAGTCAATACTCGCTTTATTGCCAATTGTATAGAGAATGTGCCAGTGAAGGAATTCTGAAAATCGGTTAATTGACAAAGATATAGACAATACCAAGTATGACGTTTTCTTGAGACACAGTGTATAATAAATATTCAAAGTGGTTGTTTTATGGAACACGGTGTATAATAGGCATGAGAGTGTCAGTAGGCCTACGTGAAAAAAAATAAAGGCAACGGTACGGGTACTTGCTAAAGCGCAGCTGATTGGCATAAACTAATGATACCGCAGCGCACTATGCCCGCATTAGCGAACAACTGGAACTGCGGTTTGCAGCTAGCAAACATAACCACCGCCCCCCCCCCCTCAATCAGCCACACCAGGCCTTCGCTTCGTAGCCTATAAGCTACTATTCATTTCCCGTCCCGCTGAGGGTAGGAGACTGAGTTGACCTGGCTTGATACCTACCGGTGGCAGGCAAAGTTTCAGTAGAATGTCTGCGCAATACGAATCGTGTCGATAGAAATAAAATTTAGTTGCAATGACGGTGCTACGCAACAACTAAAAAACAGCAATGTCGATTAATATCGACCCCGCCAGAGGAAAAAAACTTTAGTTGTGCCTATTAGTTAAGACCTATTCGACCGTCACGATTCGCTGCAAATACACGGATAAGGCCGAAATTGCTGTATTAATAAACTGCCTTATCAACTTAAGCCTACTTGTTTTAGTAGGAGAGCAAAACACAGCACTAGCACGTGTCGAATCTAATGAAAGTACTCGTAATGCTGACACTGCATGCAACCAAAGTTCACTGCCTATAAACTACATTCACACGTTCTCAACCAATACACTACTTCATACAACTAATGACGATGGGCATGCTACAATGTTCCATTAGTCAAACTCAGGCAAATAATAAAGCAAACAAGACAGTTAAGCATCTAAACCTCTACCATCACTGCACAATGCTAATCAGTTTGTAAAAACTTCCATTAAAACAGCAATCCCGGAAGTTCCAAACTTTCAACAGATAGAAAAACTATGCACAACCTGGTTGCAAGCGTGTGCCCAGCACACAATAAGCGAAAACCAACAATTCTTGTGAAGCACGATTACAGAGGCACGTTTAGAAATAAAGGGTTAAGGAAAAATACCATGTAACTCTAAATTACTCAAACCGAGAAAAATTACTTTCTGTCTTTCGAACAATAACTTTCTTAACATTGCATCTACCAGAAAACGTTCAAGGACACATGCATCAGTTTCAATATAATGCTTTCAGAAATATAGACTTCAGCCAGTTCTATTTGTGAATAGTAAGATGCAAATACAGGCAAATGAATGAATTATATGGTTTTTGCGTAAAAGCCAATGAATACAACAACGAACGTGAAATTCACTGCACTTTCTAAATAGACTACTGTATGCGGGCCAATAAGTCACTGAGCAAAATAAAGTTCCCGACTTCTCAAGTTGTGCATTTTATGCATCTACTTGATCATGAACTATTGTACAAATATCATATCAAGCCCGGTGCACACTCCACATTCGAACGGGTCCGATCAGGTAGTGTGTATACCGGGCTTAACTCACACTGTGCTGTTTTGTACCGACTTTGTTTCGTGCAAGTACCACATATTTCAACTTGCATGGTTCATGTAACTAATACCGTATGTCATATTAAACGGTTCACACATCACAAAGCTTTGTTGTTTGTTTTGCATATACTTTGATTCTCACGCCTGTGATGCACTGCATTCTGCTTAGTTGCAAGGACCATTTAACTTGAGTCGCATATGGTATTTGCCTGCAGTGGTGTAGCCAGGATCTGGATTAAGAGAGGGCACTTGCAAATGGGGTGTCCCTCCCCAAAGGGGTCTGGGCAGAGAGCTGTGCCCCTGTAAACTTCTTAAGTAGGAAGGGGCATGTGTCCCCACTCTCAATCACCATATGACTATGCCATTGTTTGCCCGCAACCCTTCAAATGTGAAAAGGGGAGCCAGGTATAGCAGCAGAAATATTTTACGTCTGTCTACTCCCTTTCACTTGTGAGCAATTTTTCTCCTTTCGCTAATTTTGCTTTACATTCAAGGAAAGCAGGTGCAAAGCCCAGTAAATACGCCTCTGCAGGATTAACATAAACGAGATAGCAATAATGGCATCACAACGCAACACATGCAAAAACTGGAATAAAACTTGTCGCTAATTCTCAGCAAAGCAAAACAAAACATTAAACAATGAACAGGGGCGTATTAGCCATAAAGACCCAGGCACACAGCTCAGATATGATAAGTGAAACATTTTTAAAAACTGTTTTTTCTTCTGTAAAAAATTCTTCTACTGTACGTTCAGCCGTAAAATTACACCACATGCACACTGACATGCAATATAGTAGTGGAATTATTATGACATCACAATAATTATCATTATAACAACAATGTACAGCTACATGCTGCCCATTAATAATGCTGAAATTACACATACACCTACAAGGTGGTCCACGTATTAAAATGGAAAATAAAAACCTTTTGTCATAACTGCATAAAGCACTATCAATATTCTTTCATCAACACATTTCAGAGTGATAAAACTGCAAAAAAATGACCAACAAAGATCCCACTACAACCTGAAATGCGTTGCTACACTACCTTGTGAAATACATTAGTCCATCTGAACAGTAATATTTACAAGGTAATGTAAAGACACGTTTGAGATGTGGCGGGATCTTTGATGACATTTCATTGCAACTGTACTGACAATGAGAATTTGGACAAGTAATTCTAGCAAACGTGACAGGCTTAGCAGTTCCTGCTCGCAGATTTTCTTGGGCTATCCCAGCCATTTTGTCACAATTCACCCTTAAGTGTGCACCGCAGCCGAAAATTGCAAAAAAAAAACACAAAACCCCCTATTTTGGGGGTTCAAAGTCATTCAAGATCATCAGTGTTAATACTGCTAAAAAGCTAATCACCAGTGCTTGTTACGATAAGCAGCATGCCTATGCCTATCTGCAACTGTTTTCACGCTAGATGCGCCAATATTGGCAAAATAATCACTTTTTTAGAGGGGTGCCTTTATTTGATGCTTGCGTGTGCAGGCCTCCTTGAACCTAGAGGGTCGGAACTTGGGAGTACTAAAACCTACGTTTGATGCTGAAAATCTCATGTACAGGGGTGCAGCACTTTTACTCACAAAAAATGTGCAGGACTCTTCCAAAACTTTCCAGGTCATGGAAAATCAAAAAATTAAAATTCCAGGACTTTGTAGGATTTTCGAGGAGGCGTGGGAACCCTGCATCCTGCAGATCACATGCAAAGTTCGCACAAGACATCACAACTTTCAGAGTAGCTGACTCACAGTGTTACGTACAGCTGTTAAGACGTCACGGTCAAAGTGACCACAATATGAACGACACGTGGCTACAACGGCTTTACAGTTGTGCTATCAACTGCCTATGTACCAGCCTATCAGGGTACTGTGCTGAAACATTGTTGGCTGCAGAAATGGCTACTATAAACGTAGCTATACAACGCCAAAGCAAGCTATGGGCATCAATATTTTTGGATATACTAAGCCCAATTTTGCACCAAATTTCGCACAGTTAGTGGATGCATCACAAGTATGAAATGATTATCCTGCTGTTCGCTGAGATCCTAGAAAAGAATTGTCTAGACACAAATGCTTTAACTGTGACAGAAATGCGATAAATGCTTCAGCTACTAAAGTCAGAATTTTGCAAACATCACTAAAAATCTATCCACGGACCCACAGCACTTTTCAAGCTTGCCACCACCCGCTGTTTGGCTGGACGACAGCAACAGCATACTGTCTGTAAGAAATCTGCTGCAGCCATTTCTAAACATTCTGCCTCAGTAATAAAAAAAAACCCTGCAAGCTACAGTGACCCTTAAATTCAGGCAGCGTGTCCGCCACTGTCTGTCAGTAATAGTGGACAGATTATTGACTACTGATACCAACAGCTCACTGCCTACTGGCTCGTCTGCAAAAAAAGAGGTTCTATGGAATTTTTCTAAGCCGCAATGCACATTTCAACGGTAAACTGCGCCAAAATCACAGACAAGACAACCTGCATACACATGAAATTTTCAGCATTAAATGGTAAATTTACAGTCTAAGTGTGGCAGCAACTTGCATCATATAAGAATGCAATTTACAAAACACAACAAAACAGCAATATACGTATAAAATATGCCACAAGAATATTACACTACTAATACGGCATTAACACAAGTATTGTCCCAAACAGAAAGTTAACAACAAACAGTTTTCCTAACAACTCCCTGGCATTTCCAGGTTTTCCAGACAACTGGTCAACCTGACAGACAGACAGACAGACAGACAGTGCCGTCACTGCATGCAGTCAACATGAATGAATACAGAAAATCGATAAACCAATATGTCAATAAATGTCAGTGCAGTAGTTCCAGAACTGGAACGGCTTTATAATCAATGCTGCAGACACGCCAGAAGATACTTGAACCTCGCTTCAGCTGTTTCTACATAAAACAAAAAACAACAATTCAAATCAACACTTACAACGATGCATGACATTTAACAAACATTTAAGCCTAGCTCTAACTGTATAGCACCACTGTAACTGTCCATCCAGCACCTCCGAAATCATCGACACACTAGCGATAAACAAATTAGTTCATCATTATTATTATTACTATTATTACTCTAACCTTTGACCCTCTCAAAAAAATGACAGACCAGTTACTCCCAGTTGCCGAGAGGCAAACGTTCACACAGACTCTGGTTTGTTTACGGCTTTCAGCTTTTGAGTTATGAACCTGTTAAGGGACGGACAGACAGAAACACCTACGCTGTGGCTATTCGAATGGCCACACAATGAAGCATTGTTTAATTTCACACATAGCTGAGCTAAGACTAACAACACAAACAACACAATTGATGAAAAAAGCAATCAAAACACATTTGTGTAGCACCATATGTCACAAACGAATCAGCCAGAGGCTATAAGCCAAGTGTTTACATTTACAGTAAACAATATCAAACAGTTCGGGTTTTAAGCAACATTCAAAAATGCCGAGAAGCTGGGCAAATCTACACTTTTCCACAGTAAGTTCCAGAGAGGACCACTAACACTGAATGCTTTTGCTGACAACAAGTTAGCATCATCTGAGATACAGTAAGTAACAGTTTATCCGATGATCACAACGTAAACTGACAGACAGCGCTGTATAGTACCTCAGCAAAGAGACGAGACCAGCAGACCATCCAGGAGCTGTAGATCTCTGTGTGTGGCATGGACCCGGCAGCCAAACTACACAGACCACACACAGATACAGCTGATACACCATACACAAACACACATAACAAAAGCCATTGATTGTCTGACTGATGATCGGGTACTGTAGTACACTGTTGTAAACTATGTCTGTGACTGCAAACTTAGATCGATGATCTGGGATAAATAAACTTCTGCGATAAGCCTGCCACAACTGCTATTACTCTGCAGAATCCATTTTCCCTGACAAATCTGAACCAAAACAAAATAAATCGTTTTCCCTGACTAATTTGTTCATGCAAAATACCAATGTCTGTTTTCAATCGATTGCAAATCAGTAGAAACAAGCATGGTGGAACAAATTTGAAAGTGGGGGTACAAATAATCTGTGAGCAAAGGAAGCACAAAAAACCCGAACTGTTGTACGCAATCTGCATACAACAGTTCAAAATTTTTTCTGCATCTTTTGTTAACTTTTGCATCCGGGTACTTTTAAATTCCCTGACTTCTCCTGACCATAGGAACCATGATACCCTGCATCCAGTAGCAAACCAAATTCGTTCTGTTTTAGACATAATGCACAGCATAAGCGTAGATAATCTTGTTCTGTTCTCTCTGTTTCCGGTTGCACAATACATTGTTGTTATTGTTTTTTTCAATTAAAGTCTGTTATATGTTACGTACCAGTGCCCTAAAAAATTATGTGGAGACTACGTGCACATACTGTTGGGGAATCTATTCACCATTCAACCACAGAAGCAAGTTCCCCCATCCCTATCTCTTTCCCTTTCATTAACTGCTTCCTTTCACCATTTCTTCGTTAGGTGTCTTTTTCTAGATCTAGCTCAAGGGTGCAGGGAGCTGTAAGCTCCTTCTGTAAAGTTATTGTTGATTTTGAGACATTCCGGGCTGAAAAAACACATTTGCTAGTAAGCCAGACAGAAAAGTGGACATAACTTTGGTCCTAAAGGGTGCCACTTTCTTTGAAAACATGCTTTACAAACTAAATGATGATTGCACAGTATGAACAGTGCACGGAAAAGTTACGGCTGTAGAATTACCCTGTCTCGAAGGCACACTTGCACAATGTTCACTAAGTCTCAACCATTACTGGCCACACATAGAGATTCAATCCCAGGAATGCGGAATAAATTGTTTCATAGGGCACATGCTTGCTTTGAGATTTATTTTTCAAACAGGCTGCAAGGCATAAAAATTTGAGTTTCATATAAAGTAAAGAAAACAAAAAAACTCTGCATATTTAACGTAAATATATGTATATGTAAGTATGTAACTAACCCAGAGTTGTTGACTGCCATGACGTTAGAGACGAGGTTGAACGGATACATGAGTTGAGTTACTAACATCTGCCGCAACACATACACATACACATACAGATAGACAGAAAAACAGAAAGACATACAAACACACATACATACACCGTGTCCAGTAAGAAATTAAACCACCAGACATCGTACAATAGAAATGTCCCAATTCAAACGAACCTAAATAAAATTCTGTACACATAATCCCCAATAAATTGCTGAAGCGAGTACCAAATTTCGTCAGAAAATATTACTTCCTAGCAAAGCTATTGTTAAATATCGATAACAAAATATCTCCATTACCAATATGGCGTTACATAAGCCCCTCTGTACATTTGCGTAATTCCAACAAACAACATCTGATACAAGCAAAATTCTATGTCAGCAATGTGTCATGTATTGGCAATCAACGTGCCATTTCAAATTACAAACAATAGCTACAGAAACTTTTCATAAGGTCACCCCAAAACGTGAGGTGTCGATCTTCCACAAAAGTTTCTTTAATCCTGACAATGTCCACGGCTTGCTGGGAAATTCTGCGATAAACCTTTTAGCACCATACCCTTTCTCTTGTCTTAGCAGTTTAATGAAAGCATGATCATTTGCAGAAAATACCATTTTGTTATTGTTTACGTTATTCTTTACGTTCATTACGTCAACAAACGTCACTTCCGATCAAGCACATTACTGCACTAGCCAATGTAACGCCATATTGGTATCAGAGATATTTTGTTATCGATATTCAACAATCTAAAAAATAATATTTTGTAACAAAATTTGGTGTTCGCTTCAGCAATTTATTAGGAATTAAGTATACAAAATTTTACTCCAATTCATTTGGATTGGACATTTCTATAGTACAATGTCTAAGGGTTTACTTTTTTACTAGACACAATGTAAATACATACAGACAGACAGATGGAATATAAATAGATACATGAGCTGAGTGACTGTCATCTACGGTAACATACAAAAACACAGATGGACAGACAGACAGATAATCAAAGGGTGATTCGGAAACAAATACAAAGACACAGATAAAAACAAGAAAAGCCCTGCTAACGCAATGGGGAACGTGCAACTGCGGTGCATGTTTGAAAGCCCAGCAAAACAAGATCTACGTCAGTCGCCAGAGGGCGCCAGACAACCGGCGGCTAAATTATCTATAGTGTTTTACTCGTACTCACCAGAGGCAGCAACCTGTCTCGCTCAGCCAACGCCGTATCAACTGAAAATTGCAAGTTTTCAATACCCCCTCTGATTTATCGCCTTCATTTGGGGTGACCTCCTTCGAATTTATGGAAAAGCTTTACGGTTCCTGAAACTGCAGTCTTCCAGGCAGCCGACAGTGAAGATTTGGTGATCTTAGGTTGCACCGTTTTTGACTGATCTACCCATGTGACAGACGAACAGACAGACAGACAGATATTATTGCGATGGCTAAAACATGCTTCAGCAGCAGCTGCCGTTGCGCGTAAAAACAGACAATAGAAAAGACAGAAAAACATGCGGAGATACGTGATGAGTTAATACCATCTATGATAGCATACACATAAGCTGTGCTTTTGATAGCCTACCTCAAATGCATTAGTTGTCAAATCAGATAGTCTATGCCAGAGCACAAAAAACAAATTCACTAGTATATAGCCTCAATACAACAAAACAAAACTCTTTCTAAGTTTTTGTCTGCCGTGATGTCAGCAGAAATTACGTCTTTGCTAACAGCTACCACACTTGGACCATAGTAGACTTAGGCACGAAATTAGCGTATTTATAATATAGATATCTATGGGCCTGCGTAACTAAAACCGTCAGAGCCATCAAAAACACAGCTATAGATAGACACACAAAAACAGATATTACGGGGTGATTGAATGCAAAACTAAAACTAAACTAATACCTGGACGTGACTTTGTTTCATGGGCAGTTTCCGAAAACTGCGCACAAGTTTCAGTTTTGATTTATTCTTAGTCTTACAGGCATGAACACTCTTTACAGATAATGTTGAATCGATACACGAACTGAGTGACTAACATATAACATAAAACTTAAAGCAAAGCCTCAGACTGCACAGGGACAGATGTTGGCCCTCAAACATGGAACTGAAAAGTGCCTTACGACTTTCGATATCGAGTACATAATATTAAATTACATTTCAATCAACATTACTATGATAATTGTCAGTATCAATAAATAAAAGTGACTGACCGGAGTGACAACAGGTGTAAATCTTTGCAGATCCTACAATGCAGCCATACATTGCAACACATGTGAGCCACACCAGCACTAAGCTGCTATAATATCGTGACATTAAAGCTTTTAACTGCAAAGCTAAGGAGGGTCATTCTCTCACAGCTCGTGTCATCTGAAAACTCTTGATTGTATTGACTGGGGTTTTCAGACAACAAGTCTCAAGTCCTAGTTCCAAGAGTCCAACTTCGGTACATTACTACGCTTGTGTAATATTGTAATATTTATTATTCCATCAATCCTTTTCTTCTGCACTCTACTGAACAGCTGCAAAGCAATTTTGTATGCTCATAGAGGTTGGTTGGTTTTGTAGTGCCTATTTTTATGCCTTTACTTTAGGACTCGACTACATCACACCGAGTGAATATAGAAAAAAGCTGAGATGAAGCGAGTATTGACAGCTAACAGTTAAGGCACGTACAAATCGAACAAAATGGACTAAACTAAATGAACTAAAACAGCAAAACTGTACCATTTCATTTCAGTTCACTGCATTTTTGTCACCTTAAACACACCTTTAGGCCCTGTTCACCTAGACACAAGTACGAGTCCAAGTACCCGTATACGGGTTCTAGTAAACACGAGTTTGCATATATTTCAGTGGTGGCTGTTCACATTGATACAAGTAGGGCTTACCTGTAAGTAAAGCTACACATAAATAGCATTACTTTAATTCATACAAGCTATGCATAATGACATCAGAACTTATGTCATTGTTAAATTGCTCATTGCTAGGGATGCAAGATTAGTACAAGTAATTTGAGCAAAGCTCATGAGACGTGCGACAGTCTTAGCAGTTCCTCTTTGCAGGTTGTCTTGATCTATCTCAATGCAGTTCACTCTTGAAATCTACGCCGCAGCCACAGATTGCAAAAAAAAAAACTAAAACCCCTATTTTAGAGATTCAAGGTCATCGATGTTCACACCAATAAAAAGCTTGTCACTGTTGCTTGTTATGATAAGCAGCACAGCTCTGCCTGTCTGCAACCATTTTCACGCTACATGAGCCAATAGCAGTAAAACAACCACTTCTAGGGGGTGTAGCCGTTTTCGACGCCCGCCTACACTGACCTCCTTAAACCTAGGGGTTCGGGACCTGAACTGCTAAAGTCTACGTTTAATGCTAAAAATTTCATGTGCAAGTTGTCTTGGTCTCCCCACTGTGGTCAGCCACCTTGTCATGGTGGTGGGGCTTTGCACCAATGACCCGAAAGATTTCTAAAATCTGGAGGCAAGGAGCTTACTAAGTGCTGACCAAAACGTGAGAGCAAATTGCTGCATGTTACCAGTGCTTTTGTGCTGGTTTCAGCTCCACAGCCGACTATGGCTTCACAGCTGTCTATTTACGGCTTTGCAGCCGTCTGTTTACGGCTTTATAGCCGCTACCTGTAACCTTGTGGTTACATTCGGGGATGCACATTAGGCCAAGCTGATATGGCCTCAGCACTGGGCAGGTGTAAGAGCCTGCTCACCCCAGAGGTAAGGTAAGGTAAGGTTGTCTTGGTCTATCTCTATAATCATTTCATCGCAATTTACTGTTGAAATGTGCACTGCAGCCAAAAAACTGTGAAAAAAATCACCAAAACCACCTATTTTGGGGGTTCAAGGTCATTCAAGATCATCGATGTTGACAAATCTAAAAAGCCCATCACCAGTGCTTGTTATGATACGCAGCATGTCTGTGCCTATCTGCAACCGTTTTCATGCTACACAAGATAATTGAGGTAAAATAATTACTTTTTAGTGGAGTAGCCATCTTTGACGCCCGCCTGTGCTGGCCTCCTTGAACCTAGAGGGGTCGAAACTTGGACTGCTAAAATCTACGTTTAATGCTGAAAACTTCGTACACAGGTTGTCTTGGTTTATCTCCAGCCATTTCGTCACAATTCAGTGTTGAAATGTGCATTGCATCCAAAAATTGCAAAAAATTCACTAGAAACCCCTTTTTGGGGGTTCAAGATCATTCAAGGTCATTGATGTTGATAAATCTAAAAAGCCTGACACCAGTGCTTTTATGATAAGCAGCATGTCTGTACCTATCTGCAACCATTTTCACACTATACAAGCCAATAACGGCAAAAGAATATCTTATTAGGGGAGTACCCCTCTTTGACACCCTCGTTCGAGGAGAACCCCCGCACCCATGGGCACAAAATTTTGTCACAATAAACTGGAGTCCTTGGGGCAGCCCACAGTGAAGATTTCGTGATCCTAGCTTCCACTGTTCTGATACAGATCACGAGTGTGACAGTCAGACAGATGGACAGACGCTGTCGCGCGTAAAAATTATTAACAATTTAGTGAAACATCTTTATTTTATTCAGAAAGCATTCACTAGCAAACTGAAACCCGGACTTTTGTGCATACTCGTATCTATGTGAACATGGCCTTAAACAATGATATTCTATGTGCATGATATGTAATTCATATGCGAGTAAATTCACAGACTGGATCAGTAGCTGATAACACAATTAGTTTAACCAGCTATGTGATGAGTTGTTATAACAGTGTTAGTAAATCACCTGCGAGTGCTGCTGATCGACCGTGACAACGTGAGTGTTGACAATGTGAGTGAGAACATTCACCAGCCAGATGGTCAGCAGCTCACCAATCAGACGAGGTATCAGTCCCCTGTGTATATCACACCAGCTACTATAAGTCACTGACTTAGGTCCCATTTTTCCATGCACACTTGATGACCGATCAAAATGATCTCTCATCAACGTTGGGACTTGACCGGAGATCATCTCAATGATCATTTTTCCATCGCCAATTTGTGACTAATCGTCCATCGAATCTCCCATCAAGCTGATGGCCAAATATTAACCGATCAAGTCAGATAATTGACAACTAAAAATGGGTATCTTCAGTTTGTTGCTTATTCGCACCAGAAAAATTAGCATCAAAAACATCACTTCACTTTGCCAGTCAGAACAGCAGTTCACGCATTAAAAAAAAGTTCCAGACATGGCGATCAATGACTACAGTGTTCTGTGAAGAAATAAAGTGGATAGACGCTCTCGTATTCATTTATGATAGAACATATTTTTGACAGCAGATGATATGGATGATATCGTTGCTATGACGATGTTTACTGGCTATGGTGTCCACTTGCAGTGCATGCTAGGTAATTTAGCACAACACTGCAAATCAAGGTCACTGTCAGCCAATCAGATTGGCATAAAGTAGGTTCAGTTGATGGCGGATCAGCTAATCGCTAATCACATAATTGGAGATACAAATGCATGGAAAAACAAAACACAGTTGATCGATGACCAATTCTAAACATCAAGTTAACCAGAGATCAGTAAATCAGAGATCAAATTTGATTTGATTGGCAATGGAAAAAATGGACCATAGTTTCACTGTTTTAATAGCATGAATACTTCCAGACTGCACCACATCAGAATATATAACACATGCTAGTTGTTACTAAACTAAAATCACACAAGTAATACAATACACCTGACAGAAATACACTTCATTAAACACGTACCACGATCATAATCTTATTAGTTTAAAATCAAATTGAAATCCAACGACAACTTTTCAAGTGACTTTGCAGTAACAAGCAGCAAAACAACAGCAAAATGTAACCTGCCTTCAGTGAAAGTAGTAACTCTACTGCACAGTTTAGACAGCAATTACTTGACCTATCATTTGGTTTATTTTGAATTGTCTGATGTTTATCCATCAATAATTATTACTCCAGAAAACATATTATACAGACTTGTCTCAGTTGTAGGTCACCGCTGCAATAAAATTTGGCATAAAATACATAATGCATCTTGATATAAAATTATACCAAAAGCAGTCAATTATTAAAAATTAGTCAATCGAAGTTATCTGGACGTCTAGCACTAAACATAATTAATATATTTTAGTAGTAAACTTGTGGGAAGCTACTAACGCAAAGAAGCCAGCAAGACCATCGTGATGATATATCTCAACGACTGAGGACCAAAGGGTGCTACAACACAGCAACAAAAATAATGTTTGACGAATGTGTAAAGAGCTACAAATATAATATATTTAATATAAATATATAATGTAATATAACAGCCATAGCCATAACCAAAATTTGGACAACGGGCATTTTCATATGCTGCACCAGCCACGTGGAACAGTCTGCTTTAACAACTGTCCAACATTGTGTCTTTTAAACAGAACTGGAAAACATTATTGTTTCAGCAAGCATTTTGTTAATGAGTTGTTTTAAAAAAAATAAATTTACAGATGTCGATTATACAAGCCGCTGTATCGCAAGGTCCACTAATGATTGATGATGGCCAAACAGTATTGCAACATGGCACCAGAAACCTTACTCAACTGCTCTATAAGAAGCAATTAATGTCAATCAATAGTATTTCATTCTACTTACGTTACACCAAAATATAGAAAGTAGAAAGATTTCAACGTTGTAGTTAAACAATGCTACAAAGCTGATGCATATAACAATAACGAACAAATGTTAAGAATAGTTCACCCAGTTCATCTGATGAATGCAGAATAGTGCTAAGTAGTGGTAACAATTCCAGAAAGAGAAATCAGTTAGCCTCTTTTCTGAGCTCAACTATGCTAAGAAATATAACTACGACAGCACAGACCAATAAACCAATATTACATACTTGTAGCTGGTTTCACGTCCAACAAACTGACACATCGACCGTATGACAATCACTGCAATACAAAGCACCGTAATAATTTATTTGCAGTTAGATAAACAGCTGTAATTTAATAAATCTATATGCGAAGATCGATCTAAATTTTAAAAACTAAAACTTTACACAATATCTGCCATGTCAGCTGATCTGTGGTAATCTGTGGTGATCTGCAATATTTAGGCAGACCAAATCTATACAGCTTACACACAGCTCTACCAGTGATGATTCGATATCCGGAGTTCAATTTTGATATGATATTTTGAAAATATTGCGATATGGATATCAATATTTTTAAAATGATAAATATGTAAATCTTATACAAGCAGGAAAAAAGACGAGCACGTTCAGCAAGGTAGCTGGCTTGATAAAGATACTAAAATGTGTCAGTAAACTTAAAAATTAACTATAGACTGTCGTATTAAGTGTCATTAAATTACGACACTACAGTTAGTTTGCTTCGGTTAGTTTGTCGTTTTCTCTGTTTATTTTTGTTACTTTGGTAATGCAGTAAGAAAAATATAAACTTCTACCATAAAATATCGCGATATATCGAAAATATCTTGATATATGAAAGATATCACGATATATCGAAAAATTCGATATTTTTTTGACGATACGATACAATATATTGATATTGAAAATGATATATCGATATTTTCGCTGTAACGAATCATCACTATGAAATACTGCAGATGTACTCACTTACAGACAGATTCAACACCACAGTTGAAACAGTAACAAAGATGTTCAAATATGAATTATACGCACACATAGTTAAATGCACACGATAACGTTACAGTACAACTGCAACCCAGTTGATTAGTACAAATGACTAAAGACCTCAAGCTCCCAGTAAACTAACAAGATTAAAGAATATACTACTCACCCCCTTAAAAGCCTACTATTCGTATGCATATATTTACTATCTAAACCTCAACAGGAAATCAATTCTGACCGTGAAAAGGCTGACTCAATATTACACCAGCACACTTAGCAATAGACTCGTTGACTGTCTATACGCACAAACACATATACATATACACTCCTTCTAACAGCCATTCTCCTTTCTTCACATGAATTACAGCTACTAGTTTCATGATGAGAGAAACTAGATGGTCATTATGACTCCGTCAACTATTATGCCTCCGCCAACATGTGACAAGAAGCTAACATTCAAAATATCGCACTGACAATGCCGAAAAGGGCATTTTGGGGCATATTTGATCCCATCGTGACCTTGACCCATGACCCCGAAATTTGATGCATTCATCCTTGCACCAAAGCCGGTTAGTGGTGAAAGTTTGGTCAAATTCCGTGAATAAATACGCAAGGTATCTTGATAACAATGTTTGATCGGGAATCAAGCATGCATGGACGCACAAAAGCACGAACACTCTGGAGACATAATGCCTCCGGCCACTACATTGGCAGAGGCATAAGAAATGCCAAACAGAAAATAATGCACAAGGTTATAGCAGAAGCTACAAAAATGATGCAAAGTAAAGACACATAATGGAAAGTGTAGATCTTGGTAAAATATAGCCTACTAAATAACAATACACGACCATAATACTGGCATTAAGGAAAATACGGCAACAACAGTAATCAGTTTTTCGGACAAGAAGATATTGCAAACGTCTGTATTCTAATGAACATACATTTACGATTAATTTCTTGGCAGCTTCATTGGACCAAGCTTCAACAACAGTACAGCTTTTTGACAGCTCCTACAAATCAGACATTGCATCAGTTTTTATTAGGCAACGTCTACAAACACTAACATTCTATTAGACAGGTCTCAAATTCGGCTGAATGCAGGAATCTCATTTTAAAATGTGGCAGTTGTGTATATGAGACTTGAGAGGCAATATATATTTTTACTAATGACAAAATGCATCAATTATATTAAACAAGAAGTAAAACTGTAGTCATTAATAAATAGTAATAATAATAATAATAATAATAAACTAATTATCCATTATCCAAGTTATCCATTCCTTGATGTCCTGTTAATATCTATGTTCTGCACTGCACTATACATTATTGTTGAGAAATAAATTTACCCGTTCATTCATACACAGGCAAAGGGTTCTCTGGCACAGCTCTGATTCACCAGTTTCAATTTTTAAAGCAAAGACTTCAGGATCAGAAAACAAACGGAAACTCACATCCGCAACGGCAGCAGAGACAAGTCCATTGACATACGTTGACATCAGCCGTGGCATTAAGCCACGATACAGACCAAAAAATCCATCAGTCTTCTTTATATGACCAACTACAGCAACCATCATCATCACGTGCTGCAAACTGTGTGTTGTTGTGCTGAGCAAATCAGCTACTGCTGGAACAATGCTAATGAATAAATAAATTAATAAGCAAACCAATTAATCAATCAATAAATTAACATTAACCCCAACATAGGTGATTAAACATTCTACTATAAACAGAATTGCACAAAAAATGCAGTCTCTCTCTAGGCTCAACTCGAACTATTCATGATAAATGTTAAATAAAACAGTAAAGTGCATGTCAAAGTAGTAAGAAGTCAGTGCAGCAAGATAAGTAAAATATTATCTAATCCCTTACAGATGAGATGTTTATATGTCCTTTGGCCATTAAAAGCAGAATGATGTGAATCCAATTCTGCAAGAATTGGATCTTGTCAAAAATCAGCTTTCCAATCACTTTGGTCCTAAAAAAAATTTATGTTCATCAGGCACTAGCCACACAAGGTGTTGTGCTCATGACAAAGAACACAAGTAAAGTTCTACATGCCAAAAACCGACATCAGAATCATGTATCTGTGAGTCCAAAAACTTGTAACAAAAAGGTAAAGGTAAAGGAAAGTCCAGTACTTGCCATAGCACTTTTTACATGAGATGGACTCAAGACCAGAAGTGCTTTACAATCTTGGAAGTGGCAGCTGATTGGCATGAGCTAATGATACCGCAGTGCACTATGTGGCCATCCATTGCTCGCGTGAACGAACAATTGGATACGCGGTTTGCAGCTAGCAGACATACCACTGCCTCAATCAGCCACACTAGGCCTTCACCCTGTAGCCCGTAAGCTACTACTCATTTCCCATCCCACAAAAAGTAAGAGGCTGAGTTGGCTTGAGCACACAGTAGGTTAGCAACTTGCTCAAAATTGCTTGCAGCGAGAATCAAACCATAACCTGAAAGTTAAGAGTTGACACCGACCACTAGACACTTGCATCTACACAGGCAGGTAGATGTGAACAACTTGCCCAAGGTTGTTACTTGGTAGCACATCGGCTGGGAATTGAACCGTGGACCTTTCGGTCTCGTATCCAACGCCTTAACCACTGAGCTACGAAGCCACCCAACAGAATGGGATCCTGCTCTGCTCTATGCGAAAAACTAGAAATCACATGAATGAAATATGCACTTATATCACTGGCCACAAGTTGTTTACAACTACGAATGTATTTTGCCACCTCTGGCATAACAAATTATCATGATCGATTGATCGTTGTAAATGTATACTCAATCTAAAATATAAATAACAAGAAAGCCTAGCTAATGCAAAGGGGAATGCGCGAGAGCGGTGCATGTTTGAAGGCTCATTGCGAACAAAATTTAATTTCACCGATCTTAGCGCATTCGACACGATGATTATGAAAGCTAGTTTTTATAGCGTTTCATTTGCACTCACCAGAAAGTGTAACCAGTTGTGTGCACCCAATAGTGGTGAAATAGTGACTTTTTAGGGGGTACCCATCTTTAATGCCCTCGTGTGTAAGCCACTCTGAACGTACAGATCGAGACTTGGACCGTTTCAATCTGTTTCATGTCAAAAATTCCATACACAGGTTGTACAAGTCTGTAGTAATTTTGGAACAATTTACTCTTAAAATGTGTGTTGCAGTCCGAAATCATCAAAAAAATCCATAAAAACCTCTATTTTGCCATTCAAGGTCATCCAAGGTCATTGATTTTGGTGCCAATCGAAAGCCAGTGTATGACTTCCTATAGACTAGCGAAGTGACGTAACGCGTTGCCTAGCAACCTCGGGCCTGACTCTAAACAAACGGGTAATACAGCGCGTAAACACGCTGCCGTGTTTTGTCTTGGACTGTACATACATCAATCTAAAACAGAAA